>Ga0210395_10003067_pt1 | contig 12859 bp, 13 predicted proteins | sample IncBWH4OmetaG_FD_150861 | JGI IMG/M metagenome (GOLD analysis project Ga0210395, IMG submission 150861) | Forest soil microbial communities from Barre Woods Harvard Forest LTER site, Petersham, Massachusetts, United States - Inc-BW-H-4-O ...
GCTGCGGGAATTGCGCAGCCGCGATCCGAGCCTCAAGATCATCTTCGTCTCAGGCTACGCCGAAGATGCCTTCCAGAAGCATCTGCCCGCCGACGGCCAGCAATTCGCGTTCCTGGCAAAGCCCTTCACGCTCAAGCAGCTGGTCGCGGCGGTGAAGGAGACCATGGCGGCGTAAGCGCCATTCGCATCACGGATGCGTCCACCACGGCATCAGCGAGTAGATCACGTAAGGGATTGTCAGGATCGGAAAGATCCAGACCAGCGCCAGCGGGATTTTCCGGCTGATGCGCTCGGGCAGCATCATGGCGACGATGCCCAAACCGGCGGCGATAAGAATTGTCGTTACAGTCCAGCCGTACCACAGCATGTTCGGCCCTTCGCCGGGGCGCGCCGCCTCAGAGCCCCAGACCAGGCGGCCGGTCGCCGGGTGATAGGTGAACAGCGGCCAGTTGAAATACTGCGTCCCGCAATAGACCACCGGGCCCGCGATCGAGAAGGTCGTGGCGAAAGTCTTGAACTTGCGCGATGCCGCCAGCGACGACGGCGCGGCCCTGGAGTTGGTCGCCGTGGCCGTGCTCATGAGGCAAATCCCCGGGTGTTGTTCAGCACGTGGCCGACGATGAAGAGGAACCAGCACATCACGGCGAGCACCAGGGTCACGCCCTTCCGCGCATTGTCGTATTCCGGGTTCTTAGCGTTCTTCCAAAAATACCAATAGGCCGGCAGCAGAGTGAGGCCGATCGAGGCGACGTGCTCCTTGAAATCGAAGAAGCCGCCGGTTTTGTAATAGCCGCCCTGTTCGAGCGGAATGCGGATGTAGATGCGATACTTGGTGTAGATGTATGAGCCGACCAGGAAGGTGAGCACCCACAGCACGCAGACTGCGGTGGCGTAGCCGGCGGCCGGTACCGCGCGAAAGCGCGTCACGATGCCGCCGGCCGGTTGGCGCACCGGCAGCGCGACCGCCATGGCCTGATGGGTGAGCGCGCCGAGAAGGCCGACGGCCAGGATCAGGTGCACGAACAGCCACAGGCTCCAGAACGTATTGGTGGAGACAAGTCCGGCCATTGTGCTCGCTCCCTGTCGCTCCCGTCGTTTTTATGCAGCGGACTCTAGCGCGCCGGGAACCCTTGTCCAGCGCGCGCATCTTCTCAGCGCCGATCCGACGCGATAAATTGCCGTGCATGGGCACGCCGAAATTTCAGCGCGCCGCGGGGACAATTCGTCCGGGAAGGACCCGCATGACGTTCGATCGTGTGTGGCTGTGCGTTGCTCTTGTCGTTGCGTGTATTGGAACCGTTCCAACCTTGTCGCACGCCGGCGGCGTCGGGTTCGGTGAGGACGATGCCAATTCGGGGGACGACGGGCCGTCTTATTTCGGCTTCGTGCGCGAGGTCGACGGGCCCGGCGTCGCCGACGCCAAGGTCACCGCGGCGCTGAAGGACCGTGGCGCGCTGGTGACGCGCACCGACATCATGGGCGTCTACAAGATTCCCGGCTTCGGCAAGGACATCAATCCCGACGACGTCGCCATCACCTGCGCCAAGGACGGCTACGTCCAGGCCAATGTGCAGCGGCGGCCGCGCGACCCCAGCGACACTAAGGATCCGGTCGAGGTCGAGTGCTACCTCAAACGCAAGTGAAGCACCTTCTATTTGCGGCGGCGGCGGTTGTGCTTGCCTGCTGGCAAACCTGCGCTGCCCGTGCGCAGACCCTGACCGGCTCGGTGACCTCGGCCGAGGAGGGCGCGATGGAAGGCGTGCTGGTCAGCGCGCAAGCGTCCGGCTCGCCCATCACCGTCACCGTCGTCAGCGACGAACACGGCCGCTTCCGCTTCCCCGATGGACGTCTCGCGCCCGGCCATTACGCGCTGCGCATTCGCGCCATCGGCTACGAGCTCGATGGGCCGCAGGCTGTCGATCTCGGCGCCGCTGCCGCCGATGTGGCCATCAAGCTGCACAAGACCGCCGACCTCGCGACGCAACTGACCAACACCGAATGGTTCATGAGCATGCCCGGCACGCCGGAGCAGAAGCGCCCGCTGATCGAATGCATGAGCTGCCATACCTTCGAGCGCATCGTGCGCTCGACCTATGACGCCGAGGCATTTTTCCCAGTGCTCAAGCGCATGGCGCAATACGCCAACAACACGACGCAGGCGCGGGTGCAGTCGCGGCTTGCCGAGCGCGAGGTGCACGACGACCTGGTGCGCAAGCTCGCCGCCTATCTGGCCACGGTGAATCTAAGCAGCGGGCCGACGTGGCCCCATAAGACTTGGCCCTACGAGCTGCAAACCTTGCCGCGGCCGAAGGGCCGCGCCACCCATGTCGTCATCACCGAATACGATCTGCCGCGCAAAACCATCGCGCCGCACGACGTGCGCACCGACGCACAGGGCCACGTCTGGTATTCGAACTTCGTCGATAATTTTCTCGGCGAGCTCGATCCCAAAACCGGCGTGCACCGGGAATATCCCATACCGGTGCAAAAACCTGGCTCGCCGACCGGCGCGCTCGACCTCGAAGCCGATGGCGACGGCAATCTGTGGCTCGCCATGATGTTCCAGACCGGCGTAGCCAAGTTCGACATGGCGACGAAGACGTTTCGGATGTTTCCGGTTCAGGCCGCTCTCGACAACAACGCCGCACAGCAGTCGATGGTGATGCCGCGCGCTTGGAAGGTCGACGGCAAGGTGTGGAGCAACGAAGTCGCCAAGCAGTCGATCCTGCGGCTCGATCTCAAAACTGGACTGTACGAATTGATCGACCCGTTCAAATTCCTGCCCAAGGGTCGCCAGCATGCGCCTTATGGCATGGCGGCAGACCGCGAGAACAATCTTTATTTCATGGATTTCGCCGACGAGAATATCGGCCGCATCGACGCCAAGACCGGCGCCACCACCATCTATCCGACGCCGACGCCGAAATCGCGGCCGCGCCGGACCATGCTAGACGATCAGGGCCGGCTCTGGTTCACCGAATTCGCCGCCAACAAGCTCGGCCTGTTCGACACCAAGACCGAATCGTTTAAGGAGTGGGACGTGCCGACGCCGCACACTTATCCCTACGATGTCTTTATGGATAAGAACGGGGAGTTATGGAGCGGCGGCATGGCAAGCGACCGCGTGCTGCGGTTCGACCCTCAGAGTGGACGCGCGATCGAATATCTTTTGCCGCGGCCGACCAACATTCGCCGTGTCTTCGTCGATAATTCGACCAATCCGGTGACGTTCTGGGCCGGCAACAATCATGGCGCGGAAATTTTGCGCGTCGAGCCGCTCGACTAGCATTTTGTTCTGCGACCGCAAGATCGCGCATCTGCTCTGTGCGATACGCATGATGCGAAAACCGCGCGTGGCGCTGCGTCGCCGTGCGACACGTTCGCGTGCGACGCTTTGCGACAGGTCTGAACGTCCCGCCGTCGCGTACCAATTGCACGCTGATCGAAAGGACCGGAGTGCCCATGCAGTGGTTGCGATCGCTTGCGACATTTGCCGCGCTGGCTGTTGCCCTGCTGTTGTGGGCGGACGACGCCGACGCGCGCCTTGAAGGCGGTCCGAGCGTCGGCAAGAGCGCCACGGGAACTTTGCTGGCGCCGCCGGTTGCCGCGCCGGCGCTTGCCGTGCTTGCCGCGAACGACCACCCGACGCCGGCATCGTCATCTTATCCGGGCGGCTCGCTCGGCGGCCTGTTCAACCGACCGGGGCTGCTCGGCGGCTTTGCCGCGGGCTTTCTCGGTTCGGGCGTGCTCGGCTTGTTGTTCGGTCATGGCTTGGTCGGCGAACTTGGCAGCGTGGCGTCGGTCCTTGGCCTCGTCTTTCAGCTCGCGCTGATCGCGCTCTTGTGCCGGCTGATCTGGACCTGGTGGAGCGGCCGCAATGCGCCGGCCTTTGCCGGCCTGTCGCCGCGGCAACTGGCCGATCCCTACCTGCGCTCGCGCCACGATTTTCTTCCCGACATCGAGGCGCCGCCCAGCGCGGACGATGTCGCCGCCGACAATCATCGGGCCGTCAGCAAGTAGTTTTCGCCGTTATTGCGGCGCCGGCGAGTCGTGACATGCGACTGGCGCATCGCCAGTGCTGCTGTGCTGCCAAGCCGGCACGTCGCATTTGGTGCAGGCACCGAGCATCAGGGCGAAGCCGAGCAGGGCAAGGAGCCGCAGCATGGCGCTGCCGTAATGGCCCGGGCCACCCAGCGCGGTCCATGACATAGTCCCTGCATCGTCCGCCATGATCCCTCGCACCGCCCCGGCGATGATACCGCGCCTGGCCGTCCACCGCGAGGGCGCCGGTGCGGCGCCAATGCGGCGATAGCAAGGGTATCGCGCCGGGATTTCCATTATCTTACTGCACCGCGACCGGCCGCCCCTTGTTTTGCAAGGGGAGAGACCGCTCGCCATTGGAGGACAACGACCATGGACATTCATCCCTGTGGCTCCCGGCCGTCGCGCCGGGGACCAGCGGACTCTTTCACCGGCGTGGTTTGGCAAGATCCGATCATCGAGGCGCCGGCGCCGGCGCGCATCCGTTCCGGCCTGGTGCGCTTCGAGCCCGGCGCACGCACCCATTGGCACACCCATCCGCTTGGTCAGACTTTGTGTGTCATGTCTGGCTGCGGCCGGGTGCAGACCTGGGGCGGCAAGGTGCGCGAGATCCGCGCCGGCGACGTGGTCTGGATTCCGCCGGGCGAAAAGCATTGGCACGGCGCCGGGCCGACCACGGTGATGATGCATGTGGCCATGCAGGAAGCGCTCGATGGCAAGCACGTCGAGTGGTTGGAGCCGGTGACCGACGAGCAGTACAAGGCCGCGGTCGGCTAGCGGGCAGGTCAGAGCCATGCGCTACGAGCTTTATTACTGGCCGAGCATCCAGGGCCGCGGCGAGTTCGTCCGCCTCGCGCTCGAAGAGGCCGGCACCGACTACGTCGACATCGCGCGCCGGCCGGGCCGGCGCGGCGTGCCGGCGATGATGAAGCTGCTCGAAGACAAGCGCAGCGCGCGGCCGCCTTACGCGCCGCCGTTTCTCAAGGCCGGCAAGATCGTCATCGCGCAGACCGCGAATATTTTGCTCTATCTCGGCTCGCGTCTCGATCTGGCGCCGCGCGACGAGGCGGGAAAATTGTGGGCGCATCAGTTGCAGCTCACCATCGCCGACCTCGTCACCCATATCCACGACACCCATCATCCGGTGTCGGGCTGGCTCTATTTCGAGGAGCAGCGCCCGGCGGCACGGCGGCGCACGCAAGATTTCTGGCGCTACCGCGTGCCGAAATTCTTGGGCTATTTCGAGCGCGTGCTGCACAACAACGGCGGCACCTACATGGTCGGCCGCCGGTTAAGCTACGTCGATCTGTCGATGTTCGAGATCGTCGAGGGCTTGCGCTATGCCTTCCCCAAACGCATGAAGCGCTTCGAGAAGAAAGTGCCGGGCTTGATCGCGCTGCGCGATCGGATCGCCAAGCGCCCGCGCATCAAAGCCTACCTGGCATCGAAGCGGCGCATTCCATTCAGCCAATGGGGCATCTATCGCTACTTCAAGGAACTGGACCAATGAGGCCGCGCGTCGAACGCGCGCGGTAAGGCCGCCAAGGCTGAAGGTGAATGTATGAACGATACGACCGGGACGCGCCCATTTTCGCCCAAGATCGATCGCACCTATCCCAAGCCGAAACTAAAATTGCCGCCGGGGGCGTGCGATACGCATTTCCATTTCATCGGTCCGCAAAAGCAGTTTCCGTTGAAGCCGAACCACGTCTTCAGCCATCTCGAATTCGAGGATACGCCGATCGAGGATTGGCTGAAGATGCAGGATGCGCTGGGTCTTTCGCGCGGCCTGCACGTGCAGTCGATGATGTATGAGAACAATTACGAGATCGCGTTGCACGGCCAATGCCGTTTTCCCGACCGTCTGCGCGCGGTGGTGATACCGTGGCCAGGCATCACCGATGGCGAACTCGATATCCTCACCGAGGCCGGCGCCGTTGGCTATCGCATCACCAACCGGCTCATGAAAACCATCGACCAGCGCCTGGTGGCCCGCACCCACGAACGCGGCTGGTCCATGCACTATCTCGTCAAACTGGACGAGAAGGACGACTGGAACGCGCAAATCCTGCAATCCCCGGGAAACTTCGTCATCGAGCATATGGGCGGCGTCAATCCGGCCAAGGGCATCGACGGCGCCGGATTCAAGTTCATGCTGCGTTGTCTCGACACCGGCCGCTGCTGGGTGAAACTGTCGCCGCGCATCTCAAATCAGGAGACGTTTCCGTTCTCCGACGCCGATCCGCTGGTGCACAAGCTCGTGGAATACGCGCCGACGCGGTTGCTCTGGGGCTCCGACTGGCCGCATCCGCAATATTTCAAGCCGATGCCGAACGACGTGGCCTTGCTCGACATGATGCTGGACTGGGTGCCCGACGAAAAAACCCGCAAGCTGATCTTCGTCGACAATCCGGCTGAATTGTTCGGATTCCCGCCGGCGTAAACGGGGGCGCGTCGGATCAGCCAGGCTTGATGTCGGCAGCCTTGATGATCGGCGCCCACTTGGCGGTCTCTGCCTGCTGCAGCGCCGCGAGCGCTTCCGGGCTTTGTTGCTCACGCGGGGGCAGGACGAAACCGAGATCGGCCAAATGGCTGCGCAGCCCCTGGTCGGCCAACGTCTCGATGCAAGCGGCATTGAGCCTGGCAACGACGTCCTTTGGCGTGCCTTTGGGCGCATAGATCGAATACCAATTCTGCAGATGAACGCCGGGAACGCCGGCCTCGTCCGCGGTCGGCACTTCCGGCGCAATGGTCACGCGCTGTTCGCCCAGGATGGCGTAGGCTTTGAGCTTGCCGTCGCGCACGTAGGGCAGCGAGTTGATCGGCACATCGATCATCAGGTCGACGCGGCCGGCGACCAGATCCTGCATCGCCGGGCCGAGCCCGCGATACGGGATGAACTGATAGCTGGTGCCGGTGGCTTTCTGAAAAAGAATGCCGGCGAGGTGGCCGAGGCTGCCGACGCCGGACGTGCCTTGCAGCGCCTTGTCCGGATTGGCTTTGAGCCAAGCCACCAGGCCTTTGAGGTCGGCGGCCGGAATATCTGTCCTGGACACCAGCAAATTGGGCACGAAACACAGCAAACCGATCGGCGCGAAGTCCGTCACCGTGTCGTAGTCCAGTTTGTAGATCGCCGGGTTGATGACGTTGGTGCTCAATCCCGGGCCGATGAGCAGCGTGTAGCCGTCCGCTGTCGCGTGCGCGACGCGGCCGGCGCCGATGCTGCCCGCGGCGCCGGCGACGTTTTCGATGACGACCGACTGACCCAGCGACCGTTGCATGCGCTCGGCGATGATGCGGGCAAACACGTCGGCCGGACCGCCGGCCGCGAACGGCACGATCATGGTGACCGGGCGGGTCGGGAAAGCTTGGGCGCGGGCCATTCCGGAGAGCGCCGGAAGGACGGCGCCGCCTGCCGCCAGACGCAGAAAACGACGTCGCGGAAGTCTCATTGTCATTTCACTCGGGTTGGATTTTTTCACGCGTGCGAGGTCGCGGCTTGCGCGCAGTCGATGATGGACGACAACAGTAACAGAGCGGTCTTGCCGGCGAATAGCATCGCCATTGTCGCAGCAACGCCCGATGCAAACTCAAAAGGGCGCTTCAACGTCTCCGCAACTCTCATGCCGCAAGCCGTAGCCCAAGCCGAGATACGTCAAGAAAGAGCTTGCGCGAAAAAGGTGTGCTGCTGTTATTGTGTGCAGCAATCGTTTCTCGGGGAGGATAGCGATGCGACGGTTTATGGCATTGGCCGGTTTGGCGATCGCCGCTTGCCTGCATTTCGCCGACGGCACGGCGGCGCAACAGGCTTATCCGACCCGCACCGTCAAATTCGTCATGCCCTACGGCGCCGCCAGCGCCAGCGACATCACCGCGCGGCTGTTCGCCGATCGCTTGTCGGCGCGCTGGGGCAAGCCGGTGGTGGTCGAGAATCGCCCGGGCGGCGACGGCATCGTGTCGGTCCAGGCCTTTGTCAACGCCGCCGACGATCATACGCTGTGGTTTGGGCCAGCCGGCATCTTAACGGTGGCGCCCTACGATCACGACACGCTGCCTTACGACGCCAGCCGCGATCTGCTGCCGATCGTCAGCGTCTCCTCCGTCGTGCTCGCGATATCGATGCCGGCGTCGATGAATATCAATACAGTCGATCAGCTGGTGGCGCTGGCGAAAGCGCAGCCCGGCAAACTCAATGCCGCGGCCGCCACCGGCATCTCGGATTTTCTGCTGTTCGGCTGGATCAAGAACATGGACCTGCAGATCGTCAAGGTGCCGTATCGCGACATCATGCAGGCGCCGAACGACCTTGCCGAAGAGCGCATCCAGGTGTTGTCGACCTCGCTTGCGGTGGTGCAGCCGCTGATGCAGGCCGGCAAGATCAAGGTTTTGGCCGTGAGCAGCACGCAACGCGCGCCGACCGCGCCGGATATCCCGACGGCAAAGGAGGCCGGTTATCCGGCGCTGTCGTTCGAAAGCATCGGCGGCATCTTCGGTCCGCGCGGCATGTCGGATGCGACGCGCGAGGCTATCGCCGCCGATGTTCGCGCCGTCGCCGCCGATTCGGTCATCGCCAAGCGGCTCGCCGACATCGGCACAATCATGGACATTCGTGGCCCGGCCGAATTCGGCAAGGCCGTCGAAGAGCAGCGCGGCCGGCTCGCCGGCATCGCCAAGGTTTTAGGACTGAAGGCGGCGCAATGAGTGCGGACGCGCCAGCGGGCGACATGGATATCCTCAAAGACACCAATTTCGCCTTCCTTGGTCCGAAAATTTCGGGGAAGGTGCGCGACATCTACGACCAGGGCGACAAGCTAATCCTGATCACGACCGATCGTCATTCCTCGTTCGACCGCATCATCGCCCATGTCCCGTGGAAAGGGCAGGTGCTCAACCAGGTGAGCGCGCATTGGTTCGAGGCGACCAAGGACATCGTGCCGAACCACGTGCTGGCGGTGCGCGATCCGAATGTGACGGTGGCCGAGAAGTGCACGATGGTGCCGGTGGAAGCGGTGGTGCGCGGTTATCTCACCGGCGTCACCGACACCGCGATCTGGACGCGCTACGGCAAGGGCGAGCGCAATTTCGGCGGTGTCGCGCTGCCGGACGGCATGCGCAAGAACCAACAGCTGTCGCACCCCATCTTCGATCCGACGACGAAAGAGGCTGCGCACGATCGGGTGCTGACGCCCGAGCAGATGATTGCCGAGGGTTTCGTCAGCAAGGAGATGTTCGAGCGCATCAGGCGGACGGCGCTCGCGCTGTTCGCGCGCGGTCAAGCGCTTGCGGCGCGCAACGGCCTCATCCTGGTCGATACCAAATATGAATTCGGCACCGACGAAAACGGCGCGCTGGTGCTGATCGACGAAATCCATACGCCGGATTCGTCGCGCTACTGGCAGCGCGAGTCCTACGCGACACGGTTTGCCGCGGGGGAGGAGCCGCAATATTTCGACAAGGAATTTTTGCGGCTGTGGTTCAAGGACCACTCCGATCCATATGCCGACGCGACCTTGCCGGAGGCGCCGGCTGATCTCGTGCAAGAGCTGTCGCGCCGCTATATCCAGATGTATGAAAAAATAACCGGCAGAAAGTTCGCATACGGCGCGACGCCGGTGCTGCCGCGCATCGAACGCAATCTGCAATCCTATCGGGTCTGAAGATTATTGCGGCCACGCCGGCGGATGAGTGCCGAGCGGAACGCTCGGCCGCGCCCAGCGCGGCGGCGTCTCCGACATGACGGCGGAGTGGCGGACCGCGGTGAGCTTGCCGAATCCGGATGCGCTGTCCTCGATATAATCGCGCACCTTGTCGAATTTCGGATCGGGACAGGTCACGCCGTCGATGCGGCCGAGATGGCGGAACCAATGACAGGTCTGCGCCAGCGAGCAGCGCACATGCCAAGAGCCGCCTTCCTTGGCGCGGCGCGCCAGCGCCGCCATGGTGGCGAAGGCGAGCAGATAGCCGGTGGCGTGGTCGAGCTCTTGGGCGGGAAGGGCTTTTGGTTCGCTCTGGCCGAACGCTTCGGCTTCCGCCGCGTTCAAGCCGCTTGCGGTTTGCACCAGCGAGTCAAAACCGCGCCGCTTTGCCCAAGGGCCTTCGTGGCCATAGGCGCAAAGCGAAACGTAAATGATGCCCGGCCGCAGGCGCGCGACGTCGTGCGGGCCAAAACTATGCCCGGCAATGGCGCCGGGCCGATAGCCTTGCACGAAAATGTCGGCGTCCCGCACCAGCGCGGCGAGCGCCTCGCGTGCATCGGCTTGGCGCAAATCGAGCGACGCCGACAATTTTCCCCGGCCGGTATCGACGACCAGCGGGAATAGCGACGGCAGATGCGCCGCGGTAACCAGCATGACGTCGGCGCCATGGGCGGCCAGCGTGCGTCCGCACACCGGCCCGGCAATGATGCGGGTCAGATCGACCACCTTGATGCCGCTCAGCGGCCGCTCGGCCGCGCTAAGCGGCACCGACGGAGCGTCGCCGATCCGCTCGATGGTGAACAGCGGCAGGCTTGCGACGGCGCGGCCTTGCGGATGCTTGTCCCATTCGTCGAATGATCGGCACGCGGTGACGACGAGGCCTGCCTCGGCGGCGGCGGTCTCCAGCGCCTCGCCCTGCCAGCCGTCGAGCGCGCGCTGCACGGCGGTTTTTTCGTGCGGGCATCGCAGCAGCGCCAAGAGGCCGCTGCAATGATGCGGCAGGTTGGTGTGCAGCCGCACCCAGCGGCCGTCGCCGCAGCGATAAAGCCCGGCGATGTCGTCGTGATATTCCTCGTACGGCTTGCCGTCGATCTGCAGATAACGCTCGCTGCGGAATTCAATGGCCGCGTGCCGCATGTCGACGCTGACGTGCTGCCGCTTGCCGGTGCGCAGCCGCCAAAGCTCCGCGGCCGCCAGCGCGGAAGCGGCAACCGTTGCCTGCGCGGCAGTCCCGGTGGCAAAGGACGACGGCAGGACCGGCTCGCTGCCGCTGAGGCTGACGTCGTTAGGTGTCGCGTCGTCGAGGCCGGCGGTGCGCAGGAGGCCGGCGAGGACGGTCTTAGGATCAGGCGGGGACATGGCGACCGGTCATTCCATTTTTATATTGGCTTCACGGATGACGCGACCATACTCCTCGTAGTCGCTGCGCAAAATGGCGGCGAAGTCGGCGCCGCAGGTGGCGTTGGGAAACAGCCCAAGCGCGGCGAGTTTTGCCTTGATGTCCGGCGGCTGCATCGCGGCCGTGAACATGGCGCCGATCTGGGAGACCGTATCCTTGGGCGTTTTTGCCGGCGCGATCAAACCGACGAAGAATTCGGCGACAAAATCCCTGTAGCCGGATTCGGCCACGGTCGGCACGTCCGGCAATTGGTCGATCCGCGCCGGCATGGTGGTGGCCAGCGCCCGCAGCTTGCCGGCCTTGATCTGCTCCACCAGGCTCGAATAGTCGGCCAGCGCCGCGGTCACGTGCGAGCCGAGCAGCGCTTCGATAGCCGGCGAATAGCCCGGATAGGGCACGAAGGTCATGTCGACCTTGGCGCGAAGTTTCAGCATCTCGAAGGTGAGTTGCGACACCGTCGCCGGCCCGACGCTGGCGAGCGTCAAGTTGCCGGGCTGCGCCTGCGCCGCAGCGATGAGATCGGCCAGCGTGCGATAGGGCGATTCGCTGTTGACGACGATCAGCGGCGGGAAGTCGACGAGATCGCAAATGCCGACGAGGTCGTTCAGCGGATCGTAATTCAGCTTGCGCGTCTGCGGCAGCAACACGAACGAATTCGAGATGATGCCGACTGTGTTGCCGTCGGGCGCGGCGGTGGCGACCAATTCGGTGCCGATCGCGGTACCGGCGCCTGGATGTGGTTCGACGACGATGGTCGGGCCGCCGGTGGCGCTGATTTGCTGTCCTAGGATGCGGATCGCGTTATACGCCGGGCCGCCGGGCGCAAACGGCAGGATGACTTTGATGGTTCTGCCGCTCTGGGACCATGCATCGGCGCCAGTGAGCGCGAACGCGATGATCGCGACCATGACGGCGGCAAAGCGCGTTCGACTGAGGCATTGCATTTGGTTCCTCCCCGCTGGCCACCAATGCAGATGTCGTCGCAGCCGAAGACTACACCGTCGGCCGCCGCGGGGAAATTGGCCGCTTGGCCGGCGCGTGGCACATCGCCGCGCCCAGCCATCGCCGGCGCCCGGTTCCATCAAGCCTGCGAAAGCGTAGTATCGCTGGCGCCGTTTCGCGCGATTGGCCAAGAGGGAGGAGTTATTTCATGCGGACGCTCCGGTGCTTGTTCGTGCCTGCCGCAACCTTGATGTTGATCCTTCCGCTTGCCGTCAGCGCCCACGCGCAGCAGACCAAAGTCACCATCGGCAAGGTGATCGGCGGCGACGGTTTTCACGTGCCGACCTACATCGCGCTCGACCAGGGTTTCTTCAAAGCCGAAGGCCTCGACGGCAGCCTTCTCGAGCTCGACCCGCGGTCGCAGGTCACCGGCGTCATTTCCGGCAACCTCGACTGTGCGCCGATCCCGTCGGGCGGCGCGCAAGCGGCGCTGAGCGGCGCCAAGATCATGTACATCGTCGGCGAATCGCTCAAATCGCAGTGGACCATCACCACGCGCCAGGAGATCAACAAACCGGAAGACCTTAAGGACAAGGTGCTCGGCTATGGCCGCCAAGGCGGCGCCGATTACGACGAGGCGCAAGCGGTGCTGCATCGATTCTTCCACATGGACGTCGGCAAGGACTACAAGGTCATTTCGTTCCAGGGCGAGCCCGAGCGCATAGCCGCCATGGCCAACAACGATATCCAGGGCGCCTCGCTGTCGATCCCGCACGCCGCC
>Ga0210395_10003068_pt1 | contig 12859 bp, 7 predicted proteins | sample IncBWH4OmetaG_FD_150861 | JGI IMG/M metagenome (GOLD analysis project Ga0210395, IMG submission 150861) | Forest soil microbial communities from Barre Woods Harvard Forest LTER site, Petersham, Massachusetts, United States - Inc-BW-H-4-O ...
GGTTTGTTGTTGCTTTAATGTATTCGTTACTTTTGCTTTAGTTGGAACTTTTAAAGTTGTATCCGATTCAAAATACACTTTGTCCAGATCAATATTTTCTTCAGGTTTCTTTTTAGTAATAATCACTAAGTTTGATGGCGCTTTTGGCTTATCAGTTGCTGATACCATTTTTTTCTTAGTGCTCAAGGACTGCGCTGTATTGACTAAAGAAGTAATTATTTTCTGAACTGAAAAAAGTGTGTCCAGATAAACGTGTTCTTTCCCTCCTGAACGCGAAATAATCGACAAATAAGGTTTCGAAGTATGCACATCGTATTCAGATATATCTGTGATACTATTCGTAAGTGCCGATGTTGTTCCCGAAATAAGATCCTGCTTATATAAATTCAAAATCCCGTTATTATCACTCAGAAATACTATTGTATTCGCATCATAAAAAGAAGGCTGAGTATAATTGCATGATTGGGCAGGTATACGTTTAAGAACTTTACTTCCAGGTTTATAAATATACAAGGAATAGTTTAAAGCAGACTCATAACGAGTAACTGTTAATGTATCATCCGAACGGTTTGACGAAAATATTACGGTATTCCCAGGTCCGAATTTTGGGGAATGATCATCGTATTCATCGTTCGTAACCTTAAAATACTTCGATCTTGAAATGTCGTAAAGCCATATATCCGACTGACCTTTTTCGTCTGCACTGAAAGCTATATATGTTCCATCTTCGTTAAAAGAAAAACTGTTAATCTGATGAAAAACTCGCTGCTGACGTTTCCGTGTTTTCAAATCGAACGTCCGGTAAACTATTTTTCCTTTCTTATTGATAAGAAATGCTAGAGTTGTTTCACTCTGCCACGCAAGAAGAGGATTACGTAATAGTGGAATCTGATCATTTAGTATAAAACCTCCGGAATACACCTTTGTTTTTTTACCTGTTTGAAGGTCTTTAACAAAGACATTATATTTTCCTTTATAGTTGGAAGTATAAGCAAGATAACGACTGTCTTTACTTAACACAACGGTAGAAAGATCGCTTCCTTTTACATTCTTTCCGTTTATCGGATCGAATGTTTCTCCCCATAATTCTGCTCCATCGAGCTGAATGGTTTTCTCTCTATAATATTCTTTCCAGTTATCTACAAAATTTTGAAAATAGATTCCAGTAACCGCTTCTATTGAAGCCCTGTCGCTACGATACATGCGGGTAATCTGAATAATATTCGTAAACATATCCGCTCCATACTTTTGAGATATATAATGCCAAATGGATTGTCCGATCCATTCTGCCTCCCGAGATGAATACGTTGAAGGGTTTCGGATTTTATTATTGACAGCAAGATCTCTCATAAAATTATCCATTTCACGACTCCACCCAGAAGCTACATAACGCGCTGCACCATTTATATACCAATCTGGCAATGACAAAAAATAAGAGCTCTGCACTACTTCTTTAAAAGAACCGCCGTATAAAATAACATCAATCCACACACGGGCAATATTGAATGTTATATCTTCACGGAATTTGGCAAGATCCCCATTAAATGCTACTTCAACATTCTCTTTCACGAGGTTCGTTGATCCGCCAATAAAAGTACCCTGCTGCAAGCCTATATTACTCTGTTGCTGGTCAGATATGGAATTATAAATTACTATTTTGGTTTTATTCAGACTTGAATAACCAAGTGATCTTTCTAATTTCCTTCTAGTGGCTTCGGCATGTGTTGCTACAATAGGTGCCAATGCCTCTCCTTCAAAATAATAATAGATCTCAAAGTTTTCTGTGGAAATATACTTCCATTTAAATTTTTTGTACTGGATCCTGTTTTTTCCGAACTGATCCTGTGACACCTGAGCAATAGATGAAACAGCATTCAGCAGAAAAAATACAAAGGCCAGATAAACAATACCTTTTGTGGTACTAAACATTATACAGGAATTCTTTTTTGCTTGAAATATAAATAATAAAATCGGTTCACGGATATAGATTCATCAATTTCTTGTTTATCCTCTATAAAGTCAATCAATGCTTTCGAGGCAAATGGTACCAGAGAAACTCCTTTTGTTCCTAAACCATTCAAAACAAGCAAGGAAGGAAATTGAGGATGCAGACCAACAATCGGTCGGTGATCAGGCACAACTGGTCGTATTCCTGCCCGATGATCGATCACACAAATTGATTTCTTGAGAATTTTCAAGGCACCTTCCGTTAGTTCTTTTAATCCGATTTCGGTGGGTTTATCATCTTCAAATTCTCTGATGTAAGATGAGCCCATTCTGAATGATCCATTTGCAAGCGGAATAATAAAATAATGTTTATTTATAATATCTTGAAGAGGATAATCATCAATATTTAAGGTCAACACATCACCTTTCATCCCATTAACAGGAAGCCAGTTAAAGTATGGATTCAAACGGTTATAATAACCTTCCGCGAAAATGATTTTTTTAGCTGAACAGTCTTTATAATATACTTTTTCATGCTCTATCTTCAACTCTGCGTAATCAAAGTTTTCTTCTCTATAATCTCCATGCGTAATTAATAATTTTTTCATGGAATTTATATATGATTTTACATCAACATAGCCTGAACACTTTGTTGAAATACCTCCGAAATCATTGTGTATATAGGGTTCATAAACCGAATGATTTATATCTGGATTGGTATATTTTATAATATTTCCCCCTGATTTCACCCAAAAATCATTTTGTGATTGAATATCAGTAAATGGTCTGTAAATCGTTTTCGGATGCATAAAAACCTCTCCTAATAATTCTTCTGCATCCTTATAAAACATATTCAACTGCGGAAATAATACATCTGCATTCCAAGTCAGAACCATTTTTTTACCAGTAACAGGATTATACAAACCCGCAGCAACTTCTGATGTTCGTTTATAATCTGGACTTCCCAATACCAATATTGAACGTTTTTTTCGTATCAGATATTGCGCCAATGCCGATCCTGCCAACCCCTGTCCAACAATGATATAGTCTAACTCTTGTTTCATACGGCTAAATTAATCTGCTTCTTTTGATTATTTATTGATTTTAAGCCATTTTTGTTTATTATATCAGATACATTATACATTAAATGATTCACATCGATACCCTGACTTTTAATCCTCTCCAAGAAAATACTTATATAGTTTATGATGATGCCGGAGATTGCATGATTGTAGATCCGGGATGTTATGAACCTTATGAACAGGAAGAGCTTAAAAATCATATTTCAGGGAAAAATCTGACGGTAAAACTTCTGGTTAATACACATGGACATGTTGACCATGTCCTTGGCAATTATTTTGTAAAGGAAACCTACAAAGTTCCATTCCAGATTTTTCACTCGGATCTCCCGACATTAATATCCGTTACTGCTTATGCCCCTAATTACGGTTTTTTTAAATATGTTCCTGCCGATCCAGATCATTTACTGAAAGAAGGTGATATTATTCACGTGGGAACCATGAAGTTTGACGTTTGGTTTGTTCCAGGGCACGCTCCAGGTCATATTGCATTTATAAACCAAGAAGAAAAAATATGCATTTCAGGAGATGTTTTATTTAAAAATAGTATAGGCAGAAGCGATCTGCCTGGCGGAGATTTTAATACATTGCTGAAAAGTATTCAAGAAAAACTGTTTTCCTTAAATCCTGAAACGATTGTTTACCCAGGACACGGACCAACAACAACCATTCAATATGAGAAAAAATACAATCCTTATTGCGCTGTAAAATCATGATAAAAAAGCACATTCCAAACGCCCTTACGTGTCTTAATCTTGCATTCGGATTCTGGGGGATATTATTAATTATTAACGGCGAAGCAGCGGCAGCCTCTTATTGTATTCTTGCTTCTCTAGTTGTAGATTTTCTGGATGGTTTTGCAGCCCGTCTGCTTCATGTAAGTTCTCCAATAGGCAAAGAACTGGACTCCTTGGCTGACGTTGTAAGTTTTGGGATTCTGCCCAGTATTATGCTTACATACATGATAGGAGCTAATACGGCTCAGATCCCGTATGATCAGATTGCATCATTTAATCTGTTTAAATCACCTGTATTTAGCTTTTTACTATTCGCAGGTACCTTCCCAGCCATGTTCTCAGCATTGCGATTAGCTAAATTTAACTTGGATACACGTCAGAATGACAGTTTTTTTGGAGTTCCGACTCCAACAAATGCTTTAATCGTAGCTTCTTTTAATCTAATTGCACTGGATTCGAAATCATTTTTATATCCGTTCATACAAAACAATATATTTATTATTAGTTATTGCATTATAATGTCCTATCTGTTAATTTCAGAACTCCCTCTTATAGCACTAAAATTCAAAAATTTTGGCTGGAAGGAAAATAAGTACCGTTTCTTACTAGCTTTTACAAGCCTAGTCATCTTATTAATACTTGGTAAAGAGTCTGTTCCGTTTATTATACTTACCTATATCGTTTTCTCAATGTTGCAAAACAGGTCAGAAAGAATATACCATTAAATATTTACATCATTTACCAAACACTAAAATAATACTTTAAGCGTTTTCTGGTTTCAGCTGAATTCATCAAACAGAGTATTTTAAGATCAATGACCCTTTTAAAATCCATATATTTTCTTCTAGTTTTTTTTATTGCCGGTATCATTATTTCTCCCGGTCAATCATCTGTAAACATTACGGTTCAGTGGACTGGTGTTGCAACCGTACAGATTCCGAACGGAAATTATATTACATTACCTTCTGCAAAAAATGCCTTTGTTAATTCAAGCGGCACATTGATTTACCAGCTTGATATTCCAGGAAAAGTAACATCTATTGCTGAAACGAATATTGAATTTAAGTCTTCTGATTCTTTGACTACCGCTGTTCTATCCAAGTTAACTGTAGCACAAGGAGCTTCTATTTCATCTGCGTATATGTACAATGATGTTGTTTCCACACGGATTTATATACCATTATTAAGAATAAACGGAAACGGAGCCCTTGCAAGGATTTCATCCTTTTCATTATCTTATTCCGTAATCTATATTAATACCAATGCATCTGTTCAACCAAAAACATCTTTAAGTAACGCCCGAACTACTTCAACGGGAAATTCTGTATTATCACAGGGAAGCTGGTACAAAATGGGAGTATCCCAAAGTGGTATTTATAGAATTGATGCTGCATATCTAAACAGTATGGGCATTAATGCGGGTTCTCTTAATCCCAATACTGTACAGATTTTTGGTAATGGAGGCGGAATGCTTCCTCAGCCGAATGATTCTTCACGCATCAATGATTTAGCTGAAGTAGCCACCTATTTATACGAAGATGGCAATGGCATTTTTGATGGTAATGATTATATGTTATTTTATGCGGAATCTCCTAATATTTGGCAATACAATTCGGATAGTGCAGCCATACATCCTTTTTCTCATCAGGTTGATGTATACTCGACTCAGAATTTTTACTTTCTGACTTTCGGACAAAATAATGGAAAACATATAACTACCCAGGCTGCAGTTACAGGGGCCACACAAAATATTTCAACTTATAACGAACATCTGTATCTGGAACCGGATCTTTATAATATTATCAGTTCAGGCCGTCAATGGTATGGTGATCAGTTTGACCAGTTTACACCCAGCAGAAGTTATTCATTTAATATAAGCGGTGCCACATCCACAGGCACACTTAGTATTTCAACACTAGCCAGATCCAATATTCAAAGTTCTTTTCAGTATAATTTTAATAATAATACCGTAGTTAATGCCACTGCTGCTGCATTGAATTCAACGAATGAAAATTCCCCATCAGGCACGCTTGTATATAATAATTATACATTTAATGCTGCTGGAAATTCAACATTAAATGTTACGATTACCTATTCAAATGGAGGATCAATATCTGCATTAGGAAACTTAAATTATATAGAGGTGAATTTTTTAAGATCCTTACAACTATACGGAAATCAAACCATCTTTCAATCATTAAGCAGCCTACAATCTACCAGTCAATTTAATATCGGAAATTGCAATGGATCTGAAATGGTTTGGGATATTACTGATCCCACAAATATTGCGGCACAAACAACATCTTTTTCAGGATCATCGATGAGTTTTACTGCATCCTCTACTTCTGTATTAAGGGAGTATATCGTACTCCAAGGAACGTCTTTCCCTAATCCATCCTTTACTGAAGTAGTAGCCAATCAAAATCTGCATGGACTTACAACACCCGATATGGTAATTGTAACGTATCCTGCCTTTCTTATACAAGCCCAGAGACTGCAAGCATTCAGAGAAGCTAATGATGGTCTGAATGTTGAAGTTGTTACCACCGAACAGGTTTTCAATGAATTCTCAAGTGGAAAACAGGATGTAACAGCTATCCGTGATTTCGTAAGAATGCTGTACAACAATCCAAGTACGACTACATTAAAATACCTATTGCTTTTCGGAAATGGCTCCTATGATTATCGTAATATCCAGAATCTAAACAGTAACTATGTTCCAACATACGAATCCATAGAATCTTTAAACCCTCTTCAATCCTATAATTCGGATGATTATTTTACCTTTATGGATCCTCAGGAAGGTGCCTGGACAGAGGGAAGTTATACCACAGATGTATCGACTATGAACTTTGGTGTGGGACGTCTGAACGCACGTTCTTCCATTCAAGCAGACGAAATCGTTTCTAAAATCATGTCCTATTCCGTTAATTCAAGCTCTAATATGGGTAACTGGCGCAACAAGTTAACATTATCGGCTTGTGATGGCGATGCAAATTTACACTTGAATAACGCCGAAATTGAATATAAGCAAATCGATACTGCTGATGTGCAACTCAATGTAAACAAAATATATATTGACGCTTATCCGCAGGAATCATCTCCTGCAGGTAAAATCGCACCACTGGTGATTGAGGCTATTAATCAGGACATGGATGAAGGAATGCTGATATGGAATTATGTTGGTCATGGGGGTGTAGGAGGATTGGCTCAGCAAGGCATTGTTACTGATGCTTCCATTAGTTCATGGACGAATTATAACCGGCTTCCTTTTATGGTTACTGCCACCTGTGATTTCGGGCGTTACGATACACCAGGTCTGGTATCCGGAGCTGAAACTGCACTCTTAAGTACAACAGGTGGTTCCTGCGGAATGCTTACTTCGACCCGAACCGTATTTTCTAATTCTAATACGGCTATTAATTCTGCCTTTTATACGTACGTTTTTACCCGAAATACGACTGGAACATATCCTGCCATCGGAAATGTTATGATGAATACAAAAAATACAAGTATTTCCGGTGTTTACAACAGAAATTACAGTCTACTTAGCGATCCTTCCATGATCCTAAGTTTTCCTAAGGAAAAAATGGTAATTACTGCTATAAACAATGTTCCTGTTTCATCTGTTCCAGATACGCTAAAGGCATTAAGCCAAATCACTCTAAATGGAATTATTACCGATTTTAATGGTAATCTTTTAAATAATTTTAACGGACAGGCAAATATCATTGTGTATGATAAACCTTCTATTATCACAACCCTAGGCTCTGCCGGCTCTATTGTCACAACCTTTAAACTTCAAAACAATTTCATCTTCAACGGACTTGCAAGCGTAACAAACGGGGCATTTAAGGTTTCCTTTATCGTTCCTAAGGATATTTCATATAATTATGCCTTTGGAAAAATCAGCCTCTATTCTCAGCCAAGCATGGGCAACCTTGATGCCGGAGGGTATTTCAGCAATATCGTTGTAGGAGGAACAAATCCACATGCACCGATTGATGTTACACCCCCAACAGTAAAATTATATCTGAACGATCCTTCATTTGTTTCCGGCGGAGTTGCAGGTACCAACCCGATATTTTTTGCACAAGTTTCAGATGCCAGCGGAATAAATGTTTCCACAGCAGGTATAGGCCATCAGATAACATTAACAATGAGTAACAGCAGCGAAGTAATTGTGCTGAATCAGTACTATACTGCCGCATTAAACGATTACACAAAAGGAACCGTCCAATATCCTTTCACTAATCTCGCTCCTGGTACATATACCCTTCATTTTACTGTATGGGATACTTATAATAATTCAGCACAGGAATCTTTAGAATTTACGATCTTAAATACTGCAAATATTCAACTAGATCATGTGTTAAATTATCCAAATCCATTTACAACCAACACCAATTTTCATTTCGATCACAATCGTTTTGGAGATGATCTTCAGGTTCAGGTTCAGGTTTACACGGTTTCTGGCATACTGATTAAATCGATGGAAGAAAACTTTTATAACAGTCCCTCGCACATTTCCGGTATTTCCTGGAACGGATTAGACGAATTTGGGTCAAAAATAGGACACGGAGTATACGTTTATAAACTGAAAATTCGTTCACTTACCGATGGATCAACCGCACATGTTTATCAAAAACTGGTATTGTTGTAATCTAATTGAATGAATAAAACCTTATATTTGTTTTTAATAATTATCGGATATTATGCAAAAAATTATTATTGCTTGTTTGTTTTTGATTACCATAGGAATTTTTAAATCGAATGGTCAAGCTACTGTTCAAGACAAACTACAAACCATTACTACCGCTGTACCTTTTTTGAATATAACTCCGGATGCGCGTGCGGGAGGTATGGGTGATGTGGGTGCTGCAACAACTCCGGATGCCAATGCTACTTACTGGAATCCGGCAAAGCTTGCATTCGCCAAGAACACCATGGGAGCTGCCATTTCCTATAACCCCTGGTTAAGAAAGCTTGTAAACGATATGTCTCTATCATATTTATCAGGTTATAAAAAATTAAGAAAAGAAGATGCGATAGGTGTCAGTTTAAAATACTTCAATTTAGGTCAGGTAACATTTACTGATACTTATGGTAACGTTATACGAACATTTCAACCTACAGAATTCGCCATTGGAACCGATTATTCCAGAATGCTTTCAAAGCGCTTTTCTATGGGTCTTGGATTAAAGTATTTTAACTCAAATCTCACAGGTGGTTTTTCACAACAAGGAAGTGGCACTGTTGCCAAAGCTGTTAGCAGTGTTTCCGCGGATATTGGTGCATACTATACGAAAGATATGCTTGTGCAAGGAAGAAATTCAAACTTGTCTCTTGGTTTGGTTATTACAGATATAGGCCCTAAGGTTACCTATACAGATGTTACAAGCAAACAATATATCCCAACAAATATGAGACTTGGTGGTACCTATACCATTGAAACCGATCCATTTAATAAATTCTCTCTTTCAGTAGATGCCAATAAATATTTAGTTCCAAGTGCTCATGCAGCAGACAGTGCTGCAGGTTTTGTAAGTGCCATGTACAGTTCCTTTGGAGATACAAAGTTTAAAAATGAGTTAAATGAAGTTATTCTTTGTATGGGCGCTGAATACTGGTACACCGATATATTCGCTATTCGGGGAGGATATCACTATGAAAATCCACAGAACGGAAACAGAAGATATGTAAACTGTGGTATTGGCATTCGCTATCAGGTATTCGGTCTGGATATGGCATATCTGATTCCTATTCAGCAATCAAATCCATTAGCTGAAACTTTAAGATTTACTTTGCATTTTAATTTCGCAGAAAAACAACAAAAAGCACCGGAAGGCGTGCAGGAATAATGACCCATATATTAGAGAGGACAATTGCTCCTGAAATCAACCCTATAAACCGTTTCCATTTACCGAAGGTGGAAACGGTTTCGTTTTCAAACGGAATTAAGTTACATCAATTTGCATTAGGCAGCCAGCCAGTTGTACGTATTGAATGGATTTTTGAATCCGGAGGTCGTGCCGAAATAAAAAATGGTGTTTCGTTCTTTACAACTAAAATGCTGTCAGAAGGAACGGATGCATACACATCACCGGAGATTCAAAAATATCTCGCTCAATTTGGTGCCTTTCTGGAAGTACATCCAGGAAATGACCGAATCAATATAACACTTTACAGTCTTTCGAAACATCTTGGAACGCTTATCCCATTTATTAAGAATCTTTTAACTGAAAGTGTTTTTCCTGAACGCGAGTTAGAAAAAATCAAACAGATACAAGAGCAGGCAATACAAGTAAACCTTGAAAAAACGGCCTATCTGGCGGGGATTGCCTACAGAGAATTATTATTTGGAAAGACACACCCTTATGGAAAAAATCTAGATGGAGTTTCAGTTAAAAATATCTCACGAAATGATCTGATTATTTTCTTCAAGGAACAATTACTAAATAAAGCCTGCGATATTATTATTACCGGAGGCTTTGATAAAGAAGCAATCGGCATGCTTGAAACTCATTTTGGTAAAAATATCCTATCGACATCTACCATTAAAAACAAATATGAAAGTAATCAGAATGCAGAAACAGTTCGTGAGAAAGTAATAGAAAAAAATGGAAGTGTTCAATCTTCCGTTCGTTATGGTCGCCTTCTATTTAATCATACACATCCGGATTATTTTGATGCGTATATTTTAAACGAAATTCTAGGTGGATATTTTGGCTCACGTTTAATGCAAAACATTCGTGAAGAGAAAGGCTATACTTATGGAATTCATTCAAGTATTGTAAGTTTACAGGAAGGTGGCTACTTTGCTATTGGAACCGATGTTAAAAGGGAGTTTACAAAAAATACAATCCAGGAGATAGAAAAAGAATTGCAATTGCTGATCGATGAGCCTGTGAGTGCTAATGAACTTGATACTGTCAAAAGTTTTATGCTGGGAAGTTTTATTGGTGATATTCAAACACCTTTTTCAATAGCAGATAAATTTAAAACGATTTACTTTAATGGTTTAGGATATGATTACTATGACCGTTTCTTCAACCGTATTCAAAACATAACTCAAACTGAACTTCAGGAAGTGGCAGCTCGTTACTTCTCTCCGAAAGAGATGTCTTATGTTATAGCAGGAAGCCTCTGATTACAGCATGAAAGCCATTAAAGAATTTTTTCGTAATCTGAAATTTACTTCGATCGTGTATAATTTTATGCACTATCGTCAATTGATTCATAACAAACAGGCTTACAAAAAATTTGGTATCCATAAACCTCTTTTCTGGACTATTAGCAGTAAAGATTTTGTTCATCTTACAAATGAATCACCTTGGCTCGATAAGAAAGATGCAAAGGTTCAGTTAACTCATCATACGGCGTTCCACAATTTTTCCAAAGAAACTCAGGAACAATTAAAAAGCTGGCCGGACAAAGGATTTCTTGTTTTAGAGAATTGTATTCCTACAAATGAAGTGGATACCATTAATATGGAAATTGATGGGTTGCTGAAAGAAAAGAAGGTTCGCTTCAGGTACAATAACCGGAAAATCATGTTCTCAATGCATGCATCAAAACTGATGTACGCATATGCAACTGATCCGCGTATTACCTCTGTTATGAATTTCATTTTAGACATGCCCGTTGTTCCTTTTCAAAATATTAATTTTTACAAAGGAAGTGAGCAGAAAGCGCATTCGGATAGCATTCATATGACTACTTTTCCATCAGGATACTTGATTGCTGCCTGGATTGCTCTTGAAGATATTGATGAAAACAATGGACCACTTTTTTATTTGCCGGGTAGCCATAAACTTCCGTACCTGTTAAACGATCACTACGAACACGGAGGAGGAAAGCTTGTACTTGGCAGTGAAGCGTACGAAAAATACGAAGTTCATCTTGCACATGAGATTAAACAAACTTCATTTGAATCAAAACAATTTCTGGCGAAAAAAGGAGATGTATTAATCTGGCACGCCAACCTGTTACATGGAGGAACTGCCATTCTGGATGAACAGCGAACACGTAAAAGTATGGTCGTTCATTATTATGGCAAGGACGTTATTAAATACCACGAAATTACACAGCGTCCATCATTAATAAGAAATTTTTAAGGAGAATTAAGCTATTTCCTGCCCTTTATTTCTCATCGCAATAAACTCTCTATACCTACGAAACATGGCCATTCCAAGGCCAAGCAGTGTTAATCCCGTTCCCACCCAGAGAAGATTGATACCAGGCTTTTCAATTGCCTTAATAATGATATAATCTTTCTGACATGTATTGACCGAAAAGACGAATTCATTAGTTTCAGGAATTACTCTATCCAAACTTACTTTTACACCCAGTTCTTCATTCATTTCAGGAATAGATCCCGAAGCATTCTGATCTGCGAGTATAACTAGATTGGGATGTATCGGATACGCTTGCCCATCGGGGCCAAGTAATAAGAGGTGTGCCACAACAGCAAAATCATTTTTGCCAAGTTCAACACCAGGTACTGCATTCACAACATCCAAGTGTTTGAAAATAGCTACGTAATCATTAATGAACATCGTATCTCCTTTATGAATCGTATGTGTTTCTGTTGGCGACCAGTCTCTTTCATCCGGCGCAAGCGGTATAGCAGAAAGATGTGAATACAAATCTCTGCCAATAAAATGTTTGATATCCGGAGATACTACATTACCCATCCTAGGATTCTGCTGAATTCTTGGATACAGCGTAAATGTATCGCCACTTACTTTTACATAAGATACTTCATAAAATGTATTCTCAGGATTTGTTACAAGTGTGTCGCCCCTCTTGAATACAAGTACATTCTTATCCTTCAAATCTTTTCTTAGAATTACTTTGTACGGATCAGCCGTCGGGAATACCCAGTCTTTATTGACATATCCGTTATATCCTTTTGCTTCGATTCTTTGACCTTTATAAATCAACTGAAGATCTTTCATTTTTTCAGGGGTATTACGAAACAACAGAAGGTTATCTCTGTTCACATCCTCCGAAAAGTCCCTATTATATAGTAATCCTGAGTTATTCAATGAAACAATTTTTGAATACCCTGAAGAAAATAATATACCTATAAAC
>Ga0210395_10003071_pt1 | contig 12854 bp, 10 predicted proteins | sample IncBWH4OmetaG_FD_150861 | JGI IMG/M metagenome (GOLD analysis project Ga0210395, IMG submission 150861) | Forest soil microbial communities from Barre Woods Harvard Forest LTER site, Petersham, Massachusetts, United States - Inc-BW-H-4-O ...
ATCGAGCGGCCTTGACCGAAGAACGGGTATCGAGGACGCCGGCAAGGACGTTAGGCTGATTGCCTACGATTCCCACGGCTCGTCCATTGATGCGCCCGAATCCGCAGATGATGTTTGGCGCGAAAAGCGCTTGAATTTCGAGGAAGTCTCCATAGTCCACGATGCCGTCGATGACCTCACGCATATCGTAGGGCTTGTTCGGCGAGTCGGGGACGAGCTCGTCGAGCTGCGGAGCCATTCGGTGAGGGTCGTCGTCGCACGCGTATTCCGGCGGAGCTTCGGCGTTGTTTTGCGGAAGAAACGAAAAAAGATCGCGAGTAAGCTCGAAAAGATTCTCTTCGTTCTCGGCCACGAGATGCGCCACGCCGCTGCGCGTCGCGTGTGTCAAGGCGCCACCCAGCTCCTCGAACGTCACTTCCTCACCGGTGACCGTCTTAATGATCTCCGGACCGGTGATGAACATTTGTGAGATCTTTTCCGTCATGATAATGAAGTCGGTTATCGCCGGTGAATAGACCGCGCCACCGGCGCAGGGCCCCGCGATGAGACTGATCTGCGGAACGACGCCGCTGGCTGCAACGTTGCGCCAAAAGATCTCGGCGTAACCGCCCAAAGAGACGACGCCCTCTTGAATGCGGGCTCCGCCCGAATCGTTGATGCCGATCATTGGAGAGCCGGTGCGAATCGCCAAATCCATCATCTTGCAAATCTTCTCGGCATAGGCTTCGCCGAGCGAGCCGCCCAGCACCGAAAAATCCTGCGAAAAGAGGAAGACCTGGCGCCCATCGATGGTGGCGCGGCCCGTGATGACGCCGTCGCCCAAGAACTCCTTTTCATCGAGGCCGAACGCGTTGGCGCGATGGATGACGAACCGGTCAAACTCGACGAAGGAGTCTTCGTCCACCAGCGCCTCGACGCGCTCTCGCGCGGAGCGTTTACCCCGCGCGTGCTGTCGCGCGAGCGCCTCGGGTCCGGCCGGAATCGCCGATTCCGCGCGTCTTGCTTCGAGCTCTTCGTATTTCTCCGCGCGACTCTTCACGCTGCCACCTTTGCACGAATCGTTCCCTTTGTCATCCTATGTCATCCTGACGTCATCCTATGTCATCCTGAGCTTGTCGAAGGACGAAGCACGAGGCGCTCGGCACTCATTGCAGAATAATGGCCCGATGCTCCGATTTTGCTGCTGCATTCTCGCCCTCGTCGTAACCGGCGCGATTCCAGCGGGTTTTCCGACGCCGCCACCGATACCGCCCCAGCGGGCGGTCGCGGAATCGAAGTACGGGACCTCCGTTACCGACCCGTACCGCTACTTCGAAAACATGCAGGATCCGGTCGTCGTGCAGTTCTTCAAGGAGCAAAACGATTACACGCGCGCCGTGCTCGGCCGGCTCGGTGAACCGCGCGAACGGCTCTTCGATCGCATCAAAGAGCTCGACAACGCCGGCGTTTTGGTCACCGGCGTAACCCGAGACGGCCCATACTACTTTTACGAAAAGCTCAACCCCGGCGACAGCGGCCCCAAGCTCTACGTGCGCAGCGTAGATGGCAGCGGCGAGCGCGTCCTGGTCGATCCGCAGAGCTTAGCGACGGCCGGAAAGCATTACACGATCAACTATTTCCTGCCGTCGCTCGACGGCAGACGCGTCGCGTACGGCATTTCGGAGGGCGGATCGGAAGCCGAAGTGATTCATGTCGTCGATACGGCGACGACCCAAGTCCTTCCCGACGCGATCGATCGCGCCTATTACATCGGCGTAACGAGCTGGTTGCCCGACGGAAACTCCTTCTACTACGTGCGCTTTCCGAAGCTTCTTCCCGGCGAGCCCCTAACCGATAAAGAGAAACGCGCGGTCGCGTACTTACACGTGTTGGGACGCGATCCGGACCGCGACGTCGCGGTCTTCGGATATGACGTGAATCCAAAGGTTCCGTTCGGTCTGACGGACTTTCCGATCGTGCTGCGGTCGCCGGTCTCGCCGTATACGGTGGGGATGGTCGTGCATGGGGTTGCCAACGAGCGGACGGTCTATGCGACCCGCGCGACCGTTCTCGATTCAAATGTCGCGTGGACCCCCGTTGCGACGGTCGCCGACGACGTCGTCAATCTCGACTTCAAGGGTTCGACGATCTACCTTTTTACGCATAAGAACGCGCCGGCATTCAAGCTCGTAACGACATCGCTCGACGCGCCCAGCCTGGCGACGGCACAGACCGTCATCCCAGCCGGAAAGGACGTTCTCGAAGATTTGGGCGTCGCGGCCGATGGACTCTACGTTTTGTCGCGAGAGGGTGGATTTGGGAAGATTACCCGAGTGGGGATCGCCGGCGACGGTAAGCCCGGAGAACTAACGAACGTTTCGCTGCCATACGAAGGTTCGGTCACCGCGATTGCGACCGATCCGCGCGAACCGGGCGTCGTCTTCGGTTTGACGGGCTGGACGCACTCGCAGCTTTACTATGCCGCGGATGCCAACGGCGCGGTGACCGACACGCACCTCAAACCACTCGCGAACGTCGATACATCGCCCTATACATCGTCGGAAGTGTCGGCGCGCAGCGCCGACGGCACGATGGTTCCGCTCTCGGTCGTCTACCGTAAGGGCTTGATACTGGACGGATCGCACCCGGCGTATTTGCAAGGTTATGGCGCCTACGGCATCGAGCTCACTCCAACGTTCAGTTCGACGCGCATCGCGTGGCTCGAGCGCGGCGGCGTCTTCGCCGTTTGTCATCCGCGCGGAGGCGGCTGGTACGGCGAAGCGTGGCATCGAGCCGGAATGATCTCGACCAAACCCCATACGTGGCAAGACTTCGTCGCCTGCGGCCGCTGGCTCGTCAATCATAAATACACGTCGCCCGCGCATCTCGCCGGCGAAGGAACGAGCGCCGGCGGCATCACGATTGGGCGTGCCATCACGACGCAGCCCCATCTGTTCGCGGCCGCCCTCGACGTCGTGGGGCTCAGCAATGCTTTGCGTGCCGAGTTTACGCCGAACGGCCCGCCGAACATTCCGGAGTTCGGTACGGTCACCAACGAGACGGGCTTCCGAGCGCTCTACGCGATGGATGCCTACCAGCACATCGTTCCGGGAACGGCATATCCCGCCGTATTGCTCGTAACCGGCTTCAACGATCCGCGCGTCGCATCGTGGCAGCTTGCGAAGTTTGCTGCGAGGCTCGCCCGGGCTACTACCAGCGGCCGTCCGATTCTCTTGCGGGTCGATTACGACGCGGGGCACGGGTTCATGGCGGCGTCGCGAGAGCAGACCGAGCAGCTCCTCACCGACGAGTATTCGTTCTTGCTCTGGCAATGCGGCGATCCCGCCTTCGCCGGTATCCCAACGCACATCTACCCGCGGGGAGCGCCTTGAGCCTCATCCAATCCATGGAGCCCTTGGGAACCGTTTAGCTTGGGTGACGAAGGTCGCCTCATGGATCGCGTGCGGGTAGGTGATACCGCCGCGTTTGAAGCTTTGTACGATGGTTATCATCGCCTCGTCTACGGCGTGGCGTTACGCGTCCTTTCCGATCCCGGAAGCGCCGAAGACGTCACACAAGCCGTCTTCATGAAGATTTGGAGCAACCCCGAACTTTTTCGCTCGGGAAACTTCGGAGCGTGGATCGTGCGGGTCGCTCGGAATCGCGCCTTCGACGCGCTTCGCGCCCGGGCGGCGCGGCCGGAAGATCAATTTCCTGCAGTGATCCCGGCGCAAGACGCACTCGAAGATATCGCAATAGCGCAACTTGACGCCGAATCCGTACGTACGGCGATCGAGCAGTTGCCTGAGGAACAGCGCAAGCTGATCGAGCTGGGATTTTTTGGCGGCGTGACGCATCAGGAGATGGCGAAAACGACAGGCTTGCCGCTCGGCACGGTTAAAACGCGCATCCGAAGCGGCCTGCGCCGGTTGCGCAATGCACTCGACGGGGTCGTCGCCTCATGATGTCGCACGACGAGATGCTCGACAACGTCGCCCTCTACGCGCTCGGCGCGCTTTCGCCCCGCGAGGCTGCGGAGGTAGCCATGCATCTGCAAACCTGCGAGGAGTGCCGCACCGAGTACGGGCTCTTGCGTCCCGCGGTGACGGCCGTCGGCTATTCTGCGGAGGCCGACGCCGCTACCGAAGGACCGAGCGTGCTGCTCAAAGCCCGTCTGATGAAGCAAGTTCGCTCCGCGCAACCGGCGCGGGCTCCGATTTCGCGCTGGCCGGCGTACGTCGCCGCAGCCTGTATTGCGATCGCGGTCGGTGCCGGTTTGTTTAGCGCGTCGCTGCGCGAGCGGCTCGGCCGCGACGAATCGGCAATGGCGCAGCAAGCGGCAATGATCGCCGACTTCACGGCGCCGGATGCCAAACGCTATCCCTTCGGGCACGGCTCGGTACTGGTACGCGGCCGCAATCTCTACCTTGCCATGCACGCACTCGCGGCGCCTCCGACGGGTATGGTCTACCAGGCCTGGACGTTGCCAAAGGGCTCAAAGAGGATGGCACCCTCCGTCACCTTCAAACCAGGCGCCTCCGGAGAAACCTTGGTCCACTTGCCGGAGTCGGCAAACGCGATCGCCGCGGTGGCGTTGAGCGTCGAGCCGGCCGGCGGTTCCAAACAACCTACAAGCAAACCGATCGCCGTCACGCTGCTCTAGCGGCGCCCCCCAATCCAAACTCTTTCGTTAACCGTTCCTTTCGGCAAATCGTCTTCTTGCAACGAGCTGCAAAGGCTCGAGAAAGGAACCCATGCGCAACCGATCTGCCATTGCCGCTTTTGCGCTCGCTCTGGCAACCATCGTTCCGGCCGCCGCGTCGGCAAAACTCCTGCCCAATGTCGTCGACACGTCGACTCGATTCTCCGGTTCGTGCTGCGTCTACACCGGTGCGCCGGCGCTGGCCGTCACGCTCTCGATGGTCGAAGCCGGGGGCGGCCCGAGCAGTTTTAGTACGGTGACGCTCCTCAAGAGGCTTACCGGCAAATTGTTCGCCGCCGAGGTCGCAAAGCTGACGAAAGAGTACGGTAAAGACCAAGTTAATCAGTTTCTAACGACGTTCGATTTCGTCGTGAACGATTCGTTGCGAATCGTGACTGAAAAGAAGATCGCGCTTCCGAGCAAGCCCGACCCCGATCCCAATGACGGCCGCGCTCTGGCCGCCGCACTCTGGTCGGCCGGTCAGACGGGCGAAGGGTTTAACGTCGAAGTCATGCTCGACCGCGCCGTCTCACACCCGATTCACGTGCAAGTGATGAAGGACATCGACGCCAAGTACGGCTTAGGTGTCGACGCCCAATATCATGCGATCCTGACGACGGCAATGAAGGATCTGGCCTCGGCATATCAGCTGAGTATGTAAGCTACCAGATTCCCAGCATCGCCTTAACATCGTCCGACGCCATCGTCGCAGGGTCCCAGGGCGGCATAAAGGTGATCTCAACCTTCGCGCTCTTGACGCCCTCGACGGCGAGCACGTGATCCTCCACCGACTTCTTGAACATCGGCCCCACCGGACACATCGGCGACGTTAACGTCATCATCACGGTGACGTTTTCGCCGTTTTCGCCCTCAGTTGTGATATCGTAGACCAAGCCGAGTTCGAGGATTCCCAAATTTAGTTCGGGGTCTTTGACCTCGACGAGCGCGTCGCGCACTTGCTCTGCGGTTGGCATGGCTACGAGGTTCCGCAGGGTCTAAGGCAAACCTTTGGTTCAAGCTGCGCCGCTTTGGGGAGACCGGGCAAGGAGTCGCGAAACCGAGCGGTGCCGGGTTGCGTTAAGAGGTTAGGAGGAAGAGCAAAGCGATGTCGATGTGGGAGCCTTTCACCGAGCGAGCGCGGCGCAGCATCGTACTCGCTCAGGAAGAAGCTCAGCGTCTCGGAAACAACTACATTGGAACCGAGCATATTCTGCTTGGAATTATCTCCGAGGGCGAGAGTCTGGCCGCCAAGGTTCTCGAGTCGCTTGGCGTCAATCTGGCCAAGGTTCGTCAAGAGGTCGAAGCGATCGTCGGACGCGGCGGGCAAACCGTTCAGCAAGAGATGGTCTTCACCCCGCGGGCCAAGCGCGTCATCGAGCTTGCCTTTGAAGAGGCGCGCCAGCTCAACCATAACTACATTGGGACCGAGCACTTGCTCCTCGGCTTGATCCGAGAGGGCGAGGGCGTTGCGGCGCGCGTGCTCACCAACTTGGGCGTCGACCCCGCGAAGGTCCGCGTGCAAACGACGTCGCTGCTCGGTGCCGAGGGCCAACCGGCCGCTCCGAAAGGAAAGAGCAAGACCCCGACGCTCGATGCCTACGGCCGCGATCTCACGCAGCTGGCGCGCGACAACAAGCTCGATCCGGTCATCGGTCGCAACAACGAAATCGAGCGCGTCATTCAAATTCTCTCGCGGCGCACGAAGAACAACCCGGCGCTCATCGGCGAGCCCGGCGTCGGCAAAACGGCGATTGCCGAGGGGCTCGCACAACGCGTCATCAAGGGTGAGATACCGGAGCCGCTGCGAGATCGGCGCGTGATTACCTTGGACTTGGCGGGGCTCGTAGCGGGCACGAAGTATCGCGGCGAGTTCGAAGAGCGCATGAAACGCGTGATGGACGAGATCCGCGGGGCCGCTGGGGAGATCATCCTCTTTATCGACGAGCTGCACACGCTCGTGGGCGCGGGCGCCGCCGAAGGAGCAATCGATGCCAGCAACATCATCAAGCCGGCACTCGCGCGCGGCGAACTGCAATGCATCGGCGCCACGACGCTCAACGAGTTTCGCAAACACATCGAGAAAGACTCCGCGCTGGAGCGGCGTTTTCAGCCCATCATGGTCGGCGAGCCCACGGTCGAGGAGACGATCGAAATTCTCAAAGGCCTGCGCGATCGGTATGAGGCCCATCACAAAGTGCAAATCACCGATGAGGCGCTCGCGAGCGCGGCGAAGCTCAGCGACCGGTATATTACCGATCGCTTCCTGCCCGACAAAGCCGTCGATTTAATCGACGAAGCCAGCTCGCGCGTGCGCCTGCAAGCCATGCTGCCCCCGCCGGCGATTCGCGAAGCGGACGCGCAACTGCGCAAACTCATCGCCGAGAAAGAAGCGGTCGTCAAGAATCAAGAGTTCGACAGAGCCGCGAGTATCAGAGATCGTGAAGAGAAGCTGCGCTTGGAGAAAGCGAGCCTCGAGCAGGAATGGCGCGATCGCAAAGCTGCTGGCGAACGTGTCCTCAAAGTGACGGCCGATAGCATCGCCGAGATCGTCGCGGCTTGGACGAAGATCCCCGTCAGCCGCCTCGCGCAGGCGGAAACCGAGAAACTCCTCAAGATGGGCGAACTGCTCCACGAGCGAGTGGTCGGCCAGGAAGAAGCCATTAGCGTTCTCACTCGAGCGATCCGTCGCTCGCGTGCCGGTCTCAAGAACCCGGCTCGCCCGATCGGTTCGTTCATCTTCCTCGGGCCGACGGGCGTCGGCAAGACGGAAGTGGCGCGCAGCGTTGCCGCCTTCTTGTTCGACGACGAAGAGTCCATGATCCGCATCGATATGTCGGAGTACATGGAGAAGTATTCGGTGAGCCGCCTCGTCGGCGCACCTCCAGGATACGTTGGATATGAAGAGGGCGGCCAGTTGACCGAGGCGGTCCGGCGGCGTCCGTACTCCGTGGTGCTGCTCGATGAAATCGAGAAAGCGCATCCGGACGTCTTTAACTTGCTATTACAGGTGCTCGAAGACGGCCGCCTGACCGATTCTCAGGGGCGCCAAGTGGATTTCAAGAACTCGGTCATCATCATGACCAGCAACGTCGGCGCGACCGGAATGACCACCACGACCGATATCGGTTTCCGTCCGGAGCGAATGTCGAACTCCGATGAGGCGAAGGCCTACGAGCGCATGAAGAATCGCGTGATGGAGGAGGTGAAACAGACGTTTCGCCCGGAGTTCCTCAATCGAGTCGACGAAGTGCTGGTCTTCCATCAACTCACGCGCGAGCAGATCGAAAAGATCGTCACGCTGGAGCTCAATAAGGTGGTTCGCGAGGTTCGCGCTCAGGAGATGGAGCTCAAGGTCACCGACGCGGCAAAATCCGTGCTCGCGAAAAAGGGCTGGGACCCGGAGTTCGGCGCGCGTCCGCTCCGGCGTGCGATTCAGCGGATGGTCGAAGACGAGCTCGCCGAGGAGATGCTCAAAGGCGTCTTCGGCTCGGGCGATCACATCCTCGGCGACGTCGATCCCGACGATCCGGAGAAGTTGAAGTACACGAAGATTCCGTCGTTTGATCCGCCGGCGGCGAGCCCGCCCGAACCGGCCGTGACGTAGGGCGCATCCTGGGCGGCTGCGGCCTAAATGCAACCTTCCTGGGTCTAAGGACGATTTGGCCCACTATGACCGATCAAGAAATTCAACCCTACGTCGGCAAGCCGGTTCGAGTAACCTTGGCCGACCGTCGCATTATCGCCGGCGTTCTCCGCAGTTCCGAGGATCATGGCCACGGCCACAAACATTATGCAATCGTGTCCGATCCGATTCGTGAAGGTGAACCTGCCGTGCGGGAAGTCGTTCACGGCGGCGATCAGATCGTAACCATTGAGGATGCCTCTGGAGACCCGTCCGCTACTCTCTGAAGGGTGGAGCGCCTGGCGCGTGGCTCAAGCCGTCTTCAGAGCGCTAACCCGAATGGTCGTGGTCCACGTCGTGCCATTATCTGCGGAGACCTGAACCGTCGTCGTTTGTTCGTCGGGCGTAACAAAGACAAACATCCTCGAGGTGATCCAAGTATTTCGTTCTGCGTCACTATTCGGAAGAGGGTGGCCTTTCCTTATGAATTTGGACGAGCGTGTACGCCTTTGCCGGCGGATGGTAGCTGATTGCGGCTAGATCGTCGTGTGGCGGTCCAAGTGCAATCGGCAACGCCCGTATCGGGATGAGCATTGCCGTATTTTGTTTGGTAGATCTGACCGTTGAAGTTCGCGCGGTCGTGAAGTGCTTGCCGAACTTCTGCGTTTGGCGGTGCCGCCTACCGCAGGGATAAGAACAATGACCGAGCGAAGGGCTTTCCCCAGGCGGACTAACAATTTCACGGCTCGACGCGCAGTCAAGCAGGCTTGAGGGCAGAAGGGAAGTGCCGAAACGTCACGCGCTCCCGTGGAGGGCCGTTAGATGCCGCTGCTGCTGGCAGTAGTTATCGCGCAAGCAACGCCGACCGCCGTTCCGGCGCTCACCGTCTCGACGAATGCCGTTAATCTGAACCCGGCGCAGCAACAAGTCGTGACGCTGACCGGCGCGACGCCGCCGCTCCAGCTAACACTCGACCGAAAGATCGTTGTGGTCAGCGCCGATCCCAATGGAAATTCGGTGACGATCACCGCCACGCAGGCAACGGGAAGCGACGTCCTCCACGTAATCGATGCCAACGGCGCGAGCGTCGACATCGCGATTCGCGTCGCCTTCAACGCGGGGACGATCGTTCCGCAAACGACGCTTACCGTCACCGGCGACCCAGCCCAGCCCGAGTGGCTGGCACAAGAAGTGACCGATTGGGTAACGCGCCTCACTCAGGCGATGCCCGGCGCGCAGGTCACCATAGGGACCGTCTCGCGGCCGCCGGCACCGCTGGGGCCCGGGGGGACGGCTGTGTTTGTAGTCCCGATCCAGATCGCCGGAAACGGAGAGTATTTCGATCAATCGGGCTCGACGACGGTGACCGCGCAAAACACGCCCTTGCCGCCGTTTCTTCCGGGACTGCTTTTTTACGATGACGATCCGGAGCACGTTTCGCAAGATGGCGTGCTCTTTCGCGGGAGCGTCTCGCTCGCAGCGCCGGCACGCCTCTATTACTATCACGACGATCTCGCCGATCCGCGAAGGCTGGTCGTCGCGTTACGCAGCAACTCCGAAGATCCGACCTCAGTGCAGTTGATCGAGGCAACGGCCGGCCCGAACATTGATGTGATGCAGGTCGGAGATTCGGTGAGCAAACGGTTCTTGCTGACGAAAACGCAGCATGAAGGGGTCATCTTGGATCTGTCGGGCGATCTACCGTATCTGATGACCGACCTGCCGATGACGGCGCGCCAGCTCGTTGCCGGAACCGCCGATCTGCGCGTCCTCTCCGGCGGTCCGATTGAGGTTACGGTGCTAGCCGTGTCGCCCGGCGTCGACGCGCGCACACTTCTCGACGGGCCGGTGCTTCCCGGCGACGGGCACCACCGCACCGGCGTCTTTTCAATCGCCGGCTTCGGCAGCGAGAGCCTAAGCTTCTCGGCCGGCGGCCCCGATGCAACGACCGTCATCGGCGACACCGATCCCACGCCGGCCAACGTCGATCCGTCGGCGGACGGCCGGGACTACGGTGATTACGGCGTCCTTCACACGATCGATCTCACGCTTGAAAATCCGAGTGCGGTGCCGGCCTCGGCCTACGCTTTTGTTCAACCGCTCGCGGGCCCCGCGCGGGGAACCTTCCTCCTCGGCGGTAACGTCGTGGATATTGGTTGCGTGCGCGTTCCGTCGCGGTATCAGATCACCGCGTTTCAACTATTGCCGGGTCAAACTTCTCACGTCGTCCTGCAGACGATGACCGACGGCGGCTCGTTCTATCCGATTCGATTGGGCGTAACGGCCACGGCACCGGTTCCGAGCGCGCCGCCCGTTACCGCGCCGGACGGCTGTTTTCCGAAGCCGCAGGCCGCGGCAGACCAATGAGCGCCGACGGTGAAACGAAGGTCATTCTGCTGGTACGGTTGCTCAATGCGATCGATCAGGGGCAACACTCATTTGAGAGCCTAAAAGATCGGGTGGCCGAGGGCGAGCGGCGTCCCAGTACGCGCAGCCTGCGCCGGTACCTCGCGATCTTAGCCAATGCCGGTTTTCCACTCTATTTCGATCGGGCCGCGAATGTTTATCGCTTCGCCGAGGGCTACAGCCTCAAACGGCTCGACCTTAGCAGCGGCGAGCTCTTTGGATTGGTCGCACTGCGTTCGCTGGGCGCGAGCATCGGGGGAACCATTGGGGCGTCGATCGACGACGTTGCCGAGAAGCTCGTCGGAAGCTCGGGACGCGCCGCCCGCGCACGCGTGGACGAAGCCTCTCCGGTAGCCTTTCGCCTCTCCGAAATATCCCTCGACAAGCGCGGCGAACGCGCCTTCGCGTTGCTCTCTTCGGCCGAGCGTTCTTCTCGCAGCGTCCGGTTCAAATACCGCGATAAGGAAGGGCGGAGCAGCGCGCGCAAGGTGGATCCGTACGGCTTCATCATCAACGCAGGACGCATCTATTGCGTTGCCTACGACCATACCCGCAAAGAAAAGCGCACCTTCGCGGTCGACAGCGTCACCGAGCCTAGCGTCCTCGCGCAAACGTTCGTGCGGCCGACCGACTTCAACGTTGAGGCGTATGCCGCAGCTTCAATTAGCGGCGTCTTACACAACGAAGAGACGACCGAAGTGCGCGTGAGCTTCGCGCCGCGAGTCGCGAAGGCGGCGACCGCCGCCCGGATCGTCGCGGACTTTCACGTCGAGCACCGTGCCGACGGATCCACCGAGATCGCATATCGGGTCGCGGACGTCGACGAGCTCGTTCGCTGGGTGCTTGGCTGGGGCGCGCAAGCGGAGATCCTCGGTCCCGAAGCGGTTCGCGCCCGCGTCGCCGCGGTCGCCGCCGAGATCGCGAAAAAGTATACGTGAAGCTTTAGCCGTGCTCTACCTCGATGAGGAGCAAGTTGGCCGGCTGCTGGGATGGGAAGAGCTCATTGCGGCGATGGAGCGCGCGCTTGCGGATTTTTCGCGTGGAAACGTGCTTGCGCCGGTGCGTGGCGTTCTTACCATAGAGGAGGGGAAGCGCTACTTTGGCGTCATGCCCGCAGCGGCGCACGACGTCATGGGCCTGAAAGCCGTGAGCTTTTATCCCGCCAACGAGGGGAGCGCCGTTCCGACGCATCAGGCGATCGTCCTGCTCTTCCGTACCGATAACGGCGAGCCGCTGGCTGCCATCGACGGACGCTTGATCACGGAGATGCGAACGGCCGCAGTCTCGGCCGCCATTACGAAATACCTCATGCCCGAAAACAGCAAAGTACTGGGGCTGCTCGGCAGCGGCGTGCAGGCCCAATCGCATTTAGCCGCGCTCTCGAGCATTGCGCGGTTCGAAGAGGTTCGAGTCTGGAGCCGCACGCCCGAACACGCGGAGAGATTCGCACGGAAGCATGGCGCACGGGCGATGGATGCCGAGGCGGCGGTGCGCGGAGCCGACGTCATCGTCGTCGCGACGAGCTCGCAGGAACCGGTCCTCGAGGGCGCATGGCTCAAAGCGGGTGCGCACGTCAATGCGGTCGGCGCCAACCGGCCAACGTGGCGCGAGCTCGACGACGACGCGATGCGCAACACGCTGGTCGTCGACTCGCGCGAAGCCGTGCTGCAGGAGTCGGGCGACGTGATTCTTTCCGGGGCGCAGATCTACGCGGAGATCGGCGAAATATTCGCGGGAACCAAACGAGTCGCAGCCGGCGAAACGACGATTTTCAAATCGGTGGGCATCGCAGCGGAAGACCTGGCGGCAGCAAGGCTCGTCTACGACGCCGCCACTAAGAGTAATTTAGAAAGCCTCTAATTCATCCGGTGTGCGTGCGTGATGCTGAGGAGGCTCTGGACGACGAGCGGAGCCTGGATGGCGGAGCGAGGAGCCAGGCAGCAGGAGCGTAGCCAGGATGGCGGAGCGACGAGCGGCTCCGAGGCATCATGCACGCACACCGGATGAATTAGAGGCTTTCTAAAAGCGAAACCCGTCGAAGCGAAGCCTCGACGGGTTCCGACGCATTCACGCACTCGCCTCGCCTGTTTGGCTACCTGGTCGGAGAGCCCCACCGACGCTGGCGAGCGGTTTGGTCGTTGTCCC
>Ga0210395_10003073_pt1 | contig 12851 bp, 7 predicted proteins | sample IncBWH4OmetaG_FD_150861 | JGI IMG/M metagenome (GOLD analysis project Ga0210395, IMG submission 150861) | Forest soil microbial communities from Barre Woods Harvard Forest LTER site, Petersham, Massachusetts, United States - Inc-BW-H-4-O ...
TAATGCCGCCATGATTATAGGTGACCGTCTTCGCGCACTCCGCGAAGAAAAGAAACTCTCCCAGGGCGACATCGAGAAGCGAACAGGGTTGCTGCGTTGCTATATTTCCCGCGTTGAGAATGGCCATACAGTACCGGCCATCGAGACATTGGAGAAACTTGCTCGCGCTCTCGAGTGCCCACTCTATCAACTCTTTTATGACGGTGAGGAACCGCCGCAGTTGCCGAATCTCCCGAAGCGGAAGTCGTCGGATGACATCGCGTGGGGGAGCGTAGGAAAAGATGCGCGCTTTCTCAACAAGCTTCGCCGCTTGCTTGGGAAGGTCGAAGAAGGGGACCGCAAGCTCATTCTGTATATGGCACAGAAAATGGCTAACCGCTAGTTCTGCGACATACTTTTTAGAGCGTGCTGTCGAAATAATGGTAGCTCCTGGATAGGCCGCGTCCCGTCCCTGCGCGGCCTGTACACTTTTGAAGGCAATGAAACGGCAGGACTGATCCTCGTCTGGCCTCTAAGTTCAATTCCCTCTTCATGATGCGCAGGTTCCAAGAATAAGAATTACTCCCACTCAATCGTGCTCGGTGGCTTCGAGCTAATATCGTAAACCACGCGAGTCACACCACGAACTTCATTGACAATGCGGGTCGAGATGCGCTCCAGGACATCACCGGGGAGGCGGACCCAGTCGGCGGTCATGGCATCGTCGGATTCGACGACCCGGACAGCGACAGTGAGGCCGTAGGTCCGGTAATCTCCCATGACGCCGACACTCCGAACGGGCAGCAAGACGGCAAAGGCTTGCCAAACTTTACTATAGAGCCCGGCGCGACGTATCTCCTCGACTACTATGGCGTCCGCCTCCTGCAAAGTGTGTAGGTGCTCGCGGGTGATCTCGCCAAGGAGCCTTACGGCAAGGCCTGGGCCGGGAAACGGGTGTTTCAGAAGAATCTCATCTGGAAGGCCGAGATCTCTGCCGATGCGGCGGACTTCGTCTTTAAAAAGGTCGCGGAGGGGTTCGATGAGGGCAAACGGCATGTTTTCGGGCAGACCGCCCACATTGTGGTGGGTCTTGATGGTGGCGGAGGGGCCTTTGACGGAGACGGACTCGATTACGTCCGGGTAGAGCGTGCCTTGGACAAGCCAGGCGATCTCGCCATGGGCTTCACCCCGCTGGAGTTTCTGGGCTTCCTCGGCGAAAACGGCGATGAATTCCCTGCCGATGATTTTGCGCTTTTGCTCGGGGTCGGTGACCCCGACGAGCTTGTTCAGGAAGCGGTCTGAAGCGTCTACCCCGATGACCCGGAGGCCGAGGCGGTCTCGCAGCATCTCCAAAGTGTCCGCAAACTCGTTCTTTCGGAGCATTCCTGTATTCACGAAGATGTTTGTCAGGCGGTCGCCCATGGCACGGTGAACCAAGACGGCCGCGACCGTGGAATCCACTCCCCCGCTGAGAGCGCAAATGGCGCGGCCTTGGCCGACCTTCGTTCGAATGGCTTCGGTGGTTTCCTGGATGAACGCGGAACCGCTCCATTTCTGTTCGGCTTTGCAGACGCGGAAGAGGAAATTGCGGAGGAGTTCGGTGCCGCGTTCGGTGTGGTTTACTTCGACGTGGAATTGGACAGCGTAGATTTTGCGCTGGGGATCTTCCAGCGAGGCAATGGCGTTGTCGGTATGGCCCGTGGCGCAAAAGCCTTTGGGGAGTTCGCGGACGTGGTCGCCGTGGCTGTTCCAGATGCGGAGGGATTCGGGTACGCCGGCGTAAAGGTGCGATTCGCTCGGCCCCTTTGCACAGTTCACTTTCAGATGGGCCCGGCCGTATTCGCGGCGTTGGGCTTTCTCTACTTTGCCGCCGAGAGCGTGGGTAATCCATTGCATGCCGTAGCAGATTCCCAGGACGGGGATGCCCATGGCCAGGATGTCGGGATCGCACTTGGGGGCGTCGGTGTCGTAGACGGAGCTGGGGCCGCCGGAGAGGACTAGGCCTGCGGGGGCGAATTGGCGGATTTGTTCGAGCGTGGCTGTGCAGGGGAGGATGGCGGAGAAGACGTTTTGTTCGCGGATGCGGCGGGCTATGAGCTGGGTGTATTGGCCGCCGAAATCGAGGACGACTACGCCGCCTAGTTCGGACTTTGGCTTTTGATGCTGTTCCGTCATTGCGGCTCCTGTTGCCATCGTACTCCTCCCCAGCTAGTTCTCTTTGTAGCTCTGACTGACAACGACCAACTGGTGGTCTTTCAGGGCAAACTTTATTTCAATGCTACCGCCTGTGGGGCAACAGTGCGCATCGCTCGATTTCCAAACAGGCATGGCATATGTGAGTGTTAGAAGATCAAATCCGCCACCGTTCATAACAATCATCCCTTTCGGCAGAAGTGTTTTTTGTGTTTCAGAGATCTTGTCATTCACCTCTAGATCGATCGGGCCATCCTTGTCGAAGGTCCAATAGTGGTCGTCGCGCCAGTTGCCGTTGCCGGTGACAGGGTCCGCCGTAGACAGAATTGTGTCTGATCCGACCTCCGACACCTGTGCTGGAAGGACTTCCTGGTAGAGCCCTGCGAGCCACTCTTGATGATAAATTTCGCAAAACTCACCGCGTGTTCGTTGAACAACGAGGATTTTCACCGTGAGGTCATGGTCGTTGATAAGGTGCTCTAGCTGGAGGACTTTGAATCCACCAATTTCCGAGATCGGCCGCGACGAAAACGTATCTTGAAGAAAGCTCAGTTGCTTCCGGTCAAGAGGATGTTTGTAGTTGTAATGGCTGAGATCGTGCGCAAAGTAATCGAGGGGATGGCAATTCGGCTCGTCGATAACGGAAGGATGGCCGTCAGAAGATACGCGTACTGCCCACCTTGGGTGACTCGGAGAATCGGCGGCACGGACACCTGAGGCCAAGATCAAGGAAATCGCCAGAACAGCTTTCACGATGAGGCGTTTGTGGGGAACGCGAATCACTTGACCACCAGGTTCAAGAGTTTGTTGGGCACAAAGATAACCTTTACGATGCGTTTGCCATCGATGTGGCGGGCTACTGCTGGGTCGGCCAGCGCTTTGGGAACAATTTCGGCTTCGCTTACACCCGTGGGAACCTTTAGCGTGGCGCGGACGCGGCCGTTTACCTGAACTGGGATTTCGACTTCGTTGTCTTTCGCAAGCTCCAGTTGTTCATCTAGCAGGACCGGCCACGGAGCGTTCCAGAGGCCGTCCTTATTGCCAAGCATTTCCCACATTTCCTCGGCGATGTGAGGGGTCATCGGGGCGAGCAAAAGCGTGAGGATTTGAAGGACTTCTTTGCGTATTTCGGGGCGGACACCGTTTTCGAGAGGCTCGGCCAGATAAATCTCGTTCGTTAATTCCATGATTTGGGCGATGGCGGAATTGAAGTGCCAGCGCTTTTCGAAATCCTGTGTGACTCGCAGCATCGTCTGGTACGTGACTCGGATCAGGTCGCGTTCCTTGTCCGACATTCCCTCTGGGTGGAAATTCCAGTTCTTGGCGTCGCGAATCGTTGTGGCGTGCTTGTCGATCAGCCGGAAGACGCGGTTCAGGAAGCGCCAGGAGCCTTCGATGCTCTCTTCGCTCCACTCGAGGTCTTTTTCGGGAGGGGCGGCGAAGAGGGTGTAGAGGCGGCCGGTGTCGGCGCCATATTTTTCGGCCATGTCGATGGCGCCAACGACGTTGCCACGCGATTTGGACATGGCTACGCCCCCCTTTTGGACCATCCCTTGGGTGAAGAGCCTGGCGATGGGCTCGTTGTGGCCGACGAGGCCGAGATCGCGCATGACTTTGCACCAGAAGCGCGAGTAGAGGAGGTGCAGGATGGCGTGGGTGATGCCGCCGATGTACTGGTCGATGGGAAACCAATAGCCGACTTTCACCGAGTCGAAGGGAGCTTTGTCGTTGTGCGGGTCGCAGTAGCGGTAGAAATACCACGAGGAATCGACGAATGTGTCCATCGTGTCCGTCTCGCGGCGAGCGGGGCCGCCGCATTTCGGGCACGTGGTGTTGACGAATTCCGGAGTTGCGGCGAGCGGCGACTCGCCTTCGCCCGTGAGCTTGGGATTGGGCGGCAGCAGGACGGGAAGGTCCTTGTCCGGAACGGGTTGCAGGCCGTGGTCAGGGCAATAGACGACAGGAATCGGCGTGCCCCAATAACGCTGGCGTGAGATGCCCCAATCGCGGAGACGGAAAACGACTTCCCCGTGGCCGAAAGACTTCTTTTCGGCGAAGGCGGTCATTTTGACTATGGCTTCGTCCACAGTAAGGCCATTGAAGGAGCCGGAATTGACGAGCTTGCCGTTCTGGTGCTCATCGAAGGCGGCGGTCATCTTTTCTTCGATGAGCTGTTCGCCGTCACGGGGTTGCACGACGATGCGAACGGGCAAACCGTACTTGCGGCAGAATTCGAAGTCGCGCTGATCGTGGGCGGGGACGGCCATGATGGCTCCCGTGCCGTATTCCATCAAAACGAAATTGCCGACCCAGATGGGGATTTTTTCGCCGCTGAAGGGGTTGGTGGCATGGCGACCGGTGAAGAAACCTACTTTTTCGGCTGTGGCGAGGTCTTCGGTCTTGACGGAGGCCAGCTTCATTTGTGCGAGTTGCGATTCAGCTTCGACCCGGTTTGGCGAGCCATCAAGCAGTTTTGTGACGAGAGGATGCGTCGGAGCAAGGATGATGGTGGTGGCGCCGTAAATCGTATCGATGCGCGTAGTGAAAATTTCGATGGGCTTCGCCGTTTTAAGATCGGCCACGGCGAATTTCACACGCGCACCTTGCGAGCGGCCAATCCAGTTGCGCTGCATGGTGATGACGCGCTCAGGCCAAGTACCTTCGAGTTGTTTCAGGTCGTCGACGAGTTGGTCGGCGTAGGCGGTGGTCTTGAGGAACCACTGCTCGAGTTCGCGGGACTCGACGAGCGTGTCTTCATGCCGCCAGCAGTAGCCGCCATTCACAACCTGCTCGTTGGCGAGAACGGTGCAGCATTTGGGGCACCAGTTCACGCGGCTCTTTTTGCGGTACGCGAGGCCCCTTTCCAGCATGCGCAGAAAAAACCACTGGTTCCACCGGTAATACTCGGGCTCGCAGGTGGAGATTTCGCGGCGCCAATCGTAGCTGAAGCCAAAGCGGCGCAGGGTGCGCTGGAATTCCGCGATGTTGTTGTTGGTCCAGACGCGCGGATGCGTATTGTTCTTGATGGCGGCGTTTTCGGCAGGCAGGCCGAAGGCATCCCAGCCCATGGGATGGAGGACGTTGAAGCCGCGCATGCGTTTGACGCGGGCGACGACGTCGCCGATCGCGTAATTGCGCATGTGTCCCATGTGCATCGTGCCGGAGGGATACGGCAGCATTTCGAGGACGTAATACTTTGGCTTTGAAGAGTCGGCTTCCGTTTCGAACACGCGGGCTTCGGCCCAGCGCTTTTGCCACTTGGCTTCGATTTCTTGTGGGTTGTAGTCCGCCACGCCTCGCTATCCCCTCTTGGTCTTGCGCGATTTTTTGGATTTGCTTGCCGCTTTAGCTTTTTTTGCCGCGGGTTTCGATTTCTTTTTCGGTTCACCTGACCGCGGCGCTGCGGACGCCTCTAGAGTTTTCTTACGGCGCTCCGCGTTTCTGGCGGTCGCGGCGGTTTTCATTTGAACTTTTTTGATGGCGGTGGTGAGCATCGAGAAGCCTTTTTCAGCCGGTGGGGCCTGATCGCTTAAGCCCGCGAGCTCCCACAGTTTGGCGACATTACGGCGGTCGTCGCCGGGATTGTCTATGGGCGTTTCGAGCACGAAGGCGCGGCCCGTTAAACCCTCGGGAGATGATGCGCCCAGTCGCGGGTGCGTCAAGATACGGCGAAAAGCTTCGGCGCCGATTTTGCCTTCGCCGATGTTTTCGTGGCGATCGACGCGGCCGCCGAGCGGGATTTTCGAATCGTTGGCGTGAAAGACGGGAACGCGATCGAGGCCGATGGTGCTGTCGATCACGTCGATTGCCGAGGCCAGTCCGGCTTCGCTCTTAATGTCGTAACCAGCGGCGAAAAGATGCGCAGTGTCGAGGCACGCGGCTGCGGGGGCATCTTTCAGGCCGGCCAGGATTTCGGCGACTTCCTCGAGGCGCGAGCCAACGGCGACGCCCATGCCCGCGGTGTTTTCGATGAGGATGCGCAGGTTGCCGAGGGAGGCGCGCTTGGAGCCTTGCTTGACGGATTCAATGACGTTGGCGACGGCTTGCTCGGGAGTGGCTTCGCCGCGTGAACCGGGGTGAACAACAAGAAAATCGGCGCCGAGGGCTACGCCACGCACAAGCTCGTCGTGGAAGGCTTGGATCGAGCGCGTGCGCAGCATGGGCTGCGCGGCAGCAAGATTAATCAGATAGTTTGCGTGAATGACGAGCGGGCCGAGGCCGAGTTCGGCGCGGCGGGCGCGGAAGGCGGCGGCATCTACTTCCGGAATGCGAGCAGGACCGCCTTGCCACATGCGCGGGCTCGACGAGAAGATCTGCAGTGCGTTGCAGCCCAGCTTGCGGGCGGATTCGAGAGCGTTGAGATAGCTTCCGGCGATAGAGGCGTGGATGCCGATGCGCAGGCTGCCGTCCATCCAGGTCGGAGGCAGCGGCTCAGGTTCAGGTTCCGGGCGATATTCGTCTTCTGGGTCAAATTCGGAGACGTGAGTGAGAGGTTGCTCTGGCATTCCCATGGAGAAAATTGGTCTGTCCTTGAACTAGTTATTCTACCACACGCGACAAATGGGCTGTTCGCTGGAGTGGCTGCGGGAGATTTGCCGCGTTGCGGCGGCATGCCGTAGACTACTGGGTTGCTCATACTCTGCTGGGAGCATAGGAGAGTTACGGATGTTGGTTGTCATGCAGTCGCACGCTACCGAAGAGCAGATTCGTGGGGTGTGCGAGCGCATCGAGAGTTTGGGGCTGAAGGCGCATCCTATTCCGGGGACGATTCGAACGGCGATTGGGATTACAGGGAATAAGGGAGCTATCGATCTCGGAGTGCTGGAGTCGCTGCCGGGAGTGGTGGAGTGCATACCGGTCAGCAAGCCGTACAAGCTGGTGAGCCGCGACGCGAAGGAGGAAGACAGCGTGCTGCGGATTCCGACGCCGTCGGGGGATGTGATTGTCGGCGGGAAAATGATCGCGATGGTGGCGGGGCCTTGCGCGGTGGAGACGGAAGAACAGTGCTTGACGATTGCCGAACGCGTGAAGAAGAGCGGAGCGAGGTTGTTTCGCGGCGGAGCTTATAAGCCGAGGACTTCGCCGTATAGTTTTCAGGGGCTGGGCGAGCCGGGGTTGAAGATTTTGGCGAAGGTGCGCGAGACGTATGGGTTCGGGATTATTACCGAGGCGATTGACAACGAGAGTCTCGATCTCGTCGAGGAATATGCCGACGTGATTCAGATTGGCGCCCGGAACATGCAGAATTTCTCGCTATTGAAGCGGGCGGGGCGGGCGAAGAAGCCGGTGCTCTTGAAGCGCGGGATGTCGGCGACACTGGACGAGTTTTTGATGGCCGCGGAATATATTTTGTCCGAGGGAAATTATAACGTGATGCTCTGCGAGCGCGGCGTGCGAACGTTTTCGGATTTTTCGCGGAACACTTTGGACTTGGCCGTGGTACCTGCGGTGAAGAAGCGCAGCCATTTACCGATCCTGGTTGATCCGTCGCACGGGACGGGGAAACGGCACAAAGTTTTGCCGCTATCGCGCGCGGCCATTGCGGTGGGCGCGGATGGATTGCTCGTCGAAGTGCATCACGAGCCGGATAAAGCGCTTTCCGATGGCATGCAATCGATTTTGCCGGAGGAATTTGGCGAGTTGGTGGAAGAGGTCCGGCAGATTGCAGCGGTCTTGCGGCGCGAAGTGAATTGAGGACGTGTTACTTAGACTTCGCGCGCTTCTGCTTCTATTTCCAATTTCGAATCGATACGCAGGCTTCTGGCTAATTCCGCAGACAACATGTGACAATCCTTTCGGCTTATGAATCGTCCGCGTAATTTCCGAGTGTTTTTTGTGCTGGGCGTCCTGCTGATTGTGGGCGTCGTGCAACTGCTGCGCGAGCACCGGCCATCTTTTTTGAGGCCGGGCTTGCGGTTGTGCGCGTACGCTTCCACGGCGGATGGGAGCGTGACGGTAATCGATCTTGTGAAGCTGGCGGGCGTGGTCCGGATTGCGATTGGGCAAGGATTATCGGGGATGCGGGAGCATCCGACGCGAGCAGAAGTTTGGGGAGTGAGTTCGGCGGGAGGATTTGTTTGGGTGATCAACGCGCGTGTGAATCAGGTGAGCGCGCGCATTCCCGTGGGGCCACTTCCCTATGCGATTGATTTTTCGCCGGACGGCAGCCGCTTGTACACGACATCGGCGGGATCGGACACGCTGTTGGCGATCGATTGCCAGACGCGCGCTGTGCTGGCGCGGACGCGGACGGGGGGCGAGCCGGTGTTGGCGCATGTCACTCCAGATGGAAAGAGCGTGCTGGTGTTGAATCATCGCGATGCCACGCTGGGGATTCATGACGCGGCCACGCTGGCGCTGCGCAGCACGGTGGGGATCGTCAAGCAGCCGGAAAGAGTTGCCGTTCTGCCCGACAACAGCATTGCGTTTGTCTTGAGCCGGACAGAACATCGGCTTTCCGTCGTTGATTTGCGAAGGAGCGTGCTGGTGACGAACCTCGAGCTGGACGGGAATCCGTCGGACATGCTGCTGAAGCCGGACGGCGGCGAGCTATACGTGATTTCGCCCGATGCACACGGGCTTCAGGTGATCAACACATGGACGCATGAAGTGGGCGACTACATGGTGCTTGGTTCGGCGCCGACGCGTGGCGTTTTGAGCGCGGACGGTAACACGCTCTATGTCTCGGATAGTGCGGCGGGGCACATCATTCCAGTGGATTTGCCGAACCGCCGAGTGATGCGCGAGCCTGGGACTGGAAAGGAGTTTCCAATCCAGGCAGGGCAGTCTCCTGGCGTGATGCGCTTCGATCCCGATGAGAATTTGCTGATCGTCGTTAATCAGGATTCCGGAGACGTCGCGGTGATTCGCGTGCGTACGAACAGCATGTTGACCATGATTCCAGTTGGAAATCGGCCCCAGGATTTGGCGGTGAAACTGTTTTAGCGGTTTTGGTTTGGACGCATTGTTTTCAGCCGGATGATTCGAGTTGGGCGGTTGTAGCAAGACAAAGTGCGGAGCTCTGCGGACTGCTCCCTGCGCTGGAAGTTGTCAGTCGTAACGAAGGGCGACGATGGGATCGACGCGGGTGGCGCGGCGCGCCGGTAAATAGCTCGCGATCAGGGCGACAACCAGCAGGATGAAAGAAACGGCGGCAAACGTAATTGCATCCGTCGGCCGGACTCCATAAAGCAAAGAAGAGAGCAGTCGGGTGGCCCCCAATGCGCCGGCGATGCCGATTGCGAGCCCGATAGCAGCCAGGCGCACTCCAAAGCCGAGCACGTCCCAAACAATCTGGCTCTGCGAGGCACCGAGCGCCATGCGAATGCCGATGTCGCGCGTGCGCTGAGCGACCATGTACGACAGCACTCCGTATATCCCGACTGACGAGAGCAAGAGCGCCGTTGCGGCAAAGATAGCCAGCAGAAACGTGTCGAAATGCGAGCGCTCGAGGGTGCTGGAGATTTTCTGCTGCATGGTGGAGACCCGGTATATCGGCACGGCGGGCGCGACGGACGCCACCGTGGATTGCAATTCGTGGACCGGGACCACGCCCCCGCGAGTCCGCAACACCAAGTCCATGGTGCGTCCGATCCAATCCCAGGCGCTGGGGGGCATTTGCGCCATCGGAATGTAAAACGCCGGCTGTACCTGGCGGTCAAGCCCCTGCGCGCGAACATCAGCCACCACACCAACAACTTCGTGCCACACCGGATCCAGGCGGCCCTTTGGCCCGGACTCACAGCATGCAAAGCGCTTGCCGATGGGATTTTCGCCTGGCCACATGGTACGAGCAAGAGTTTCGTTGACAATAGTGACAAACGTGCGGTCCCTCGTGTCTTGCGAAGTAAAGTCACGACCGGCTTTCAGAGGTACGCGCGCGGTCGAGAGATAGCTGGGCGATATGATTTGTAGTTGCGAGTTCACCAGATTCGAGGGGTCAAACGGCTTGCCTTCGGCGAGGAGGCCATTGCTGCCGCCACCGCCAGCAAGCGGAGCGCGCGAAACGACGGCAACCGACTCCACGCCGGGCAAAGCAGCAGCGGCGGCCATCATGCGTTCAAACACCTGCCTCGCAACAGCGGGATCGTGATAGCCAGGGTCGGGCAGGCCGACACGCCCGACAATGACGTTGGAAGTATCAAAGCCCGGATCCACATGCGAGACGAGCAGCGCGCTGCGGATAAGCAGCCCAGCGCCAACCATAAGAATCAGCGCGAGGCCGACTTCTCCGATTACCAGGAGACTGCGGACGCGATCGCGGCTGCCGCTGGAAATGCCTGAGCTCGACTTGAAGATTTCGCTGAGACGCGTGGAAGCGGAGCGCAAGGCCGGTGCCAGCCCGAACAGCAAACTCGAGAGCAGAGCTACCGCGCACGCAAATACAAGCGCGCTAGCGTCGATGCGCGACTGGTCCAGGCGCGGCATTTCTGCGGGTCCGTGAGCGATGATCCAGGACAGAGCCCAATAGGCCAACAAGACACCAACAAAGCCGCCGACAAGCCCGAGCACAACATTTTCCGCGAGAAGTTGACGCACGATGCGGCTAGGCGATGCCCCAAGCGCCGCGCGCATGGCGATTTCCTTTTGACGAGCACGCGAGCGAGCCAGCTGCAAATTCGCAATGTTCGCACAAGCAATCAGCAGCAGGAAGCCGACCGCCGCGAGCATCATGCGCAGTCCCAACCGCTGGTCGCCCAGGAGCACCGTAGTGAGCGGCTGCAGGCGAAAGCCGCGGTCCTTATCGTCAAGCGGATACAACTGCTGGAGCCTCCGCGCGATCACGTTGAGCTCGGACTGGGCCTGCGCCTGCGACGCGCCTGGCTTGAGCCGAGCCATCACATTCAGATAGTGGTCATCGTGATCGGCGAGCTGTTCTGCGGTGTACGCCGCCGGAACCCACAGATCGCTGTTGCTTAGTAGCGGATCGAAGCTCTTGGGCATGATGCCGACCACGGTGGTGGGCACGCCGTTGATGCGTATCGGCTGACCAACTATCGAAGGATCCGCGCGAAGCTTCGTGCGCCAGAGCCGTTCACTGATGACTACCACTTTCGGCTGGCCAGGCTTGTCCTCCTCGGCCGTGAAAACGCGCCCCGCAATGGGCTGAACGCCAAAGGTCGCGAAATAATTTGCCGTGGCGATTTCGCCGTCCACACGCTCGGGGAGTTCTCGCGCCTCAAGATTGAAACTACCGTTGTTCGAAGCGCAGAGCTCCGCAAAAGAAGTGCTCAGACTTTTCAAATCGGCGAAGTTGCCGACCGAGACGCCGGGGAAAATATCCTGCCACTGCTCCTGCAAGTACACGACGCGGGAGGGATCTTCCATCGCCAATGGCCGCAGCAAAACTGCATTGACGACGCTGAAAATCGCCGTGGTTGCCCCGATGCCGAGAGCTAGTGTCAGCACAGCAACAGCCGCAAAGCCAGGACTCTTGCGCAGAACGCGCTGCCCGTGGCGAAGGTCCTGGAACAATTCATCGAAAAAGCTGACGCCTCGCGCCTCGCGCCCTTCTTCTTTGACCCGCTCGACGCCGCCAAATTCAATGCGCGCTCGCCGCATGGCTTCCTCCCTCGACATGCCGCCGCGCATCAGGTCTCCCGCGCGTGCTTCGATATGGAATCGCAGCTCCGCGTCCATCTCGCTTTCCATGCGAGAACGAAGGAAAGTTGCCTGCCACCACGAGCGAAGCCGGCTCCAGAGAGTCATCGTTCCTCCATCAATCATCCGCGACCTCATTCGTGTCTCAGCGCCAGCAAGGGATCTACGCGCATGGCCCGGCGAGTGGGGATGTAGCAGGCTAAGAGCGTGACGGCAGTCATAAGGGAAGCGGCGGCGAGGAACGTGGCCGGGTCGGCGGGACTAACGCCGTAGAGTTCACCGGCGAGAAGGCGACTGATTCCCAGAGCGCCCGCGAGTCCGAGAGAGATGCCGATCAGCGAAAACCTGGCACCTTCCTTCATGACGAGCCACAAGACATCGCGCCGCTGTGCGCCAAGAGCGAGTCGAATGCCGATTTCCTTAGTGCGCCGGGAGACGAGAAACGAGAGCACGCCGTAGATTCCAGTAAGGCCGAGGACGAGGGCGAGCGCGGCAAAGGCGACGAATAGCACAGTGGTAGAGGCTGGAGTGGAAACGGATTCGGAGACAACGGCGCGCATGGGCTTGACTTCACTCGCAGGGACTTCCGGATTGAGTCCCGAGATGGTGCTGCGAAGGACATTATGCAGCTGCGATTCGTCCAGGCTGGATTGAAGGACAACGGTCATGTCGGAAGGTACGCGACCGCCTTCGAGCGTGGCGTTTGTGGCGTAGGGGAAGTAAATAGTGCCGTTGATCCAATCAGGCACGTTCTTTTGCAAATCATAGGCGCGGACGTCGGAAACGATTCCCACGACGGTTCGCCAGTCTTTATCGCCGCTTAAACGAACGTGCGAGCCAACGGGGCTACGGCCAGGCCAAAAGCGGCGAGAGGTTGAGCTGGTCACGAGGGCTACAGGGGGATTGCCGGACTCGTCCGCGGAAGTGAATCCGCGGCCAGCGACTACGGGAATCTTCATGACCCGGAGATAGTCAGGTGTCACAACGTCCATCCAGAAAAGTGGCATAGCCTCCCCGGGAGGCACAGCTTCATTTTCGATTTCGAGAGAGCGCTTTGCGACGCGGCCGCCGAGAGGCAG
>Ga0210395_10003074_pt1 | contig 12849 bp, 11 predicted proteins | sample IncBWH4OmetaG_FD_150861 | JGI IMG/M metagenome (GOLD analysis project Ga0210395, IMG submission 150861) | Forest soil microbial communities from Barre Woods Harvard Forest LTER site, Petersham, Massachusetts, United States - Inc-BW-H-4-O ...
AGTAATAAAGCCGCGCGGTGAGGAAGAACGGTAACGCTGCGCCGCCCACATCTGATGCTGGCCCACGTCGGCGATGATGACGTTATCCTGCGGCAGGCGGCTGAAAAGTTCATCGAGGAAACGAATGGTTGGCTGCGCCAGTCCTCGCGGATCAAGCTCCGCGCGCTCCGCTCCGCAGGCCACGGTGCGCCAGCCGCTCCAATCGGGCAGGGAAGCCTTGCGTGCTTCCGCGTGAAATGCCGGAATCGTGTCGGCGAGATTGCCAATCACCGGCAAATCGCAGGCCCGCACGCGGTCCAGTTGCGAAGGATCTATCTCAAAGTGGACGATCTTTGCGTTGGGAGCGAAGCGGGTGGGATCGCCGGTAACACGATCATCAAGACGCGCACCGAAAACCATCAGCAAGTCGGTTTCATGCAAGGCAGTGTTAGCCGCGCGCGTCCCGTGCATGCCAACCATGCCCAGGTAATAAGGCGATTGCGGAGGCACAGCGCCCAATCCGTGCACGGTGGCGAAGGTGGGAACATTCAGATCGTCGAGCAGTCGACGCAACTCCGGAATCGCCCCGGAAAGTTTTGCCCCCGCACCTACCAGTGCCACTGGCCGGGTCGCCCGTTGGAGCAAGGCCACAATCGTGTCACTGAATGTGCCTTCTGTTTTCGCGTCGGCCGGCCGGGCGTGTGGCTTGAACTTCACCGGTCCGGAGAATTCTTTCTTAGCTTTCAATATGTCGGTAGGAATGTCGATGACGACCGGTCCAGGCCGCCCGCTGCGCGCCCAGTAGAATCCCTCGGCAATCGCATCGGGGATTTCGTCGATCGTGCGTACCAGCCGGCTCCACTTGGTAAGCGAAAGCGTCACCCCGAAAACGTCGGTCTCCTGAAATGCATCGGTGCCGATCATCGCCGTCCGTACCTGCCCCGTGATGCAGACCAGAGGAACCGAGTCCATCTTGGCGTCCGCAATTCCGGTGACCAGGTTCGTCGCGCCCGGACCACTGGTAGCCATAGCCACGCCAACTTTTCCCGTGACGCGAGCGTAGCCTTCCGCCGCAAATACCGCTCCCTGCTCATGCCGCGTAAGGACGTGTCGCACCCCGCTGCCGTCCAAAGCGTCGTAGAGCGGCATGATCGCGCCGCCGGGGTAGCCGAATACCAGGTCGACCCCTTCGGCGCGTATGCACCGCAGAACGATTTCTGCGCCCTTAAGCATTCACGACCTGTTTAGGTTCCGGCTTTGGAGCCTCCGCCGGCTTCTTTGCTTCGCGACCGGGCAGCCAGCTCATCATGCCGCGCAACTGAGCGCCCACAATCTCGATCGGATGCTTCTGCTCTTTCTCTCGCAACTCGGCGAAGTGGTAGCCGCCGTCTTTGTTCTCTTTGATCCACTCCCGAGCGAAGGTTCCATCCTGAATGTCGGCCAGAGTCTTCTTCATTGCGGCCCGCGTCGTATCGCCCACGACTTTCTCGCCGCGCGTCAGGTCGCCATACTCAGCTGTGTTCGAAATCGAATACCGCATGCGCCCGAGGCCGCCTTCGTAGATCAGGTCGACGATCAATTTCATCTCGTGCAGACACTCGAAATAAGCAATCTCGGGAGCGTAACCTGCCTCGACCAGCGTCTCGAATCCCTTCTTGATCAGCGACGTCAATCCGCCGCACAGCACTGCCTGCTCGCCGAACAAATCGCTCTCAGTTTCTTCGCGGAACGTAGTCTGCAACACTCCCGCGCGGGTCGACCCAATGCCATGCGCATAGGCTAAGGCAAACTCGTGAGCCCGCTTGCTCGAATCCTGCTGAATCGCGATCAGCGACGGCACCCCGCGCCCTTCGGCATAAACCCGCCGCAACAGGTGGCCGGGGCTTTTGGGCGCAATCATCACCACGTCGACATCACTGGGCGGGACGATCGTCTTGAAATGAATGCTGAAGCCGTGCGAGAAGCCAAGAATCTTTCCGGGATGCAGATAGGGCTGGATGTACTGCTCGTAAACCGCCGCCTGCGTCTCATCCGGGGTGAGCACCTGGATCCAGTCGGCGCGCTTGGCGGCCTCATCGGGAGCCACGACGACCATGCCATCGGCGCGAGCCTGCTGCGCGCTGGGGCGGTTGGGCTCAAGGCCCACCAGCACCTTGTAGCCGCTGTCGCGCAAGTTCTGCGCCTGCGCATGTCCCTGGCTGCCGTAGCCCAGGATGGCGATGGTTTTGCCCTTCAGGGCCTCGGGGTTCGCATCATGTTCGTAAAAAATAGTAGCCACTGGGAAGCTCCTTGTAGCGCCGGCGTCCCGCCGGCACAGTGGGACGAACCCTGAAGCCCGTCCTCGTGGATTCTGCTGCAAACCGACCGGTCGGTCGGTTACTAAAGAAATGCTACCTTTGCGCCTGCACCATGTCAAGCGGGAAGTGTTCCGCCCACTTTACTGGACGGGAGCCCATCGGCGGCACTCTGACGGGGTGATAGAAGAAGTCAGAGGCGGCCCAATTCTGTAGCGAATGACGCTGTCCGAGGTCGAACAGAAGCTTCTAGTCCCCGTGCCGCTGCCCATCGGGGTGGCAACGGCCACGAATTCCCTACAAACCTGCGCCGCCGGCTTGCAATCTCCGGTGAGGCGGAAATTGTATCCAGCCTTCAAGCACCACGCGCCCGATGTGCAACTTGGATTGCCCAGAGTGGCATCGATGACGCCCGCATATTGCGGCGATGGATGACCCGGTGCACTGGGGCCTGGACCGAGCGTAGCCAGATCGGTCGCATATCCTTTGTCGGGATAAGCGCTGGAATACATCACTTGCGCGACAACGACCGTGCGCATCGTGGCTACAGCGGAAGATTCATTGGCCACCGTTCGCGCGCGCATCAGGTTGGGAATGGCGACTGCCGCCGCCGCCAGGATCACACCGGCGTCCGCCGCTCCACTCGTACTCACTGCCCGGATCGCACTCTCGTCGCCATAAGCGCGAAACACGATGGGCGCAGTGGGTGGAGAGAGCCGCGCAAAAGCGTCTGCCACTTCCGGTGACATGCGGCGCAGATTCAGAGCCGTTACGGCGGCAGGGTCTTCGTACAGCAAGGCGGAAGCGTCCGCCGGGTAGCCTGCGGGCAGAGATGCCGTGAACTTCGCCGACTTGGCAAATGATTCGCCAGATTTGTGCTGCCGAATCGCCGCCGCCACCGTTTCATGGCTGGAGGCGACAATCAGATAACCTTCGGCAAAGGTATAGACAATCTGCATCGGCTTCGGAGTGGAAGGAATCGTTAACGAATGGTAAGTGATTCCATCTTCCACGAATTCCATTGCCTGGAAGGGCGTCGTCGCGAGCATCTTCGCGAGGGTTTGCTGCAGATGATCCGCATCGCTGGTGCGCAGAATTATCTTCCAGTCAGGTTTGGGTTCGGCGAACCTCTCGGCTTCCACCGTGATTTCACCGGTAAGCAGACTCAGCAAGTCGTCCCTGAGACTAATATGCATCGCCTTTTCCGTTTGGGTCAGGCCGGCGAGCGCGTTGGGATTCGAAGCAGAGGAGATGTCTTTGATGTCATCGAAGATCTCTCCCAGATTCCTAAGGTTTACGCTGCTCACGATGGAGGCTTGCGGTGAGACAAAGTCCAGGCTGCCGAACGGCGCAGGAGCCGCAAGCCACGACGCGATGCCATGGCGCGGGCCCATGAAACTCAGTTCCATTTGGCCCTCTGATCCTTGGGCCTGGTGCCGATACTCCCAGACCGCATACTTCGCATCTTTAAGGCCTGTGCGATCGAAGATCTTTTGATTCTGCTGCGTTCCGGGCGGAATCTGGTTAAGGATGGTGTGCAGATCGGCGGCCATCAGGGCGGACGTTCCGCCTTGATACGCTTCCGTCAGACGCTGCCCGAAAGGCGTCGAGGCAAAATCTGTTGTCTTGGCATCCAGAAAAGCATTGAATCCGCGCAATGCCTCCAGGCTTTCGGCGGCGATGACAAAATCCGGGCGCACCAACACCACGAGTCGTTCCGCGCCAGAGCCGCTTTTCGCCTGAGCCAACTGCTGAAGATCCAGAACACGCATCCCCGACTGCGTTTCGACGGGGCTTTCCTTCAGAATCTGTTCAAGAACGTTCTTTAAGCCTGGCTTGCGCAGCTCTGCAACGATAAGCAATTTGTGACTCGCGGCGCCCTTTCATATATCCCGCCCGTTTCCCCGGATACGACTATTTCGTCACCCAGATACTGCGAGAGCTCGTAGAATGTTTCCAGGAAATCCTGCAGCTTCGGTCCCGTCGAACTCAGTTCGCCGTGCTGCCACCAATCCCTTAGCACTGCACTCGCCTGCAGTTCCTGCCTTAGCGTTTCCACTGTTTGATGAGCGGTCTCACCGTAGTTGGGGAAGGCGACATAATAGGTGGTCGCTATCGGCAGGCGTGGCAACAAAGGGCTCTCGGTGCGTACCGGAGGGAGTTGGACATTATTCTTGAGCGCTTCGACCAGGTGCGCCAATTCCGTGGGCAATCCGGGATACTTCTTCAAATCGTCAGCAAAAGGAATCTGTGGCTGAGGCTTTACCGCGCTCTGAGAAAAGCAGGCCAGCGGCAAGAAGAGAAACAATCCAGTCGCAGCGGAACTGATAAGGGAACGACAGACCCGCGTTCTCGCCTCTTGCATCCCGTCACCTCTCGACTAAATTTCGGCTTGACCCGGGGCCCGGTTTCCATCGGCTGGCGATCCAACCTGTCGCTGGTTTCCGACAAACTAACATTGCCCAACACAAACGGCCAGCAAAAATGTTGCCAGGCATGGCTTTGGCTAGAAGGTAGAAGCTGACAGCTGGCAGCCGAAGCCAGCAGTCCATTGGCAATCCCGCCCGCAACTGTTTACCATGTCAGCCGATGACCCGCGAGACCGTGGTCGATTCCCGGCAGGAAATCCTGCGCACTGCCGCGCGCCTGTTCCAGCAGCGCGGCTATGACGCGACTTCCATGAACGACGTAGCGGCGGCTCTCAAGCTCAGCAAAGGCGGCCTCTACCACCACTTCCAGAGCAAAGACGAAATCCTCTACGAAATCATGAATCACGCCATGGAGATCACCGAGGAGCGCGTGCTCAATCCCGTGCGCGGCATCGCCGACCCGGAAGAACGTCTGCGCGCCCTGATCCGCCTGCACATCGAGGTCGTGCTGAGTCCGCGGGATCGCGAAATCACCGTGATGCTGCACGAAAACCATCCCCTGCCGCCGGCCCTGCGCAAGCGCATCAACATCCGCAAAAAGGATTACATTCACTTCCTCGAAAGCCTGATGACCGAAGTTCAGGAAAAAGCGAAGAATCAAACGAGAGGCAAGGTCAGCCCCCGTGCCGCCGCCTTCGCCCTGCTCGGCATGATCAACTGGATTTATCAGTGGTATAAGCCGGAGGGCGAACTGCAGGCGCAGAACCTGATTCCGCAGTTCACCGACCTCATTTTCGGAGGCATCTTCGCTTGAGGGATGAAAGACCTTGAGGGGTTAATGAGTATGAAAACCTTTTTCGCCACGCTACCCGAGATCGTCGAGCAGCGTGCTGTGAGCGGCAGGCCCTATCGCGAGTTCCTGCGCGTGCCGGCGATGAGTGCCGGTCTCTACGTCCTGGCCGCCGGGCAAACCGACCACCAGAAGCCGCATCGCGAGGACGAGATCTACTACGTGATTCGTGGCCGCGCCCGTTTCAAAGCCGGCTTCGAAGACCGCGAGGTCTCCGGCGGCAGCCTGATATTTGTAGCAGCCGAGGAAGGCCACCGCTTCTACGACGTCACCGAAGAGCTCGAGGTCCTTGTCTTCTTCGCGCCCGCCGAAAGCTAAGGCGACGGGCCCACGAGCACCTACCAAATCACACCATGCGGCACGCCTGCGGACGGACTCACGTTGCGCGAAATCTTTCTCCTCGCTGCCAAAGCAACAGAGTGTTTCGTTTTTCATCTTGCCTGCCTGGCATGAGGGGCAGAGAATTTTTTTGACTTACTCTGCAACATAGAGTACTCTATTTTGACACGAACCTCATCACACGAACCTCATCAAAGGAGAACTGCCATGCAGGACCACAATACCGACTGGGAACTGAAGGAGAGACTGAACCTCATCGAGCACATGATTGCCGAGGGGCGACGGAACACAGAGAGCTGGGGGTGGACGTTCATTCTGTGGGGCGTTGTTTACTATCTCGCCATCGCCTGGTCCACTCTGGGTCACGGCACCTGGGCTTGGCCGATCACTGTCTTGATCGGGGTCGTGGTCACCGGTGTCGTTGCTTCCCGGAAGACCGGCAATCAGCCGGAGACCACACTGGGCCGGGCAATCGGTTCGATCTGGATTGCCCTGGGAATTTCGATGTTCCTCCTCTTTCTAGCCCTCGGCATGAGTGGAAGACTCACCGATCAGCATGTCTTTATAGCGGTGGTATCGGCCATACTTGGCATGGCCAACGGAGCCTCAGCCCTGATTCTTCGCTGGAAGGTTCAGTTTGCGTGCGCAGTCGTGTGGTGGGCGGCGGCTGTGGTTACGTGCTTTGGCACGAATGTCCAGAGCTTGATCGTGTTTCTGGTCGCAATCTTTCTCTGCCAGATTGCATTCGGGCTCTACGGCACGATCGCCGAAGTCCAGGAGCGCAAGCGGCGGGGCGTAATCCATGCCTGATCTGCCCGAACTCAATCCCGTGGTTCACGGCAGGCTGCGACTCGCCCTGCTTTCGCTCCTCAGCGGGGTGGAAGAGGCAGAGTTTACCTGGCTCCGCGCCAAGACCGAAGCCACGGACGGCAACCTGGGAGCGCAACTGCTCAAGCTCGAAGAAGCCAGGTACGTGGCTGTTCAAAAGAAGTTCGTGTTGCGCAAGCCGCAAACCCTCTATCGCATCACCGAAACCGGCCGCGCAGCCCTCACCGAATACATCCAGGCATTGAAACAATTGCTAGGCCCAGCCATCTGATGCATAGCTTCACAATTGGCATCCGTGAGCCGCAAAGTTGTCGAGTCCTGGTCAAGTTTGCGTATCAGGAAACGAGCGTAGGAACTCGGCACTACTTCGCCGGCACCCAATAAATTTCTTCCTTAACCCCAGTCTTGTCGAGGAACCCGCGCCGCTTCAGGATCGCCTTGCTGTTCGCGATCATGTCCGGATGCCCGCACAAATACGCCGTAGTATTCGTAGCATCGAGTTCCCACTGATCGGCATACTTGCGCAGAATGTCGTCGGCCCGCCCGATCTCACCCGGCCAGTCCGCATGATCCCACGGACGGCTCACCGTGGGCACATACTTGAACCACGGCAGGTCCGCGTCGAAGTGCGTCAACTCTTCTTTGTAGCCGAACTCCCACGGCCGGCTGGCGCCGTTCAGCAGATAAAGTTTGTGACTTCCGTCGAAGCGCCCTTCCTTCCAATCTCTCGACAGCGCACGCACAAAGCTGACGAACGGAGCCACACCGGTCACGGTCGAAACCAGCAGATGATTTTTCCGTCCGCTCTCCGTATCCAGCGTAAATTTGCCCTTCGGCACTTTGCGCATTAGCAGTCCGTCGCCCGGTTGCAGCTGGTGCAGCCGAGGCGTGAGCGCTCCTTCGGGCACCAGTTCAAAGAAAAACTCGATCTCATCCTCGAAAGGAGCCGAGACTATTGAATACGGACGCTCTGTGCGCTTGCCGTCATGCTCCACTCCCAGCGTGGCGTACTGACCGGGCAAAAACTTGAACTCCCCACCCGGTTGGATCCGAAACATCCACAGGTCCGGCGCGAAGTCGACGCGTCTGGTAACCCGCGCCTGGAAAAACTTGTCGTCCAAAGTCGTCATGAATTCAAAACCTCACCTCGTGAATCAATTAGATGCCACGGTGAAAGCAGAGAAAGCGGGCGGCTAAAGTGGAGAGATAATACACGCCGAGCGGAAAGATGACAACCGAACGGTCGTTCGATTTCGAAGTTTGACCTTCAGACCTTTTCACCACTGACACACAGAGGCGCAGAGAAAACCTCTGATGTGTCTCAATGACTCTGTGGTGAAATGGTTGCCTTTCTTACTTGCCCACCACCAGCACCACGAAGCTATCCGGCAGAATGCTCCGCCGGGGATGCGGATTATCTGGCGTAGCCGCCGGAGGCGGACCGAACTTGGCCGTCACCAAATACACATTGTGCGTCTTCGAATCCAGCGCCAGGGTGCGCGCGCCCGCCTGCGTAGGAACATTCTCTGCCACGCTGAACTTGTCCGGCGACTCCTCCCGCACCACCGTCAACACGCCCTCGCCGCAAGAGGCAAAAGCCAGTCCGGTTTCAGCATCGAACGTGGTTGCATCTACGCCGTCACCGATTGTGGGAGTGGCCAGAACCTTGCCCGTATCCGCATTCACCACGGCCATCATCTTGTTATCGCAGCCAACGAACAACCGTCGATTCTTCCGGTCCATCGACAACCCTGAGGGCGATTCGCAAGGCGCGAGCGGCCACGTCGACTTGACCATCAGCTTGTTCGGATCAATTGCCGTCAACTCGCTCTTGTCTTCGATGTTCACAAAAATCTCGCCCTTGCCGTCGCTGGCCGCAAATTCCGGCTTGCCGTCGAGCTTGATCGTGCCCAGCACCGTGCCCTTAGCCGCATCTATGGCGGTTGAATCCTGGCTTCGGCCGTTGAACGTGAAAACCCGCTGGGTCGCCGGATCGTAAAGAATCGCGTCCGGATTCTCGCCCGCCTTCACTTTGCTGATTGTCGCCAGCGTTTTCAAATCAAAGATGCTGACCGTGCCCTCGCGGCCGTTGCTGACAAAGCCGCGCCCCAATTCCGGCGCCAGTGCGATGCCATGCACGCCCGGCGTATCCGCAATGTCGCCCACCGTCTTGCCGGAATCGAGATCGAGCACGATGACGTGAGTCGCGCGCGAAATATAAAGCCGCCGCGCTGCCGCATCCGCGATCAGATAATCCCAACCTCCGTCGCCGCCTACGTTGTAAGTGGTCACAACCTTATATCCTGGCGCTGCCACAGCGAGAGCGGCAGCGGTGATTATTAGAGCCAGCGAAGCCAGCACCCACCGCCGCAGGCTATTCCTCTTCTCAGTCATGATTTCCTCCGAAACGACACGCGATGACAACCAGCATCGAACCGCAAGGGGCGGAGCCCAGAAGTAACTTTACCCTACTTCGGGCCGTCCCTAAACTCTGGCTATGGATGTATTTCGACCCAACCTGCCCGAGCCCGCCCCGCGCGAGCGTCAACTGTCGCCCGCAGCCTGGCGCGCGCTTCACTCCGTCGCCGCGATGGCGGGAGTCGCCTTCGCGTTGCTGCTTGCGATCGGTGGAGGCCCGCTTGCCGTCTGGGGAAAAACCGCTGGCCTGTTTTCATCGCGGCCGGATTCTGAACTCTCTCCAACCGATCTCGATAACCAGCGGCCGCAGAAACAAGCGGAATTGCTCCTCGAGCGCGCAGTAAGCCACTCCGTTGCAGACACTAGTCAGATTGAAGCCCAGATCGAATCGCGCAGCGATGCCTGGCGCGGTCAACTCCAATGGGATTCGCAACTCGGCGACCTCACCACGGTCGCACTCAATTCCAACAACCTGAGCGTGCGCTCCTCTGCCATCGAAGTGCAGCTCGCTGCCTATGGGCTCACCAAGACCGAATCCACGGTCGATGCCATGGTGCGGCAGGCTGACTCCCGCGATCACCGGCAAAAAATCTGGGCTCTGTGGGCTCTGGGCTTGCTTGGCAACCGCGGAGTTGAGCCCGATCGCGTCGTCGAGGTTCTGGCCGCACACCTGAAGGATCCCGGCAAAAATTCCGACACGGATCGAAGCAAGGGTAGAAATAACGACAAAGAAAAAGACGAAGACGCGCGCCGCTGGGCCGTCGCAGGCCTGGCTCTGGTAGGAACCACGCCGACCATCGCGCCGCTGCTAGAAACCATGCGCAACGATCCATCCCCGGTGGTGCGCGAACACGCCGCCTGCAGCCTGGCGCACTCCGGCATGTTGAGCCGTGAGCAGCGCCTCATTGCCGTACCGCATCTGATTGACTACTCCGCCGATTCCGCCCTCGACGGCCAGACTCGCGCCTGGGCCTTCCAGGCTCTGGCCGACATCACCAAACAACACCTGCCCAACGATTCCGCAGCCTGGCGCAGTTGGTACGAAAGCCGCGGCCCGGAGAACTAAGCGCCGGGGAGTTTAGAGCTGAGGGAACGCAACCTTAAGTTTAATGCCGGTGGAAGCCAGCGTGAACCGGACCCTCCACCGGCAATTGGGTCTAATGGCTGAAGCTGGCTTGTATCACTGCCCAAGTGGCGATGACACTCGCTGCCGTGGTGAAGGCGCCGTATTTCGAGTAAATTTCCCCTGCTTGCTGTTTGGCTTGCTCAATGTCGCCGGATGGATTCGGTATCTGCGGATCGGATGCATTTCGTATCGCATGCCACTTCAGTTTCGGAAATTGTTGCAGGGCGTTGCCCACCATGGCGTCCCCCATGTCGCATGCCTGGCCCAGACCCTGAAGTTTGTAGAAGTCAGTGGAATCGTCAAAACCGAAGAAATCAGTGGTCACAATCGTATCTCCGGCTGTGTCCCACATCTTAGGGACAGGCAGTGCCCCTGTAATGCGCGAAGCATTCACCTTGGTAAGCGCTGGAGTAATCGCTGCAACCGCGCCGGCTGGGATGGGAGACGTAGCATAAGAAGCCGTCGCCCACGGTTCACTCTTGAACTGGGTCACGCAGTCAAATTTGGTGTGGCCGGCGATGACAACATCCCCCAGCTTAACCTGTTTCCCGATTCCTCCGCCGGTTCCGGTGGTGATGAAAAGCTTGGGTTGTACGGTTTGCACCACCTCCGTGATCATTCTCTTGACCGGGCATGCGGGCCCGTCATAGTCAAGGTGCAAGCCCGATTTCATCAACAAGACCCGGGCTTGTCCGATGCGGCATGGAAAGTACAGGCCGAGACTGTGATAGTAGCGCGCCATGTCCGCTGTTTTATCGTTGAAGGGAGCAGTCGATCCCGTGACCAGCGGAATGTAACTCGCTACATTGTGGCGATACTCATACCATTGCGACACTTGGAAGCCGGGCGTGAACAGCGCTGCCAGTGCGGCTGCTTCAGCCGACGTCCAGGTGACGACGACGGCATCGTAGCCCTTAAACTTCGACAAGTCGGCGCTTTCAGACGGAGCCGGTTTCAGCGGTTCGGGCGTGGGCTTCGTGGCGCCGGGCCACGGAATCATGCTGGGAAGCCGTTCGCTCTCGCTCAGAAAGGCAGCTTCGACGCCCGCTTTTTTGAAACGCTCTTGCGGGTGCTCGGGATCGTAGTTTAGACGGAGATCTTCGACATCAACGGGATGCAAAGGGGTGAATGCGCGCTCTGCCATTTGTTTATCCTCCTGGATTGGCTTGCGGGATTTGTCTCCGCGGCCCCCGCGGCCTCAGAAGCAAAGAATAGAGGGAAGAAGTGCTTGCCTTCGGACATGAGGAGGCAAGCACTTCCAACCCAGTTTTCCCTAGGCCGCGACCGGATGGCCTTTCGGGAAGGCGGCTTCCAAGTCGCTCATATCAGTTACGAGTTGTTGCCAGTTGAACCCCTTGGGCGTCTTCCCGGCTTCGACCCAGTCCGGGCTGAGCAACCCGTAGGCCTCGTCACAATATGCGTTCCAGAACTGCCAGGTCATGGTGATGTACTGGCCCCAGGTGATGCAGGTGAGTCCGCGAGCGTTATAGGCAACGATAGGAACCGCGTGGCCACCCCAGGAACCGGGCGCTCCTTGACCGTTGGGTCCGCCCGACGGAACTGTCCACACCGTCTGCTTCTGCGCCGACAGCGGCAGTTGCAGACCGATGTAGCAGTTGCCAAAGATGTATACGGCGTCCTTGATGTCATCGAGATTCTGCGGTTCGATCGCACAAAACGCGCTCAGTTTATTCCCGGCCACCGGGTTGGACAGCCAGTAGTTGAGCACGTTGATCTCAACCGCGCCCCGGTCTGATTTGGGATTGTCGGGATTGTAGTGCCCCACAATCTCATAGAGCTTCAAAATATCCGGATCGGGGATGATGATCTGTTTCTTTTGCGCTTCCGCCGTCCATTGTTGAATGCAATGGCCGACCGCGGCACAGGTGCAATCTCCCAGCGTGTTGTTCAACATCATGCCCAGGTTGGTGACTTTGCTGTCATAGCTTACGGTCGCCGGCGCGGGCGGAAGGCTTGCTGTGTACTTGCTCAGCATGGGTACGCGGTTGTCGTGGTGCGCGGTTTGTTTGCCAAGTTTTACCTTTGTGAAGTCAGTCATGACCAAGCTCCTTTGGGGGGAAGCGTTGGGAACGTCTCGTCTAGCCGGATGATTCCGGCTCAATCTGGGGATGGGGGGAACTTCCTCGCGCCCTGGGGATACAACCAGCAGAAGCTACCACAAAACCGTAAACGGCAAATCGCCAGGCTAGGAAATTTCGGATTTCGTAACAGGGAGAAAAGCCATTCGACGGACGGCTCCTTCTCGACTGCCACCATTCCGTCCACGGCCGCCAAAGCGGTCCACGCCATAAAGAGTCGGACGCAGGGCTTTCCCCTTGGCGGGCAGGTGCGCCCCGGTCCCAGGAGGCTGTGGTGTCAGCTCCACGGGGCGCACCACCCATCTCATCGCCCATCTCACCTTCGGGAGAAGAACGAAAAACAACGCAAGCCTTGCGGCCAAAATTAACTTTACAAGCGTCTAAGAACGTAGCCGGGCCCGATCTCGTGGTGGTTTGGGAAGGGCACGGCTTCAAGCCGTGCCGTTAGCCGGGTCCTGCGATGCGGGCTTCAGCCCCTGAGGGACGTTTTCTTTTTTCGGGCGATTTGCTGGAAAGGTTCTAGTAGGATCTGGTTCGTACTTAACTT
>Ga0210395_10003075_pt1 | contig 12848 bp, 13 predicted proteins | sample IncBWH4OmetaG_FD_150861 | JGI IMG/M metagenome (GOLD analysis project Ga0210395, IMG submission 150861) | Forest soil microbial communities from Barre Woods Harvard Forest LTER site, Petersham, Massachusetts, United States - Inc-BW-H-4-O ...
GCTTCCTGAACTTCGATTGCGCATTCGCGGTTCAAGCGGTCGGCAAAGGCGCGGGTGAAGACCTCAGGCATGTGCTGCACAATCACGACCGGGGGGCAGTCGGTGGGCAAGGCTGCGAGCAAGACACGGAGAGCTTCGGTTCCGCCGGTGGAGGCACCGACTGCAATCACTCCGGTGTGAGCGGCGGATGAGTGAGTCCTGGCCTTACGCGGGAGGATGGCATCGGCGGTCAGGCGAGGAGTTGGCCCTTGAGCAGCCGGCGGTACAGCCGGTCTCGCGCGGCGCGCGATTTGGGCGTGAGAGGCGCTCCAGACGGCGTCGAGCAGGGTCACGGCCGATTCGTGGAGGAAGTCGCGCACTCCAACCTTAGGCTTGGTGATGACTTCGACTGCGCCTTCTTCGAGCGCACGAAGAGCGAGCTCGGTGCCGCGGGCAGCTAGGCCGGAGCAGACGACCACTGGAGTGGGCATCTCGGCCATGATTTTTCGGATGAAAGTGACGCCATCCATGCGGGGCATTTCGAGGTCGGTGATGACCACGTCGGGAGGATCTTTCTGCATCTTTCCCCAAGCGATCAGCGGGTCGGCGGCGACGGTCACTTTGACCATGCGGTTGGTGCTCAGGATGGCTTGCATCACCTGGCGGACCATCGCGGAGTCGTCGACGACCAGGACGCGCAACTCGTCGCCATGTTCGCGAGGCTCGCGCTTTGGCTCTGCTGATGTGGTTGGGATGGCAGAAGAGAGCGGGTTGGGATTCGTATTCACTGGCCCTCGCTTCCTTCGGTCTTGATGAGGATGGTCGGCTCGATGCTGCGCAGCTCGGGGAACATGCTGTTCAGGTTTTCGGCGTGGCCCACGAAGAGATAACCGTTGGCCATAAGATTATGGGTGAGGTTAGCGACTACTCTGCGTTTTGAAGCCATATCAAAATAAATGAGGACATTCCGGCAGAAGATGGCGTCGAATGGGCCTTCGGGGAGATTGGACTCCTGGTTCAGGTTCAAACGGCGGAACTCGATCATCTGCTGGATTTCGATTTTCACTTTCATGTCGGCTTGCCGCTCGGCCGTTCCGCGCAGCATGAAAGTATGGAGTAAGTCAGCGGGAAGCTCCGCCGATTTTGTGATGGGGTAAATTCCCCGGCGCGCTTTTTCGAGCACGCGGTTGGAGATGTCAGTGGCGAGAAGGCGAACGTCCCAGCCTTGCTCGGCGGGAAGATGTTTGGCTAGCAGCATGGCGACGGAATAGGGTTCTTCGCCGGAAGAACATCCGGCGCTCCAGATGCGCACTCGCTTGGGGCGCGAGCCGTGTTCGGCCTGGGCCCGCCAGCGCGGAAGCACTTGCTGCACCATGAACTCGAATTGCCGGGGCTCACGGAAGAAGCGGGTTTCGTTGGTAGTGATCGCGTCGATCATCCGGGTGCGTTCTTCGTACTGATCGGGATGTGAAACGCGTTCGTAATAAGTTTCGAGAGAAGTAATTTCGAGGGCTCGAAGGCGGCGGAAGAGGCGCCCGCACAGCAAGGCATTTTTTGAGTTTCCCAGCCAGATGCCGGTTTCGGCGTAGATCAGTTTCTGAAATTTCTGGAACAGGGCGGGGCTTACCGAGAGCTGGGGCTGCCGCTCAAGGCTGGGGTCGATCTGACGAGAAGCGCCCGCACCAGATCCGGCGCTCACGATTACGCTCCAGTCCCGATCCGGTTGGCCGCTTTGGCAGGGGCATTGATGACCGCGGCGTCTGAAGGTTCTTCGCCTGCGGTGGACTCGGTGACGGCGAGCACTTCGTCGGCGGAGAGCACCTTGTCGATATCAAGAATGAGACAAAACTTTTTGCCCAGCGCTCCCATGCCGAGAAGGTATTCGGTTTTGACGCGGGTACCGAATGGCGGAGTCGCTTCGATTTCGTCGGCGGAAAGCTCAATGACCTGGTTCACCGAGTCGGCCAGAACTCCCATGATGAGGCTTTCCCCCTGGAACATCACCTCGGTGATGATGATGCAAGAGAACTTGGAAATGCTGGCGGCGGGCATGCCGAACTTTACGGCGAGATCGACCACCGGAACGACCTTGCCGCGCAGGTTGGTGACACCACGGATCCAGAGCGGAGTGTTGGGCACGGTGGTGACGGCCTCGTACTCGATGATCTCCCTGACCTTCACGATCGCAATGGCGTACTCCTCGCCTGCAGTCAGGAAGGTAAGGTACTGCACGGTGCTTGTGGAGAGTTGCTTTTTCCCCTGATCCGAAGCTGGCATAATTTGACTCCTCGCATTTCTGCCGTTGGCATCGTCGCGTGTGCCCGGCCTTCCCCGGCGCTCCTTAGAACGGAGAGAAGTTCGCTTCTTCCGTTGCCTTGCCATGGCTTGGCCTGGCGTGGCCAGGCTGCGCAGGGTCGTTTCTGAACGAGGGCTTCAGGGGCATGATCATGCGCTGTTGTTTGCCGTCGCCGCCGCGCTGGTTGAACGGTTCTCCAAACTTTTCTCCGGTGAACTTTTCTCCGGCAACCCGGAAGAAGGTCATCAGCTGCTGCAGTTGCTCGGACTGCGCCGCCAACTCTTCTGCGGTGCTGGAAAGCTCTTCGGCCGATGAGGCGTTGCGCTGGGTGACGGTATCGACCTGGGCCATGGCTTGGTTGATCTGAGTTACGCCGCTGGATTGTTCGGTGGAAGCGGCAGTGACATCCTGCACAAGCTCGGCAGTCTTCTTAATCGACGGCACCAGGTCTGCGAGCAGGCGTCCGGAGCGTTCGGCTACGCTGACGCTCTTCCCGGCGAGGCCGCCGATTTCCTGGGCAGCCAACTGGCTGCGCTCGGCTAACTTTCGAACCTCGACTGCGACCACAGCGAAGCCGCGGCCCTGGTCCCCTGCGCGCGCGGCCTCGATGGCGGCATTGAGGGCGAGGAGGTTGGTCTGATAGGCGATTTCTTCGATCACCGAGATCTTGGCGGCGATCTGTTTCATGGCTTCGACTGTCTCTTTGACTGCGTTGCCACTTTCTTCTGCGGAAAGCGCTCCTTTGGCAGCGGCCTGCTCAACTTGCCGGCTATTGTCGGCATTTTGAGTGATGGACGCATTCATCTCTTCGAGACTGGAGCTCATCTCCTCCACAGAAGCGGCTTGTTCGCTGGTTCCCTGCGAGAGATTCTGCGAAGAGGCGGAGACTTGTTGGGCGGCAGAGGCGACTGCGGCAGAGCCTTCACGGACATCGCGGATGATGCCTGAGAGTCGGCCGCTCATTTCCTGCATGGCCAGTTGCAACTGGCCGGTCTCGGAATGGTTGGTGACGTCAATCTCCCGGCTCAAATCGCCGGCAGCAATACGCTGCGCGTGCTCGACAGCCTGCTGGATGGGAGTGGTAATGCTTCTGGTAACGCTGACTGCGGCCAGCGTGGCCAGGACGAGAGTGACGACGAGCAACAGCAACGCGACGCTGCGGCCAGCGGCGTAGGCCTGCTGACTCTCTTTCATCGTCTGTTCCATGGCAGCGGTTTGGAGGTTAATGAACTTTTGCCATGAAGCGCGGTACTTCTCGAGCGCTGGGATTACTTCGCCGCTCAGCGTGGCCAACGCCTGGTCGCGTTTTTTATCCATCAGCAGCTTCTTGGCCTTTGCGCGAGTCGATTTGTAGGCTTCGCGGTCCTGGGTTACGACCTCAAACAGTTCCCGCTCCTGAGGCGAGCTGAGACCCTTCTCGATTTGCGTAACCTGCTCACTGATTTCCTGGCTGATGGCATCGTTTTCCAGGTTCAGCTTCTTTTCTTCTTCGGGGTCGGTGACCTCGAACAATTGCAGGGTGATGCGGGCGTTGGTGATGGAGTGCTCAATGGTCTGGTGAGTGAGCTCGACCGTGTTATAACGCTTCTGCATCGAGGACGACATGTTGGAGTTCAGGCGGCCGAGCCAGGTCAGTCCGAATCCGCCGACGGCAATCACGCACAGCAGAATGGCGCCGAAGATGACGCCGAGTCGCGTGCCTATTTTTCGATCTTGCCAAGTCTTCATTGTTCCTCACCTCTCTCCATCTCTGATCTAATCTCTGATGACTACCTTGTAACTAAGCTTGTGCCTGCAGAGCGGACTGCATGACTCCGCGCAGAAGGGTGGGAACGTCGATGATCAAACCGACGCGTCCATCCCCAAGAACTGTGGAACCAGCGATTCCGGAAAGGGCTCGAAATGCCCTGCCCAGTGGCTTCACTACCGCCTGCATGCCGCCGAGCAATTCATCAACTGCGATGCCGGCATGAAATTCGTTGATCTTGACCACGACCACGTTTTCCCTCTTCGGGGTCTCACCGGCGACGCTGAACATATGCCGCAAACGGATGTAGGGAACGGCGGTTCCGCGGAGGCTGAGTATTCCACTGGCCTCGAGACTGCGCTGTTCGGCAGGCAATTCGGTGCATTCGGTCACGTGCTCGAGCGGGACGATAAAAGTTTCGTCGCCAACGCGGACCGAGAAGCCTTCGATAATGGCCAGGGTCAAGGGCAGGCGGATCGTAATGGTGCTGCCTTTTCCGGCAGTGCTCGATATCTCGGCGGTGCCGCGTAAAACTTCGATGTTGCGGCGGACGACGTCGAGGCCGACTCCGCGGCCGGAGAGATCGGTGACCGACTCAGCCGTTGAGAACCCGGGCTGGAAGACCAGATCGCACAGATCCTGGTCGCTGAGATCGTTCTTGTTTGTGTCTTTGCTGGATAAAAATCCAAGGCGTTTTGCTTTTTCGAGGATGCGTGGGCGGTCGAATCCGGCGCCATCATCCTGCAGCTTCACGACAACGTTTCCGCCACTGTGGGCAGCCGAGAGGCGGATGACTCCGCAGGGATTCTTGCAGTGGCTTTCGCGGTCGGCCGGGGTTTCGAGGCCGTGATCGACTGCATTGCGGAGCAAGTGCAGCAGAGGATCCTTCAACTGCTCGAGCACGGTGGTGTCGACTTCAACGTCTCCGCCGATGACTTCGAGACGCGCCATTTTGCCGTGGCTGCGGGCAAGGTCTCTCACGGAGCGAACGAACTGGCGAAACAGGGGGCCGACGGGGACCATGCGGATGCTCATTACTTCACTCTGCAGGTCCATGTAGAGGCGTTCGGCTTCGCGATGCATTTCCAAAAGGGTGCGGCCCTGCTCGGTGCCGAGCTTCTCGATCATCTGGCGAAGGCGGCCTTGTGCGATGACGATTTCGCCAGTCAGGTCGAGCATGTGGTCGAGTTTGTCGACATCGGCGCGGAGAGTGCGAGGACTGGCGCCGGGAAGCGTGTCCATCTTCGCGGCTGAACTGGATTCCCGTGCTCCGCTCGGGGAGAGGATTCTCTTCGACCGCTTTTCGACTTCCTGCGCAATTTCTTTTCTGATCTTCTGTTGCTTCGCAGTCAGTGGCTGGGATCCGGACTTGGCGGCGGAGACCATGACACGAAGTTCGTCCACAGCCTTCAGCAGCAGAGAAATCAAATCTGCGCTGGGCAGCGCCTGCTGCTCGCGAAAAACGTCGAGCAAATCCTCTACAACATGGGCAAACCCGGCCAGTTCACTCAGGCCCAGGGAGGTTGCGTTTCCTTTGAGACTATGGGCGACACGGAAAATACTGGGCAAGAGCTCGGGATCGGAAGGATTGGATTCCATCTGGACGAGCGCCTGCTCCATCGTGTCCAGGCCTTCTTCGGACTCGACGAGGAACGACGCGAGCACTGCGTCACGGTCAAAGTCCGCTAAATCCATCGTTCCTCCTTTCGAGGCTAGTCGGGCTAAAGCCCGGAGTTTATTTTGGCTATCGACGGCACGACTAAAGTCGTGCCCTTCCCGAACCCAACCACTACTCCTAGCTTCACTACACCTGGTCGAAATTCTTGATGGTGGTGACGCCGTCGGAAATCTGAAAGGCCAAACGGCGGCCACGTTTGCCTGAAACTTCTTTTTCCATCACGCGAATGCCGGCGGCACGAAGAAATTTTTCGGCGAGTTCCACGTTTCTCGATCCCACGGAGTTCGACGGGTCGGCGCCGAAAGCGCTGGAGCCGCCAAAAATCTTGGCCTGCATGTTTCGGATTTCGCATCCCAGAGCCAGCACCTGGTTCAGGAGTTCCTGATTGGCAACATTGCCGTAGCGCAGGCGGTTCGGCCCTTCATCAAGTCCCTCGGGCAGGAGGTAGTGGTTCATTCCTCCCGCTCGCTTGTTCCGGTCCCAGAGACAGACGGCGGCGCAGGATCCGAGAATGGTTGAAATGGTGACGGGATCACGGGTTACGAAGACTTGTCCGGGATAAAGAAAGTAGCGGGGTTCTCTAGCCTTCGGGCGTTCGAACTTCTCCATGAACTCCGCGGGCAGGACAGCCGGATTGAATTTAGGGGAGTTTTCGCTCATGCACTCATTCCTGGTCCCTCGGACGCGGGCTTCGGATAAGGGCTTGGGCCGAACAAAGGCTGAGCCGCCTCATCGGAAAGAAGTTTGAACAGTTCCATGTCGGACCGGTCAAAGGCCAGCTTCTGAGGAAGCAAACGTAATATGGCAAGTATCGCTATGGTCTGGTTCGCCGAACGGATGGGAACAAAGGCCTGGGCCTTGGCCATGCTGCCGCGGGTGTCGCGGGTTCCGAACTCAATGTGGCACTCGCCGCGCATCACGCGTTGAAGGCCGGCATCTCCGAGGGCTCGCAGCAGGTCGTATTTCTCGAGGTCGATTCCGAAGGACCAGAAAACGTGGAAGTTTGAAGTGCCGCGATCAACCTGGAACAAGCCCATTTCTTCAGAGCCGAGGAAGTTGGCCACGATCTCGCGGAGGCCATCGATTGCGTCCTCTTGGCCGCTGCTTTCGGCCAGCCTTTCGCGGGCCGCTTCCAGCCGCACGTCCGTCGTTGGGTCGGCTGCAGGGGGCTTCGGCCCAGATGCTTTGCTCTTGTCACTTTTCATGAAGTCCCTCTTGCACTGATCGCATTCCGCTGAGCAAGTTGTTCTGAACAAGTTGCACTGATTCAACTGACCTAGGAAACCTGGCCCAACGGTTCGCTGCTTTATTCGCCTAAATAGCTTTGCAGAAGGGCCACGAGTTCGGCGCCGTTCACCGGCTTGGTGATGTAGTCGTTGCATCCACTTTGGAAGCCGGCTTCCATGTAAGCTTCTTCGCCCCGAGTGGTGACCAGAACGATCGGGATTTCGCGTGTGCTGGATTGCTGACGCATCATTTTGCAGGCTTCAAATCCGTTCATGCGGGGCATGACCACATCCATCAAAATCAGGTCCGGGTGCTCCTGTTGGGCCTTCTCGACGGCTTCCTGTCCGTCGCTTGCGGTCACGCACTCGTAGGTCGTACGCTTCTCCAGAATCTCGCGCTCCATCATCAGAGCTGTTTTGGAGTCGTCTACCACAAGGATCTTTTTTGACATGGTTTTTCCTCGAACCGCACTGCCAAAGCTCCCGCAAAACCGCCATGAAAGGTTGGAATTTTATGCGGCGAAACGCCCTTCCAGCCTGGTTCCGGAGACACGCAGCATGCATGGAATACGCTCGCGTTGCCGTCCGCAACCCTAAGTAACATCTAATCACAGCCGGATGTGACGCTTCTAATTACGTCGGTAATTGGCCTCTGGGGTGGAATGCTTGTGTTTAGAGGCGCCAAAATGAATAAGGCCACACCCGGAGTGGGCGTGGCCTTATTCGTTCTGGACGCCAGGCGGTTAGGCTGCGGCTTGTTGTTGATAGGCTGGGACGAACGACTCGGCAACGAAGGTTTCGAACGGCGTCGGCGTCGTGTTACGGGAGGTGCGAAGTTCGAGAGCCCGCATATGTCCAGAGTTCAGCGAGGCACACATTTCGAGAAGTAGTCCGACGAACTTTTCGGACATACCCATCTGAACCATCGCGGATCGAACCTGATCGTCGGGCGCATGAACGTATCCGAGATTGGGTTTGCCGATGGCCTTGCCGATCTGGGCGGCAATTTCCGTGTAATCGAGGTCGCGCTGTCCTAACAGCTCGCGGGTCTGCTTGCCGTGGAAGCCGAGATTTAAGAGGGCGTCGGCGGCAGCAGCTCCGATGTCGCGAGTGGCGATCATGGGGAGTTTGAGGTCGGGGCGAAGGGGCCCGATCACAGAGCCGGTCATGCGAATGGTACGCACCTGTGGCAGGGTATTCTCCATGAAGTAGCCGGCCCGCAGATGGAGAATGTTTGCGCTATCGATCTGGTTGAGCTTTCGTTCGAGGTGGTGCAGGCCAAGGACCGGCCCGGTTCGGTCGGTCTTGTCCGCTCCAACACTGCTCAACGAAACTACATTCTTGATTCCGGCGTTTTTGACGGCGGCGGCAATGGCATCGCTTGCGAATTCTTCATAAGCGAGAGGATCATTGCTGGTGGGGTTGGGTGGGATCATCACATAGGCTGAATCTGCTCTCTGAAAGGCTTTGGTTAAGGCGGAAGGATCGGTGACATCGCCGACGAATATCTCCGCGCCCTGAGCTGCGAGAGGTTGTAAATGAGCTGAGTTTCTGCCGACGACGCGAACCTTTTGCTGGCGGGCAAGAAGATTCTTCGCCACTACGTGCCCTGTGTTGCCGCTTGCTCCGAGAACAACGTACATATTGACCTCCATTGCTAGGTTGGATGCTGCGGAGTGGGCTGGGGTTCTACTGGAAAGTGCAAGTTCGCGACAGAGTTTATGAGCCCAGGGGCTGAAGCCCCGCGGATCTTTGGTGGTTCTTGACGCAGGCCTTGAAGGCCTGCTCCACCCGCCGGCGTCAAAGGCAAAAAGGCAGAGTCAAGGTCAAAGGCGAAGTCAAAGGCAGCGGGCAGGAGTGCCCGCTCCCCACGAGTCCTTCCATCGGGGCTAGGACTTCTTGCTGGGTTTCATGGATTGCCAGTCTTTGTCGGTCAGGGCGCGGCCTAGATTGCTGAATTCTCCGGCGCCCTGAAGAAATTCGCCGCCGTCCATGCGAATGACTTCTCCGTTGACGTAGGCGGAGCCATCGCTGATGAGAAATGCGGCGAGGTTTGCTAATTCTTCCGTCGTGCCGAAGCGGTGCATCGGATTGCGGTCGAGCGCCAACGCTTCCAGATCAGGACGAGGCATTAGACGCGAGAACGCACCTTGCGTAGGAATGGGGCCCGGGGCAATGGCATTCATGCGGATACCGCGATTGCCCCACTCGACGGCGAGGCTGCGGGTGAGGGCTTCGACTCCGGCTTTGGAAATGGCGGAGGGTACAACGTAGGCCGAACCTACCGGGGCGTAGGTGGCGGAAATGCTGAGCACGGTGGCGGGGTGGGCGGCTTTGAGCCAGCGGCGTCCGCAGGCCCTGGTAGCGTGGAGCGTGCCGAGGAGAACGATGCCGATTACGGATTCGAAAGCGCGCGGGGAGAGTTCCTCGGTGCGGGCGATGAAATTGCCGGCGGCGTTATTGACCAGAACGTCGAGTGGGCCAGTCTTCCAGATGGAATCGATCATGGCTTCGACGGCGTCGAGATTGCGGACGTCGCAGGGGAGAGCGTGGATTGGGCCTTTGGTGGCATTGGAAAGTTCCGCGGCGGTTTCCTCGAGAACTTCCTCGCGGCGGCCGCAGATGTAGACCGTCGCTCCCAGCTGAAGGAAGCGTAGGGCCATGGCTTTGCCGAGGCCGGTGCCGCCGCCGGTGATCAGGATGCGTTTGTTGCGAAGGAGGTCGTCGCGGAACATGTGTGCTTCCCTCGATTCGGAGGAGATGCCAGCAGACAGCAGGTTCTTCACCGGGCTTTCGCCCGGTTCGGAATGACAAGATTATATGAGGCCGCAGGCTATGCGGAAGCCGTAGTCGGCGTAGTGGAATTCGGGAGGGATACTGGAACGGGCGGAGCAGCGGGAGACCTTCACGTGATGACGCCATGATCCACCGCGGGAGGCTTTGCGCTGGGTCGTTCCCAGCGGAGATTCGGGCCCCCGCGGGTTGCGGTCGGGAGAAATGGCGTAGTAGTTGGGATCGTAGCAGTCGCTACACCACTCGTGGACGTTGTCGCACATATTGTAAAGGCCGAGGCGGTTCGGGGCATAGCGGGCGACGGGTTCAGGCCCGGTTTGCCAGCGCGTGGCATAGTCGGGGAGAGATTGCGGCGGGTCGTTGCCCCAGGGGAAATTGTTTTGCTCGAGATCGGCGCGGGCGGCACGCTCCCACTCCGCTTCGGTGGGAAGACGGTAGTGGCGGCCGGTTTGCTCGGCTAGCCATTGCGCGTAGCGGTCTGCGTCGAACCAGGAGACGCCGGTTACTGACTGCTGGGGATGGTTGAAATTCTGATCATGCGAGAAGGGTGGTGGATCGGACGATGTCGAGTTCACATAGTGTTGATATTCTGCGTTGGTGACTTGCGTGGCGGCGAGCAGGAAAGTGTCGATCCAGACGCGGTGGACGGGGCGTTCGCAATCCTGACCGGAGGCCGAACCCATGAGGAACCAGGCTGCGGGGATCAGGACGAGGTTGGGCTCGATTGGGGATGCTGGCTCGGGTTTGAAGTGGGAATGAGCCGTGGCCATGGTGCTTGATGCGCGTTTCTTTGCCGGGTTAGAGTTTAGCAGTAAGGAAGAGCATGGAGAAATTCGATGGCGAAACAGGAGTTGAGGTTCAGGGCGAGGATCGAGGGGAAGGAAGCAGGGGTGGTGGCGGCGATCACTCCGCCGGTGGACGTGCCGAAGTTTTTTGGGACGCGGGCGCGCGTGCCGATACGGGGGACGATTAACGGATATCCGTATCGTTCGTCGCTATCGCCATGCGGAACGCGGCACATGATGCCGGTGAACAAGATTCTGCGCGAGGGCGCGGGCGTGCAGCCCGGCGATATGGTGGACGTGGTGATGGAGCGGGACGAAGAGGAACGGACGGTGGAGGCGCCGGCGGTCTTGAAGAAGGAGTTGGCGAAAAATAAAACCGCGCAGGCGAACTGGGAGAAGCTGTCGTTTACTCATAAGAAAGAAATGGCGCTGGCCATTGCTGGGGCGAAGCAGGAAGAAACGCGGACGCGTCGGCTGGGTAAGATCATGCAGATTTTGAAAACTGGGGCTAAGTGGACGGGATGAAGTTTCTCAGGGCTGAGGCCCTGACGATTCGTGGTGTCTTTGACGTAGGGCCTGGAAGGCCTGCTCCACCCTCTTGTTTCTTGGCGCTCCGACGCCTAGCTGCGCTCGGCGGGACGGACGAATGCGTCCGTCCCCACGCGATTACACGATCACAGGCATCAACTACGGGCTTGCGGGGGATAGACGAGCCACTTCAGGAGCACGTTCACTATGCTTAGAAGGATGGCGCCTAGGAACGCGGCCGTGAAGGTACGCACCTGAAAACCCGGAACCAGAGCCGATGCAAATTTCAGCATTAAGGCGTTGATCACGAACCAGAAGAGTCCCAAGGTGATCAAGGTCAGGGGAAAGGTGAGGATTTTGAGCAGAACTCCTATCGTGGCGTTGATGAAGCCGATTACCAGCGCGGCGATCAGAGCGGCGACGGGGCCGCTGACGGAAATCCCCGGCACGATCTTTGCTACGATCCAGACAGCCAACGCACTGAGAACCCAGTTCAATAGCAGCCGCATTTTCACTCCTTGCGCCGGTCGTGACTCGGCTGGTGGAACTATATCAAGAACTGGCGCTGGGGGTTGGTGAGTTCGGTAGTGGTGCAATTAGATAGGGAAGCGAGCCAAACGCGCCCTTCGGTCGCTTGCGCTCTCTCAGGGCAGGCTCCGTGAAGTCGCGCGGCTCGCCCAGATTGCCTTCGGCTTCGCTCAGGCTAGGCTCTCACCGCGCAAAGAACGCTTGTTCGGAATGACAGTCAGACTGTTTTCGAGGAAACGGCCGGATGTGACTCATGTCCCCGGGTCACGCGGCGGACTAATAATTCGCTTGGCATTCGCTTTGCGCGCATCGTGGTGGGATAGACTACACAATTCAATTTGCTTTTGGGAGGAATGTCTCTATGGCAGCACCAGCACTGAGCGGTTCTGAGTTCAAGAAACAACTGCACGATGGAATTCCGAAGATGGGGTTGTTCGTTAACTCGCACAGTCCTACGGTTGCGGAACAACTGGCTCACAGCGGCTACGACTGGCTACTGGTGGATACCCAGCACGGTCCCATGCACAACGTGGAACTTTCGGCGATGCTGAGCGGGATTGCGAACGGAGGAGCCAAATCGCTGGTGCGGGTTGGGGCATACAACGACCGTCCGGGGATTCAGCAGGCGCTCGATCTGGGCGCGGACGGGGTGCTGATTCCTTATATCAACAGCGCCGAAGAGGCGCGCCAGGCAGTGAGTTGCACGAAGTACCCGACGGCGGGGACGCGCTCGGTTTATTTTCCGCAGCGCAGCATGGACAAGGCCGGGCTGCTCGGCTACGCGGGGAACTTTAACAAGGATGGGATCGTGGCGCTGCAGGTGGAAACCGCTTCGTGCATCGAGCATATGGCGGAGATTGCGGCGGTGCCGGGGGTCGACATTCTTTTCCTGGGGCAGAACGATCTGTGTATGTCGATGGGCTTGTTCGAGAAGTACAAGTTTCCCGACATGTACACGTCATCCGAGCTGAATGCGGCTACGGCGAAACTGATCGAGCACGCGCGCAAGAATGGTGTGGTCCTGGGATTATTTCTGTTTGGGACGGCGCGGGTTGGCGAGTTTCTGGACAAGGGCTTCACATTTATCAGCGTGGGCAACGATCTGCACCACGTGCTTACGCAAACGGGAGCGTATGTGAATGACATGGAGAAGGTTTCCAAGGAAAAAGGCAGGCCGTGGGTGCGGCGTCCGACGGCGTTGTTCTAAGGATGGATGGTGACGGCGTGGATCCTCTGAGTGACGTAGAAGTTAGAGTGTTGGGGGCTTTGATTGAGAAAGATATTACTA
>Ga0210395_10003076_pt1 | contig 12847 bp, 7 predicted proteins | sample IncBWH4OmetaG_FD_150861 | JGI IMG/M metagenome (GOLD analysis project Ga0210395, IMG submission 150861) | Forest soil microbial communities from Barre Woods Harvard Forest LTER site, Petersham, Massachusetts, United States - Inc-BW-H-4-O ...
CGCATGAAGATTTCGTCGCAGCGCCGCACGCTCGCGCTCTCGGTGCGGAAAGTCCACGAAGATATTCTCGAAGCGATCACGCCGGCCATCGACGACGCCAATTTCGACCTGATGACGCGCAATCAGGCCGCGGGCGGCACCACCGCCGTGAATCAGTCGATCGAGGCGCTGCGCCGGCTCCTGGAAATCCAGTCGGGCACTAATCTTCTGTCCGGGCTGCTGATCGAATCCTCGTTGGTGACGGATGTCGCCAATCTGGCGCCGATGCGCGATCCTATCGCGTCGGCGCAGCGCAGCATCGAAGGCAATTTGAATGCGCTGCCGCAGACCGAGCAGACCCAGAAAATCGCGGTGCTTTACCAAAAGCTCGCGACCGTCGCCGGCTCTGACGGCATCGTCACGCAACGCACCAACGAGCTCAACCGCGAGCAGGATGCCAAACAGGTCTATGCCGCGGCAACGGCGGAGGCGGCGCGATTGCGCAAGGCCGTCGAGGGTTCGATCGAGCGCCAAGGCGCATTCGCGCAAACACTGTCCGGCCGCGCCATTTCGCAAATCCGCGTCGGCCGCATCCTTCTCATTATCCTGAGCATCGCGGCGCTGGCGGCGGCTGGCCTGATCGCCTGGCTCTATGTCGGACGCAGCATCGTCGGCCGGTTGACGCTGTTGAGCGAAGCGATGCGCCGCATTGCCGACGGCGAGTCCGATGTTCCGGTGCCGGTCGGCGGTCAGGACGAGATTGCCGGCATGGCGAAAGCGCTCTTGGTGTTCCGCCAGGCCATCGCCGAAGTCAGCGTCGCGCGCCAGCGCGAGGCCGACCGGGCCGAAGACTCCGAACAGCGCCGGCAGCGGGTCGAGGTGGCGACGGCGAATTTCGAGCGCGCGGTCAACGAGGTCATCCAGGCGCTCGATGGCGCCTCGAAGTCCATGGACGGCTGCGCCCACATCATGGCCGATGCCGCCGATCACAATAAGACGCGCGCCGCGGCGGCCGCGACCGCGTCCGAGGAAGCGACCACGAATGTCAGCAACGTCGCCATGGCGGCCGAGGAAATCGCCCAGTCGGTCGAGGAAATTTCGACCCAGGCCGCGCGCTCGGCGCACATCGCCCGCCAGGCCTCCGACGAGACCAAGGCGATCATCGCCACGGTGGAGCAGCTGGTCGCCTCGGTGGGCCAGATCAACAATGTCAGCAATCTGATCCGCGACGTCGCCGCGCAGACCAATCTCCTGGCGCTCAATGCCACCATCGAGGCGGCGCGCGCCGGCGACGCCGGCCGCGGTTTTGCCGTCGTGGCGCAAGAGGTCAAGAGTCTCGCCGGGCAGACCGAGAAAGCCACCGGCGACATCACCCAGCAAATCTCTTCGATCGAGGTGACGACGTCGCAGGTGGTCCAGGCCATGAAGGCGATCGCCGGCACGATTGCGCAGCTCGACGAGAATGCCAGCGACATTTCGGTCGCGGTGCAGCAGCAGGACGCGGTCAGCAAGGAAATCGCCCGCAGCGCCAATGCCGCCGCGGAACGCACCCGCGACGTGTCCATGAGCGTCGTCCAGGTCTCCGACGCCGCGGCCAAGACCGACCAGGTGGCGAGCGCCGTGCTCAATGCCGGCGGTGAGCTCGCGGCGCGCTCCGGCAAGCTGCGCGCCGAAGTCGAGCGCTTTTTGGCGCAGGTCCGCGTGGCTTAAGCGGCCGGCCTCCCTCAGTAGCGCCAGTTCGCCTTGGCGTAAAACGTGCGCGGCAGGCCGACAGCGCCGCCTGCGCTCTCGGCGGTGGTGTAATACGTCACATTGGTGATGTTCTTGACACCGATCTGGGCGTCCCAATGGGCGGCGTAATAGCCGAACATGGCGTCCGCCACCGTCGATGAGGGAATCCATGCCACATTGCCAAGGTTGGCGTAGGTGCGGCCGTTGAAGGACACGCCGGCGCCAACGCGGAAGCCGTGGATGCCCGCGATGGCGAAGTCATAAGTGGTCCACAGATTATAGATCTGCGCCGGAACGCCGACCGGCCAAAGGCCGACCTCGGCAGGCGCCGATGGCACCTGCGTCAGTTTCGCCGTCTGCCAGATCGCATTGGCGAGCACTTTCCATTGCTGCGTGATCAGCCATTGCAGGTCGGCATCGACACCCTTGCTGTATTGGGCGTTGAAGGTGACGACGCCGGTTGTCGAGTTCTCGTTAAACACGTTGGTGCGATCGATATCGAATGCTGCCGCGGTCAGGATCACGCTGTTGTCGGGGGTCGAGAACTTGATGCCGGCTTCATATTCGAGTCCGGATTCGGGTGCGAAGATTCCGTTCTGTGTCGCTTCCGAATTGAAATTGGTCAGGTAGCTCTTCGACACACCGGCGAATGGCGCGACACCCGGCAGGATCTTGTACAGCGTTCCGACGCTCCAGCTCGCCGGCTGGTCGACGCGCGTCTGGGTCAAGCCGGGCTCAATCGGGCCATTGGGTCCCAGACGGCCCGGAACGAAAACGAGAGGATTGAGCTCCTCGAACCAGTGATCTTGACGTGCGCCCAAGCGCACTTTCCATTGATCGGTGACGTCGATCTGGTCGGTGCCGTAAGCGCTCAGATAAAGCGCGCGGAGGTCGTCGACCATGCCGCTGTGCGAGGCGTCGCGAAGAAACGCGAGCCCGGCGGTCGAAGTCTCCGGAATAACCGGAGCGAAGATGTTGGTGATATTGGACAGACTGGCCGTGGCGCGCTGATCGTCGATGCTCTGCCATTCGACCTGCGCGCCGGTCAAGAGCGTGTGGTAGACCGCGCCCGTGTGGAATTTCCATACCGGTTCGAACTGATAGGTGAAGTCATCATCGAGATCGGTCTGCTCGCGCAGCTGTCGTCCCGTCTGCTGCCACGTACCGCCGATAAATGAGATGGTGCCGCCGCCGGAATTGCGCAGGATCGAAACGTCGCGATAGGTATAGGCGAGGCGGTTGTTCACCGTCAGGTAATCTGCGACCCACCACGCATCGGTAAGGGTTGCGCGGGCGAAGTCCTGATTGCCGTAGGCGAACGGCGTCGAATACTTGAAGGTATTCGGTACGTTCAACGGCGTGCCAGCCTCGGCGGCGCCGTTGAAATAGAGAATGCCGTAGCTGTCCGGCGTGCGCTCGATATGGCGATAGTCGAGCGCCAGGGTCGTCACGTGGTTGTCTTTGTTCCATTGGAAGACCGGCCGCAATTCGTAGTCCGCGCTCTTGAGGCTGTGGAAGCCGTCGGAGTGCTGCAACAGGCCGTCGACGCGGTAAGTCAAACCGGGCACCGTTGTCGGTCCGGTGGCATAGACGCTCGTCGTCCAGCCACCCCAGGAATCCACTTGCTCGCTCAGGCCATAACCGGGTGTGGCCGATGGCGTGAAGTGCACGATGTTTATGCTGCCGCCGGGCGTGGTGCTGCCGAACAGCGCCGAGCCTGGGCCTTTGAGCACCTCGATGTGGTCGACACCGTTCATCGAGTGCGGGAAGCCGTTGAACTGATCGCCGTCGGGAAAGCCGTCGCTGTAGATGCGGGCGTCCATGCCGCGGATGGTGAAGCGGTCGAAGAAGCCGTAGCTCGACGAGCCGCCGATATTGACGCCGGAGACGTCGCGCGCCAGCGCGTCGGCAACAGTGTTGACGCCTTGCTCGGCGACGAGCGCGCGCGGGATCACGACGACGCTTTGCGGCAAGTCACCAAGCGGCGTGCCGGTCTTGCTCAGAGTGGCGACGGTTTGCAACGGCACGCCGGTGCCGCCGATAAGCCCGCTGGCCGATTGCGCCGGCGCCGCTGGCGCGGTGGCTGTCGCCGCGCGCGTGCCCGCGCCGCGTTGCGTCCGCGCCGCCTTCGGCTTCTGCTTGGGCGCGGTGACGACGATCTCGGGGACCGCGGTCGATGGCGTCGCCGCCGCTTGCTTGATCGCTTGCTTGATTTCTTGCGCGTTGATTTTCAGGACCGCGCCAAGTCCGATCGCTATCGCCAGTGCCGAGACTGCTGCTTCATTGCGAAACGCACACAGCCGCGACTTGAGTTTCTGATTGACCGCTGACACGAACGCCCCCATTCCCAGTTTAGAACCATGAAAAAGTACTGATATTTCAATTAGTTGTAGCGGGGCGCGAAATAGCCTGACAAGACGAAAAAGTATTCGCACAGTCGAAGATAATTATAACGATTCAAAATTGCCGCCGAATTCTTGTTTGCATGTCTTCCAAACAGAAAGAGCGCGCGAGAAATTCTTCTTATTTGCCAACCGTGTCGATATCGCCGAAAATTGAATCGGCGCGCGCGATATGTCTGCGTTCGACGTGTGTCTCACAAGACACGCATTCGAGTTTTATCCGCAGTGATCAAATGCCAACCGCGGCGATCAACGCTTTGTCCGCAACAACGGCGGCGAGTTCATCGCCAAGTGCGCCGATGTCGCGCAGCGGGCGGCTGTGACGTTGGTGGCGACAGACGGTGCCGCGTGCGGTGTGGTCGGCCGTTACAGCTTCTGCGAAATGCCGGCGTAGTAGCCGCGGCGCGCGCCGTATTGCGGGGCGAAAACGCCGATGCCGCTGCCGTCGCGCAGCTCATAAACCTGATCGAACAGGTTGACGATGTCGAAGCGCACGGTCAGCGGTTTAAAATCCGGCGACCATTTGAAATCGCGCGCTATGCCGGTGTTGATCACAGCATACGGCGTGGTGTGCAGGGAATTGGGTACGACGCCGTCGGACAGATCGCCGGCGCGCAGCCCGCTGCCGTAAGTCATGTCCGCCGAGAACAAGGTATCGTACCAGCGGTACGACACGCCGGCCGAGCCGGTCATGCGCTGCATGTCGTCGGTGTAGTGATAGTGGTTGAGAAGAAACTGATAGGTCGGCATGTCGAAGAGATATTCGTTCGACTCCACGTCGATGGCACGCGTAATGTTGTAGGCGAAGTTTGCATAGGCGGTGAAGTTGCCGTTGTGATATTTTAGCTTGTATTCGGCGCCTTCGCTGTAGCCCCGCGCATAATTGAACTGCGTCAAGACCACCGCCGCGCCGAACTGGCCGTCGTCGATCATGTCCTTCGCCATCTTGTAATAGGCATCGATCCCCATAGTGAGGCCCGGCAGCACGGTCTGGTCGATGCCGGCGTCGAAATAGTGCGAGCGCTCGGGCTTGACCGGATCGGCGAAGTTCATGCCGGTGTCGGGCTGATTGGTCGTGTTGGCGAATAGCGCGATATTGGATTGCGTCGCTTGCGCCTGGTAGGGCGGCGTGAAGTAGCGCGCGTAGCCGGCATGAAACGTGGTGTCGACGAGCGGCTTGTAGATCAGCGCGAAGCGCGGGCTGAGCTGGTTGGCGTCGACGAATTGGTACAATTGGTCGAACCGCAGGCCGGCGTTGACGGTGAGCTGATTGGTCAGCTTCCATTCGTCCTGAATATAGGTGCCGATGTTCCAACCGAGCAACGAGGTTTGATCGGTGATGGGAAACGCCGGCCCGGTCACCGCGCCGACATCGCCGGGCATGACGGTCGAAACGTTGCTGACATTGGTCTGCTCGGCGCTCACCGCAAAGCCGCCGCGCAATGTGTGCCGGTCGTTGACGATATAGGAGGTGTCGAACTGCGTGCCGGTCATGGTGCTTTGCCGGATCACGTCGGACGCCACGTCGTTGAAGACCATGTCGCCAAAGACGTCGGGAACGAAATGGACTTCGGCGTAGCGCGTATAAAACGCGAGCTGGGCGTCGCCGTCGGTGCCGTGTTTTTGCAGCGTCGCGATATTGGCAACGTAAGTGTCGTATTCTTTTTCATTGAGCGTCGAGGAATCGAAACTCGTCACGGGCGCGCCAAAGGGAAAATCTTGGAGCGGCGTCTGACCGGGGTTGCTGGGGATTTGGAACTGACTGTAGGACGCAGCGGTGATCCAGCTGAACCGCGTCGATTCGTCGAGCAAGGTCGAGGCATAGCCGAAGAACTTGCCCTGCTGCGTCTGGTCGTGGATGGCATTGAGCGTGCCCGTCGGATTCTCGAGGCCGAGATCGTTCCAATTGCCGCGGGCGGTGACGAAATATTCCGTCTTGCCGACGCTGCCGCCGTAATCGAAGCTCGGCGTTAAGGTCTGCCGGCTGCCGCCATACAAGCTGACGTCGCCGCCCGGCGTGGCAAAGGCCCGGCTGGTGATATCGAGAACGCCGGCGGTGCGCAGCCCGTATTCCGCCGGCAGTGCGCCGGTCAAAAGCGACATGCTGCCGATGAAATTGCTATCGATGAACGGGCCGAGGCCGGAAACGCCTTCGGGCAGCGTGACGCCGTTGATCCTGATTTGGACGTTGGCGTATTCGTTTCTGACGTGAAAACTCGGATTGGAGACGGCCGAGTCGTACGACACCCCCGGGAATTGCAGGATGACCTTGTCGATCGGCGTGTTGTCGGCCTGCGGCATATTCATGATCGCCGCGCGACTGATGGTGGATGTCGAAGCGCCGACCGTCGTCAGCAAGTTGTCGCGCTCCTGATCGAAGCTATTCATCGTGGCGTTCAAGGCCGCTTGTGCGGCCGTCGGCGCATCTGCGGCAGCCGCGGCGGCAGTGGCTGCGCCTTGCGCGGGAGGCTGTCGCGCCACTTTGGGCTTCGGTTTGGTTTTTGGAGCCGTGACGACGATCTCGGGGATTTTGTTGGAGACCTTGGGCGAAGCAGGCGCCGGATTATTGTCGGTTTCCGCGGTAGCTTTTGAGATCGCGCCAAGACCGATGACAATCGCCAGCGCCGAGACTGCTGCTTCATTGCGAAAAGCATGCAGCCACGATCTGAAATTGCTTTTGGCCCCCGACACGAACGCCCCATTCCCAGTTTAGAACCATGAAAAAGTACATATATTTCAATTAGTTGTAGCGAGGCGAACAACGGCCTGACAAGACGAAAACCTATTCGCACAGTCGAAGATAATTATAACAATTCAAAACTGCCGCTGAATTCTTGTTTGTATGTGTTCTAAACGGAGGCGGACGCAAAAATTCTTCTTGTTTGCCAACCCTATCGACATCGCAAAAATCGCATCAGCGTGCGCAACATGTCCGGGTGCGAGGTGTGTCCCACAAGACACGCAGCCAAGTTTTATTTGCAGCGATCAGGTGCGGTGACGAAATTGCAGCCCGCCGACTGGCTAATTCGTGATCCGCACGTAGTCGGCGTAAACCGGCTCCCACATCTTGGCCTGCACCGCGGCGGTCAGCGCTTCGTCCGAAACGACGGCGGCAAGCCCGTCGGCCTGCGCCTGCTTGGCGACGGCCATCGCCACATGGAACGAGAGTTCGCGCGACCGCACCAGCGGCGGCAACAGGTTCGCCTGCGGGTCGTGCTTGGCCGGAGACATTTCGGCAATGGTGCGCGCGGCAGCGAGGAACATGCCGTCGGAAATGCGGCGCGCCTTGGCGGCAATGGCGCCAAGCCCGATGCCCGGATAGACATAGGCATTGTTGGTCTGGTCGACGCGGAAGCTGTGACCATCGCGCTCGACCGGCGGGAATGGACTGCCCGTGCCGATCACGGCGCGGCCTTCGGTCCATTCCATGAGATCTTGCGGCGTTGCCTCGGCGCGCTCGGTCGGATTCGACAATGGAAAGATCACCGGCCGGCGCACGCGGTCGGCCATGGCGCGGACGATGGCTTCGTGAAACGCGTGCGGCTGGCCCGACGTGCCGATCAGCACGGTCGGGCGCGCATTGACGACCACGTCGCCGAGACCGATCCGATCATTTGAGGCCAAAGTCCATGACGACAGCGCCGCGCGTTTTTGCACGAAGGGTGCCTGGAACGGCTGCAGGCCCGTCATGCTATCGACCAGCAGGCCGTCGCGGTCGACCAGATAGAAGCGGCTGCGTGCTTCAGCTTCCGCAAGGCCGGCATCGACCATCGCCCGTGACAGCAGCGCGCAAATGCCGGTGCCCGCGGAGCCGGCGCCGAACACCGCGATGCGCTGGTCGCGCAGGGGCGTGCCGGTGACATTGATGGCGCTCAACAGCGTGCCGACGGCAATCGCGGCGGTGCCCTGGATGTCGTCGTTGAAGGTGCAAAGACTGTCGCGATAACGCGCCAGCAGCCGGTTGGCATTGCCGATGGCGAAATCTTCCCAGTGCAGCAGCACATGCGGCCAGCGCTCGCGCACGGCATCGACGAAGGTGGCGATGAAGGCGTCATAGGCCGCGCCGCGCATCCGTTCGTGCTGCCAGCCGATATATTGCGGATCGTCCAAGTGCTCGCGGCTGTCGGTGCCGACGTCGAGGATGATCGGCAGCGTCGTTGCCGGATGCAGTCCCGCGCAGGCGGTATAGAGCGAGAGCTTGCCGATCGGAATGCCCATGCCGCCGGCACCCTGGTCGCCGAGGCCGAGGATACGCTCGCCGTCGCTGACGACGATGGCCTCGACGCCGTCGAAGCGCGGATTGCCGAGGATGCGGCGGATGTCGTCCTGGTGCGGGTAGCTGAGAAACAGGCCGCGGGGTTTGCGGAAAATGCTCGAGAACTGCTGGCAGCCCAGCCCGACCGTCGGCGTATAGACGATCGGCATCATCTCTTCGATGTTGCGGGTCAACAGCGCGTAGAACAGGGTCTCATTGGTGTCCTGCAAGCCACGCAGGAAGACGTATTTCTGCATATCGCCGCCGAGCTTGCGGAAGGCGTCGAGCCGGCGTTGGACTTGGTAGTCGAGCGTGGCGACGTGGGGCGGCAAGAGGCCGTGCAGCGCGAAGGCATCGCGCTCGGCCTCGGTAAAGGCCGTGCCCTTGTTGAGCAGCGGATCGTTGAGGAGCTCATAGCCGCTGAGCGCGGTGCGCACCGTCTGCAAAGATTGATCGTTCATCGGCCCGTTTCCCAGCCGACGGAGACGATACTCTCGAACGGCAGAAATCCATAACTTGGCGATGGCCGCGCCGTCACGCGCCGGTGACTGCGAGCAGCGCTTCCTTGATCTTTGCCATGGCGTAGTGTCCCGCGGTTTCCAATTCGATATGCGGAAGGTTGGGCAGTTCGTTCGCTGCCACGACGGCATCGACAATCGCCGGTCCGTCGACCGCGAACGCTTCGCTGATCGCTCCTTTCAGCTCGCCGGGCTTCGTGGCCTTGAAGCCGTGGCCGCCGCAAGCGCGGGCAAACGCCGCGAAGTCCGGATTGGGGAATTCGATGCCTTGCTTGAACGGAGCCAGGCCTATGGACTCCGCCTCCAACGTGATCAGCCCGAAAGCCGAATTATTGTACACGACCGCCTTCACCGGCAGCTTGTGGTGCACGGCGGTCAGGAACTCGCACATCAGCATGTTGAAGCCGCCATCGCCGCAAAGGGCAACGACCTGCCGCGACCGATCCAGTGCCTGGATGCCGTTGGCCTGAGCGAGCGCCGTTCCGACTGCGGCATTGTTGAAGGAGCCGATGATCCGTTGCGATCCGCTCTGGCGTATCCAATTGGCCGACCACAGCGTATTGAGCCCGGTATCGAAAACAAAGACTGCATCGCGTTTGGCGAGGTCGCCGACCGCCCGCGCGACGGCCTGGGGATGGATGACATCCTTGCTGCGTGCCGGATCGGCTTGCTTGTCCAGCATCTCGTCCCACTTGCGGCGTTCGTTGGTCACGCGGCTCAGGAATTTTGTGTCGCTTTTGGCCGCGATCCGGCCGAGCAGCAGCTTGAGCGTCGGCCGCACCGAGCCGAGGACGCCGAGCGCGGTCGGCGCCCGCCGTCCGAGCACCTGCGCTCTTTCATCGACCTGGATGACGGAGCCTTTGTGCGGCAGGAATTCCGCATACGGATAGTCGGTGCCGAGCATCAGCAGCAGCTCGCAGTGCATGATCGCATTGTAGACGGCCTTGGTGCCGATCATGCCGATGCCGCCCATCCAATGCGGGTCGTCGTAGGGCATGATGTCCTTGCCCTTGACCGAATGGATCAGCGGCGCCTTGAGACGATCCGCAAGTGCGCGCAGCTCGTCCGCGGCGCCGTGGCATCCGGCGCCGCACATGATGACGACGCTGTCGGCCGCGTTCACGCGGCGGGCGATGTCGGCAATGTCCGCTTCGCTCGGCGCGAACTCGGGCCTCGGCTTCAACGTCGCGACACTGGAGACCGCGCCGTCGACCTTTGCAGCAATGACATCCTGCGGCAGTGTCAGGTGGGCGACGCCGCGCCCCGCATAGGCGGCGGCGATCGCCTGATGAATGACGGCCGGCGCCTGGGAGGGCGAGGACACGGTTTCGGTGTAAAGCGAGACATCGCGAAACAGCAGATCCGGCTCGGTCGTCTGGATATAGTCTGTGCCGTGCATCTTGCGTGCCATGTCGCCCGACAGTGCGAGAACAGGAGCGTGGTCACGGCTCGCTTCATAGAGACCGGCGACAAGATGCGTGCTGCCGGGTCCCGTCGTGCCGGCGCAGACCGCGAGCTGGCCGGTAAGCTTGGCTTGGCCGGAGGCGGCAAGCGCGGCGCCTTCTTCGTGGCGGACGCCGACCCATTCTATGCCGCTGCGGCGAACCGCGTCGGCAAGCGGGTTGAGCGAGTCGCCGATCAGCCCGAAGATATGCTTGACCCCGAGCTGTTGGAGCGTGCCGACGAGAATGTCCGCAACCGTCTGGGACATCTGTGTCTCCTCTTTCCGCTAGGTCCGGTCCGGCTATTGCTCCTCGCGGAGCGGCAGTGTCCTGCGTCAGCCCTCGACGTCGGTCTCCGGCCGATCGGTGCCGGCGGCTAGCTCCTCATGCCAGCGGCCGTTGGCGTCTTCCCATGAGATGGCCCGGGTTTCGCCCGGCACGTGCTGTTCGCGGGCGGCGCGCTCCGCGGCTTTGCGGGCGAGGTCGTGGGACGGGAAGGGCTCGGAGAAGACGCCGTCGACCTTGTAGGCCCAGCCGCCGTCGTGCTCGACGATATGATAGGTGATCTTGGTCATGGTTCACGCCTCACTGATGTGTCGATCATCGACCCGGTTCCAGCCGCCGACAAGCACGTTTCGACGCAGTCGCGTCATGCGGTACGCGGATGGAACTTCCGCAGCGCCCCGAACCCCAGCACGACGAAGATCGCCAGCACGACGACCTGGGACACCACAAAAGCCGGCTCGGTGCTTTGCGTCGGCGCAAGCGCGTGCAGAAAGTCGATTTTCTGGAAGGCCTGGATGATGCCGACAAAGCAGTTGAGATAGATGGCGATCATGGCGGCGATGACGTAAATCCACCGCCATATGCCGGTCAGGTGCAGGACATAGAGGGCGATGACGGCGACCGCCAGCACAACAAGCGATATGATGCCGACGCCCTGCGCCGGCGTGAAGGTCGTGTTGTGAAAGAAAAATCCGGTGACGCTGGTGAGGATCAAGGCCAACAGCGCGACCGCGGTCCAGCCGGGCACGCTCTTGCCCTGCACCATGGCAAAGGCGACGATCACACCGGCAACGATCCCGACCAGGCTGATCAGGACATGAATGACCGTGAATGTGTGGACTGACAGACCGAGGATCATGACGCACCCCTCCGAACGGACATAATTCGCACTGTGATTGTAGCGCTAAAGGATTGAGCCTAGCAGGCTTCCATATCGGTTTCTTGCGCGTTTAAGGCTTCGGCGCGCCGGCATTCTCGCGCTTTCGCCGCGCGTCGTAAGCCAGCAAATGCGCATAGGCGATCCGCAGCAACGGCAAGTCGTTCGGCCCGCCGCCGTCACCGCCGCCGCCACGCCGGATCAGATCGCCGAGGATATGGTCGGCCTCGGTCGGCGCGCCGCGTTCGACATCGCGCAGCATCGAGGCCGCGAAGGTCGAGCCCGGCATGGTCAACATGCCCCGGTTTCGCGTCATCGCCGCCGCGCTTGGCGCAAAGTTTTGCACCGTGGCGATGCCCGCGCATTCATCGAGCAGCGCCAGCGACAGATTTTCCGCGCCGGCGGCGACGATATCGCCAACGGCGGCGCGCATCAGGCAATTGCTGCCGGCCATGGTGGCGATGAGAACCCACTTTTCCCACATCTCCTGCAGGATGGTTTTGCTCAGGCGTGACTCGAAATTGGCGCCCGAGAAGGTCGATGCGATCGCTTCGACGCGGGACGACGTCGCGCCGTTCTGTTCGCCGAATGACAGACCGTGGGTGTCGTTAAGATGCAGAATATGGCCATCGCCGTCGAGGGTTACGGAAATCACACATTGTCCGCCAAGCACGGCGCCGGCGCCGAAACGTTCCGCAAGGTAATCGATATGACCCATGCCGTTGAGCAAAGGCAGGATCGCCGTGTTTGGTCCGACGGCGGGCGCGAACGAGTCTGCGGCCGACTGCAGATCGTAGGACTTGCAGCTCAGCAGGATCAGATCGAACGGCTGACGCAGCGCATCGGCGGTGACGGTCGGCGGCGCCGGCAAGTTCACGTCGCCGAAGCGGCTGCGAATAACGAGGCCGGTTTTGGCGAGCTGCGCGTTGCGCCGCGGCCGCACCAGAAACGTCACGTCGCGGCCGGCTTGCAAAAGCCTGCCGCCAAAATAACCGCCGATCGCGCCGGCGCCGACGACCAGGATGCGCATGAAATTTTCGTCCGCTTATGAATGATCCTGCGCCACGTCGATCAAGGTGCCGTCGGGATCGGCCAGTTGAACCGTGCCGTGTGGGCACTTCTGCAACAGCGCCAACCGCGCGGCGCCTTCGGAATCGAACGGGATCGGTTTCGGCGCCAGCTGGATGTTGGTCTTGGCAACCCTATCGCGATTGGCTTCGAAGGCTTTGATGTCGGGCACGCGAAAGCCGATATGATCCATGCCCGGCTGCTCGATGCCGGCGCCGTTGAACGAGGAAATCTTCCACGGCACGATCGCCATGGTCATGCGGCCGTCGGTCAGATGATAGCCGCCTTCC
>Ga0210395_10003078_pt1 | contig 12844 bp, 11 predicted proteins | sample IncBWH4OmetaG_FD_150861 | JGI IMG/M metagenome (GOLD analysis project Ga0210395, IMG submission 150861) | Forest soil microbial communities from Barre Woods Harvard Forest LTER site, Petersham, Massachusetts, United States - Inc-BW-H-4-O ...
AGCGTGCGTTCTGTGGCGCGTCCCTATGGGCAGAAATGGGGCGAAGTCTTTCACGTCTACGGCGCAAATTGGCTACGAAGAACGATCCGTCCGCTCTCTTGATTCGACAGGAGTTCTCACGCTGGACTGGCAGCCGCGCAAATCTTCTCCTATATGCCTGAAAACGATTCGTTTAGTTGAATGCTTGATCCCGTTTGGGAGGCTCGCAGCGATGGTCTGCTTTGACTACAAGGCCCCAACCGAGCTGTTTTCGGCCCGAAAGCGGCTGCCGCGGCGGCAGCCGCTCGGCTACAAGCGGTTTGCACAAGCTGCCGACGCCATCCGGTTTGCTATGGAGGAAGTGCCGCGGGAATGTCTTGCCGGCGCATTTCTCGAAGTCGACGGAGAGAGATATGGCGGCGAGGACATCCGCCGTCTATACGAAAGCGCTGAATATCCCCTCGCGCGTCGGGCTGCGCACTCATGACCGACAAGACGATCGACCTCGATCAGCATCGCGGGATGGCCGCCCAGAAGGCGACGGACCTTCGCCGGCTGTTGGCGGACGTCGAGGCGAACGAGAAGGCATTGCGGCTTGGACGAGATGAACTGGAAAACCACCTCCTGGCGGCGCCGGCAGCGAACTGGCATGAAGCCGTCGAGAAGGCCCGCTATCTCCTCAATCTCTTCGCGGCGACGCCCGCCGGCGAAGATCCGCGCCGACAACAGCTGATTGCGGCGGTGCTTGCGGATTTCAAGCGGCTTTCAGACCAAGACTAAAGGCTGCGGCGGCGGCGACCGCGCAGTTGAGGCGGCTTGGTTGCCTCCTTCCGCTGGATTCCTGGCAGAACCACGCCGGTCAGCTTGCCGCCGATCGGAGGGCCTCGGTGCCTGCCTCCGCACTTTCCGCTGGTGCGCTGCCAAACCGATTTCGCAGTTCGCGAAACGTAATGAGCCGGCGCGCCGTTTCGTCCCACAGCACGAGGCGAACGCATGCCAGACTCTGGCTCAGCGTGAGCCGGCCGACGTTCGCGAGCTCAGGATGATCGCGAAGAGCGAGCGGCAGACGGTAAAACGGAATTCGGCTGCAGAGGTGATGGACATGATGCACGCCGATATTCGCGGTAAACCAGCGCAGGACGGCGGGTAAGTCATAGTGCGAGCTGCCGTAGAGCGCCGCCGTCGGAAAGCTCCAATCCCGATCTTCAGACCAGGTCGTATGCTCGAATTGGTGCTGAACGTAGAACAGCCATACACCGGCCGCTCCGCCGAGCATGGTGATCGGCAGATGCACCAGCAGGAACGGCCCTACGCCGCCCCACCACATCACGGCGCCCACGACAAGCGCGATTGCAGCATTGGTCGCCATGGTGCTGAACCACGCCCCCCCGCCCGGCGGCAGGCCAAGCGGAAGCCGCTGGCGCAGAATGAACAAATACGTGGGCCCGACACCGAACAAAACCATCGGATGGCGGTACAGGCGGTACCCGAGCCGCCGCCAGCGCGACAGCGCCAGATATTCGCGCACGGTGAGAGTGTCGATGTCGCCGACGCCGCGGCGATCAAGATTGCCTGACGTCGCGTGATGGATGCCGTGCGCACGCCGCCAGAAATCATAAGGCGTCAGCGTGAACACGCCGAGCACGCGGCCGACCCAGTCGTTGGCCAACCGATGGCGAAAGAACGACCCATGGCCGCAATCGTGCTGGATCATGAACAAGCGCACCAGAAATCCCGAGGCAGGAACGGCCAGCAATAAATAAAGGCCGTAACCGATGTGCAGCGAAAACCACATCAGCAGCCAAAGAATAACAAAAGGCACCACCGTAATCAGTATCTCCACGATGCTGCGCCCGTGATCCGGCTCGCGATAGTGCGCCAGACTCTGGGTCAACGCCCGCAGATCGGTCACAGCTGGAACTTGTTGGGCTTTCCGACCGGTCACAATTCTCTCCAAGGTTGACAGTCGTCGATCTACGAAGGCGACTGGACGTGATCTCGTTTCAGGCGGCGGAACCGCGCAGCTTCCTGCGCAGCCGGAGCCGGCTTCGGTGGCGGCACGCTCTTTTTGCCGCACTATTCAGAGCGGCTGGCGCGATCGAGCTCGCTGGCAGCCGGCAACAGCCGGATCGCGCATATCACTGATGCCTGGAACGGTGACGATGCGGCCCGACACGACATCAAAAATCCGTCGCCGAGAGCTCATACGATCCTTTCCGCCCGCGCTTGTAGGCCCGCATGGCCGCCGCATAGATTTTGGCCCGATTGGCATCGAAGGCGAGAAGCAAGCTCGCGTTATCGTGCCCCACTTTCGGTTGGAGCCGCGTCAGCGCATCTTCGGTCACAAAGAACGACCATTCCATCGCGCTGTCGTGTCCCCAGAACCGCACGGCGCGCCGCGTCGGATCGAAAACTCGGCTTTGGTTCGGGAAACTGAGCACGGTTCGCCGCCGCCTATTCACTCGATGCTGGCAATCCAGCACTTTCGCAGGCCTTCGGAATCTCGGGCCCACCAATAATTTGCTTCTGGATTGTGTCCCGACGCTTTGAACGTCTTCAGGTGTTTCTTGACCGCGGCCAACGCCTCCTCGCGCCTGGAGTGGCGGCGACCGACCTCCGCCGCCTGCGTTGAATTCCCTTTCAGCTCAAGAATCTTGAACATTATCGGCTTCCTTCCGGTGCCCCTGCAGTTCATTACGTCGCGCGAACCGTTTCGACGACGTCGCGGGAGAGTTCATGAGGCGCACTACGATAATGTCGCGGCGCGACATGACGACCGGGACCGTGGGCGCTTGGATCGGGGTCGACGTGGCGTGTTCTTCTTCCGCGATTGTTCGCGTAATCGTGTCGTTAAGGCCGAAGCCATCGAAGGAGGTCAAGGAAGAGCTTTCTGTTTGCGCGCCGACGCGACCGTCGATCGAGGCGTAACGGTCAGCAGTGCGGTAAGGACACCTCGCGCGACTAGGTGCCAATGAAAATGTAAAGAGCGAGCCAGAGACCGTTTGACGGGAATCCACACACGCGGCTCGCAGGAGCCGAACGGGCTTGCGTTTTACATGGGGCATAGATGTGTTCGTTTCAAGGCGCATAGCCATGCGCCATGCCGGGGTGCTTCGTGCTTCCATCCGGGTAGATGCCGGCACCGCTGGGCCAGGCGGCACGATGGTGCAGCTAACGGCTTGTGTTTTGGATTTTTGGATTTTTCCGGAACTTTCAGCGCCACTGGTGTCGGTCAAGCCATTTGTTGATCAGGGAATGAGCCACCGCTTCCGCCTGCTCGCGGTTGCCGTTTACGACTTTTCCGGTCATTTCAATGTTCCCGGGATGAATCGCTATGACCCATTGGTCTCGCTCAATCCCAGTGCGGACGGTATATCGTATACCTCTATGCTCCATAGCGACATGTTGCACTCAAATTCGAAACTTAGCAATGCTTTGCGGCCAACCTGGAGACGCGCCGAACCTCGTGAACAAAGCCAACATTTGCCGGGATGAACCGGACGAGATGCTTCGGTAATTTGTTCCGGACATGGCGGCCCTAATTGCGGGTCCTCGACCTGCCGGTCCAGCAAAATCACGAAGGTCTGACCGTCAATCTCAAGGCGGCCGCCCCATCTCGATGGATAAGCTCGATCGGTCGGCGACCAATCATCTGATGGAACGGCTTTTCAGGTCGGAACGGCTTGCGTGATGCGCGGCCCGCTTTCTGCTGGGCGCGCCGAGAAGGCGGAAAGCCTTAGTAGCCGGATAGATAGCTTTGCAGCGGAGGAAGCCCGGCCGATGAAAAGCTTGCGCGCTTACACCGGCTTGTTGAGAACGGATTGACGAAACTCGATGACGTGCTGAGGGACCGCCTCGCCGTCGTTAAGGCACAACGGGACCGCGCAAAAGGCGCTGGAGCGCGCAAAAGAGCTTCGGCTCGTCAAATCCGAAGCGATCCGCCGTTGACCGAGCGCCTCAGCCGCATGGTGAAAGAGACCTTCACAACTGGCTCGGTGCCTTCCGGAAAGCCTGCGTGCAGCCATCGCCACCATTGAGGTTGATGACCGCCAAGTCCGGATGCAGGGAAGCAAAAACGTCCTTGAGAAAGCGATCCTTGCGAGCCACAACGCGCCGTCCCGGTGTTTGCAGACGGGTACTAAGTGGCGCGCCCGAAGAGATTCGAACTCCTGACCCCCAGATTCGTAGTCTGGTGCTCTATCCAGCTGAGCTACGGGCGCAGCGCGCGTCGCCCTTGAAAATCCGTGGAGCGGCTCGCGACGGGCGCCATAGCTATAGGCTCGACGGGCCCATGGCAAGCGGCGGGTGGAACCGCAGCCGTGCAGGGGGCCCGCGTGATATATAAGTAATTGCATGGATAAGTGATTGTGCGGCGGCGTCCCCGAATGCCGCGGAGCGAAAACCGTGTGGCGACCACCGCAGCGGATCCGCTTTACAGCCTCGGCCGGGCGTGCGCCGTCCGCCGCGGAAGCGGCGGCGTCGCGCCTGTTCTCGTCGATCGACATCGGTCCGGTCTCATTGGCGCAGCGAACCTGGGTGCCTGCCATGGTGCCGTGGCGGGCAACCGAGGAAGGCCATGTGACCGAGGAGATCATCGAGTGGTACGAGCGTTTCGCGCGCGGCATGCCGGGCGCCATCGTGGTCGAGGCGACCGGCATCCGCGACGTGCGCAGCGGGCCGCTGCTGCGCATCGGGCACGACCGGTTCCAGCCGGGGCTGCGCCGCCTCGTTGAAACGGTGCGGCGCGCCAGCGAGGGGCGCACACGCCTCCTCATTCAGCTGATCGATTTCCTTACCATCCGCCGGCGCCCAGAGCCGAAAAAGTTCTTTGAGCGCTTCCTTGCCATCACCGGCCGGCATCGGGCCGCGCTGGGCGAGCCGGAGCTGTCGGACGCCGAGGTCCGCGACCGCCTGAGCGCCATGAACGGCGACGAGCTTGCGCGCGTCCTTACCCCAGCCGAGTGCGAAGCGCTCGAGTTCGGCTATCGCGAGCGCGTCACCGACACGGAGCACGCGCACATCCGCAGCCTGCCCGAAGTGCTGCCGACGCTTTTCGCCGACGCCGCCGCACGCGCCGAACAGGCAGGGTTCGACGGCGTCGAGCTGCACTACGCGCACGCCTATACGATGGCCTCGTTCCTGTCGCGCACCAACACCCGCGCCGACGGCTACGGCGGATCGCTGGCGAACCGCGTGCGCCTTCCGCTCGAAGTCTTCGCCGCAGTGCGCGCCAGGGTCGGCAAGGGATTTGCGGTAGGCTGCCGGTTCCTGGCGGACGAATGCATCGATGGCGGCAGCGCTGCCGATGACGCGGTCTATTTCGGCGTCGCCTTCGCTCGCGCCGGCATGGATTTTCTTTCGACCTCGCGCGGGGGCAAGTTCGATGACGCCAAGCAACCCGCCGTGGGGGCCGCCGCCTATCCCTATACCGGGCGCAGCGGCTACGAGTGCATGCCGCAGTTCATTTCCGACGAGCGCGGGCCGTTCGGCCGCAACGCGGCGCCGACCGCCGCGATCCGCAGCGCGGTCCGCGCTGCCGGCAGCGGCGTGCCGGTGGTCTTGACCGGCGGCATCCACAATTTCGAAATGGCCGAGGACTATCTCGCGCGCGGCATATGCGACATTGTCGGCGCTGCGCGACAATCGCTGGCCGATCCGGATTGGTTCAGAAAAACTTTGCTCGGCCTCGGCCGTGAGGTTCGCCTGTGCGAATACACCAATTACTGCGAGGGGCTCGACCAGAAGCACAAGCCGGTCACCTGCAAGCTCTGGGACAAGCTGCCTTTAGCGGACGGCGAACGGCGGACGCCTGACGGCAAGCGGCGGCTGACCGCGCCGGCGTGGCACGTGCCGGATCGCCGTTCGTAGCCGAAGGCGCACCTTTGGAATAGCGACATGACCGATAGTCTGGCGGCGCGCTTCCCGGTATCGATAAAAGGCGTGGTCGAGCACGACGGACTTTTTGTCCTTCTGAAAAACGAGCGCGACGAGTGGGAGCTTCCGGGCGGCAAGCTCGAACCGGGAGAAGCGATCGAGGATTGTCTCGTCCGCGAGATCGACGAGGAACTGAACTTGCCGGTCGCAGTCGGCAGGCCATTGAACAATTGGGTCTACTTCGTCAACGGCGTCCATGTCCTCGTCATCACCTACGCGCTGCAAATTTTGGGTGATGAGGCCGACATGCGCATAAGCCACGAGCACAAGGAATTGCGGTCGTTCCCGCTGGAGGAGATCGCCGGACTGCGGATGCCTGACGGTTACAAGCGGTCCATTACGCTACACGCCGAGACTACCCGCAACCGGGGCGAACGGCGAGCCTGACCGCCCTCGGGCGTGACAAGCGGCCGGGCCGCGCCCCGCGCGGCTCATCCGTGCGCGCGGGCGCCGCGATGCGCGCTCAACTCCACGGCGCGGTCGGGAATGGTGAGCCGCAGCGTCGCGCCGATCGTGCCTTCGACGAGGCGGATTTCGCCGCCATGGGCGCGGATGAGTTCGGCGGCGATGGCGAGGCCGAGACCGGCGCCGCCGGTCCTGGTCGAACCCTGGAACGCCTCGAAGAGATGCGCACGCGCCCGTTCGGAAAAACCGGGGCCGGTGTCGGAGACCTCGATGACGACGACCGCGCCTTCGCGCCGCCCGGTGATGCGGATCTGATCGCGGCCGGGGTCGCGTGCAGCGCGGCTCTCCAGCGCCTGAAGCGCGTTGCGCGCGAGGTTGAGCAGGCTCCGGAAGAGCTGGTCGTAGTCGGCTTCCACCACCAGGCCGCGCTCGACCGCGCTGATCCAGCGGACCGGCGCGTCGGGCCCGAGGCCGAGCGTCTCGTGAACCTCGTCGACCAGCGGCTCGAGCAGGATCGGCCGGCGCTCGGGCGGCGGCTCCTGCAGGCGGCCGTAGGACAGCGTCGACTGGCAGAAGGCGATGGCGCGTTCGAGCGCGCGCATCAGTTTGGGTGCAAAGCGTTGCACGCCGGGGTCGGGGAGGCTCGACAAGCGGTCGGAAATGAGCTGCGCCGAGCCGAGCAGGTTGCGCAGATCGTGGTTGATCTTCGACACCGCGAGCCCAAGTGCGGCGAGCCGGTTCTTCTGCTGCAGCATCGAGGCGAGTTCGGCCTGCATGGTGGCGAGCTCCTGCTCGGCGGTGCCGATCTCGTCGGCGCGACCGGACGGCACGATGATGCGGTCGGCGTTTTCCGGATCGGCGCGGAACGCCACCATGTTGCCGGTGATCCGCCGCATCGGCCGCACGAACAGATAGTGCAGGACGAGATAGACGAAGGCCGCGGCGATGCCGATGACGAGCAGCGACAGCAGAAGCAGGTTCACCGAATAGCGCAACATCGCCTTGCGCAGCGGCGGCTCGTCCATGACGAGTTCGATGAAATCGCCGCCCATCGGCGCGGGGCCGACCACGCGCATCACGTCATTTTTGGTGTCGAGCATCGTCATGAACGCATCGACGATCGAATCGAAGGTGTAGACCTCGCGCATGTCGAAGTCGTGGGTGACCGGCGGCGGCGCGTCACCGATCGCCAGCAGGCGCCGGCTGGTGCCCATCTTCATGGCGACGGCGCGGGCGCCGATGCTGTCGAGGATCTGCTTGGCGAGGCTTTCGGGCACCATTCCGCTCGGCGCGGCCTCGAGCACCAGCGCTGCGGTATAGGCGCCGGCCAGATGGTCGCGCAGCCAATGCACGCGGAAATTGGCGACCAAGGGCACGTAGATCAGCACCTCCGCGATCATCACGAACAGGATCGTGAGAACGAGGAGCTTTCCGGAAAGCCCGAAGCGCGGCGCGCGGACCACTGGCGGCCGCGCGGCGGTTTCATCAGTCATCGGCGGTGCCCGGCTTGCCGCCGGTCGATCATCGACCGTAGCGACGCAGCCACCCTATGATGCGACGCACCCGGGCGCTCGTCAAACTGCGGGTGAAATAGGTAAGCGCCGCATCTTTTGCCATTTCGCCGTAGGACGGGCGCGGAACCGCAACGCCGGCCAAGGCGCGAACGTTGAGCTTCTGGGCGACGGCCAGCGTCCAAATGGCGATACCCTCGCCGGCCTGCGGCCCGACGATGGTGGCGCCGAGGACGTTCCCGTTGCGGTCGGTGATGACCTTGATGTGGCCGTCAGTCCTTCGTTCGGCGACGGCGCGCTCGTTCGCACGGAAGGGCCAGCGCAGGACGCGGATGACGCCCTTGCGCGCCCGTGCCTCCTCCTCCTGGAGACCGACATGGGCGAATTCCGGATCGGTGAAGGCCACCCGCGCGACGCTGTCGTGATTGGCCCTGACCGGCAGCTGAAGCAGTGCATGGCGGATCACCAGGGTGGCATGGTAAGGGCCTGCATTGTCGGATTTGGGCCCGTCGGTTACTCCGCCGATCGCATAGATGCGCTTGTTGCTGGTGCGCAGGCTGCCGTCGACGACGATGCCCTGGTCACCGTAGCGGATACCGGCGGCTTCGAGATTGAGGTCGTGCATGTTCGGGCGCCGGCCGACGGCAATGAGCAGATGGCTGCCTTGGATCGTCTCGCTCCCCGCTTGCGTGGCGAGCACGACATGCACCTTGCCGAACGAGCGGCTCACCTTCGCGATCTCGACTCCGCTGCGCAGCCTTATGCCCTCGCGCTCGAGCGCATCGAGCAGGATGGCCGCGCATTCGCGGTCTTCACCGGCGAGCGGCGGTGTTGCATCCAGCACCGTGGCCTTGGAGCCGAGCCGGCGGAACGCCTGCGCCAGTTCGAGGCCCTCCGCGCCGGCGCCGATGACGATGAGGTGGCCGGGACGCTCGCCCATCTCGGGCAGCGTTTCGGTGGTGAAGTGCGTCGTATCGAGAAGGCCGGAAATCGCCGGCAGCACCGGCGAGGAGCCGGTGGCGATGACAAAGCGGCGCGCCGTGATGGTCACGTCGTCCACGGCAACAGTGCTTGCATCGGTGAAGCGCGCCGCGCCTTTGAAGATACGCACGCCAAGTCCGACGAAACGTTCGCGCGCGGCGTTCGGCGCAAGAGCGGCGATGACATCGCGCATATTCGCGGTCACGGTCGGAAAATCGACGCTGGTACGCCCTGATTTCACGCCGAAGCGCGCGCCGTTGCGGACCGCGTGCGCGCGCTCCGCCGCCGCCATCAGGGCGCGCAGCGACGCCCGTCCGGAAGTTTTGACGCTTTCGCCCATGCCGCCAGTGTCGATCAGCACCGTAGGTACGCCGAAGGACGCGGCCGCAGCCGCGACGGCAAGCCCGCCCGCGTCGGCGCCAATCACGCAGATGTCCGGCGTCAGCGGTTCAGCCATCGGCCGGCCGGCCACGCCGCCCGCGGCGCGGATTTGCAGCCAACCTCGGCACAGGCTGCTCCTGGTTAAACAGCTCTTGGCTAAACATATGTCGGCGTCCCCGAGGTCTCTGTCCCGTCACATATATTCCATATCTCTATACCCGGAAAAACAACGCTTGGAACAACAGCCGGAAGGCTGCCGCCGTTGGCGCCGATCGGCGGCTGCGGTCAGTGCGCCGCGTCACATTGACGAGCGGGAAGGGCTCCCGTATAACGCCGCGTTTGTCGCGCGCCGGCGCGCGAAATTGATCCGTTCGCTCGATGCATCGGCCAAAAATCGAGCGCGTCCCGGAGAGTCAACCCCGTGAAACGCACCTATCAACCGAGCAAATTGGTGCGTAAGCGTCGGCACGGTTTCCGCGCCCGGATGGCGACCAAAGGCGGGCGCAGGGTTCTCGCTGCGCGTCGCGCGCACGGGCGCAAGCGGCTCAGTGCGTAGTCGGAGCGCCCGTTCCGTCGTCGCCATCGAGCGGTTGCGACGGCGGAGCGATTTTCGCGCCGCCGCCGGCGGCACGCGGGCGTCGGCAAACGCCTTCGTTCTGCAGGCGCGGCAACGCGGCGACGAAGGGGCGGTGCGTGTCGGATTCACCGTATCGAGACAGGTAGGCAATGCCGTCGAACGCAACCGCGTGCGCCGGCGATTGCGGGAGATAGTGAGATTGTCGGCTGCGGCCGAGGGTGCAACCGGGCCCGATAGTCTGCGCCCCGGCCATGATTATGTACTGATCGGGCGGCGGGCGGCCCTTGTCCTTCCGTTCGGCGAAATGATGCAGGAACTCGATGCGGCGCTCGGCCGAATTCACGCTGCCGCTGCCGGGAGAACTGGTGGGGCCCAGCCCGGCGCCCTACATGAGCCGGGTTCGCCCGCCAAAGCGCGAAAGGCGCGCCGAAGCGGAAGGCGACCGCCGGAATCGCGCGAACAGCAGCGGCGAAGCCCGCGGCGAGAGCCTTGAATGACCGAGCACAAGAACACCATCCTCGCCATCGTGCTGTCGCTCGTCGTCGTGGTCGGCTGGCAGTTTTTCGTGGGCTACCCGCAGATGGAAAAGCAGCGCCAGGAGGCGCTGCTCAAGCAGCGGGAGCAGGCGCATCCGCAGCCCGGCGCAAGTCAGCCCGGGGCTGCGCAGCCCGCTACCCCGGCGCCACAAGCCGGCCAGGTCAGCGCGCCGCCCGTGCCGGGCGGATCGGCTGCCCCTGGTGCGGCGCCGTCGGGCGCGCCCGCGCGGGAAGGGGTGGTCACTGCATCGCCACGCGTGATGATCTCGACCCCGACCGTTAACGGCAGCATCGACCTCAAGGGCGCCCGCATCGACAACCTTGCGCTCGAGCAATATCGCGAGACCGTCGATCCCCGCTCGCCGCCGATCGTGCTGTTCGCGCCGTCGGGCGCTCCGGACGCCTATTACGCGGAGTTCGGCTGGGTGCCAGCCGCGGCCACGGCGCAGAAAGTGCCGGGTCCCGATACTGTCTGGAAGCAGGAAGGCGGCGGCGCGCTGACCGCCGATCATCCGGTCACGCTGAGCTACGATAACGGCGATGGACTGATCTTCCGCCGCACCATAGCGGTGGACGATCATTATCTGTTCACGATCAGGGATGAAGTCCAGAACAAGAGCGGCAGCCCGGTCACCTTGTTTCCCTATGGGCTCATCTCACGCCACGGCACGCCGAAGGTGCTCGGCTACTACATCCTGCACGAGGGCCTCATCGGCGTGATGGGCAACGAGGGCCTGCAGGAGGAGACGTACAAGAAGATCGAAGACAAGAAGAACGAAAGCTGGGAGGTGACCAACGCCTGGCTCGGCTTCACCGACAAATATTGGGCCGCGGCGCTGTTGCCTGACACCGACGCCAAGGTGCACGCCCGCTTCTCCGCCGGCGAGGCCGGCGGCCAGAAGACCTATCAGACCGATTATCTGCTCGAGCCGCAGACCATCGCGCCCGGTGCGACCGGGGCTGCCGACGCCCGGCTGTTCGCCGGCGCCAAGGAAGTCTCGGTGGTCGGCATCAATTTCCCCTTCGCGGTCAGCGGCGGCTACAATCAGGCGCTCCACCTCAACCATTTCGATCTGCTGATCGACTGGGGCTGGTTCTACTTCATCACCAAGCCGATGTTCCTCGCCATCGACTTCTTCTTCCATCTCGTCGGCAATTTCGGCATCGCCATCCTGATCGTCACGGTTCTGGTCAAGCTGCTGTTCTTCCCGCTCGCCAACAAGTCCTACGCCTCGATGGCGAAGATGAAGGCGGTGCAGCCGGAACTGGCCATGATCCGCGAGCGCTACGGCGACGACAAGATGAAGCAGCAGCAAGCGATGATGGAGCTGTACAAGAAGCAGAAGATCAATCCGGTCGCCGGCTGCCTGCCGATCGCGATCCAGATCCCGGTGTTCTTCTCGCTCTACAAGGTGCTGTTCATCACGCTGGAGATGCGGCACGCGCCGTTCTACGGCTGGATTCACGATCTTTCCGCGCCCGATCCGACCAACATCTTCACCCTGTTCGGGATGATCCCGTTCGACCCCACGGTGCTGCCGCTCGTCGGCAGCTTCCTTCATCTCGGCATTTGGCCGGCGATCATGGGGGTGACCATGTGGGTGCAGATGAAGCTCAATCCGGCGCCGCCCGACCCCACCCAGCAGATGATCTTCAACTGGATGCCGATCATCTTCACCTTCATGCTGGCGACTTTCCCGGCCGGCCTGGTGATCTACTGGGCCTGGAACAACACGCTCTCGGTCATCCAGCAGAGCGCGATCATGCACCGGAACGGCGCCAAGATCGAGCTGTGGGACAACCTCAGGCGCACCTTCGTCAAGCCGAAACCGAAACAGCCGGCGGAATAGTTCCGGGGTGCGGCTGGTGCCGCGCGATGACGCGCGGGCCCGGCGATCGATAATTTAACCATCGCATTCGGTTGCTCGCGACGCCGGTCGAACTTTCGCGCCGGCGCGCACCGCGTGTCCGACTTCCACGGTCAGTGGCATCTTTGAGGCGACGCTTCCGAGGTGCCGCGGCGCCTCGGCGTCAATGCGCGACCCGAACCACCGCCTTGCCGAAATTGCGCCCTTGGAGCAGCCCCATGAAGGCCGCCGGGGCGTTTTCGAGGCCCTCGGTCACGTCCTCGCGATGGCGGATGCGGCCGTCGGCGAGGCCGGCGGCAACGGTGCGCAGAAACTCGGCATAGTGGTCGGCGGCGAACTCGATGTTGATGAAGCCGCGGATGGTCAGGCTCTTGGTCAGCACTGCGCGCATGGTCGCGGGGAGGAGGTCCGGTCCTGGGGCTTGGCCGCTCGCGTTGTACTGCGCGATCAGCCCGCAGACCGGCACCCGCGCGAACGGATTGAGCAGAGGCAGCACGGCCTGCCAGACGGCGCCGCCGACATTCTCGAAGTAGACATCGACGCCCTTCGGGCATGCCGCCGCGAGCTGTTCGGCAAAGTCCGGCGCCCGATGGTCGATGGCCGCGTCGAAGCGCAGCTCCTCGGCGACGTAACGGCACTTGTCCGCCCCGCCGGCAACGCCGACCGCGCGGG
>Ga0210395_10003079_pt1 | contig 12841 bp, 10 predicted proteins | sample IncBWH4OmetaG_FD_150861 | JGI IMG/M metagenome (GOLD analysis project Ga0210395, IMG submission 150861) | Forest soil microbial communities from Barre Woods Harvard Forest LTER site, Petersham, Massachusetts, United States - Inc-BW-H-4-O ...
CGACGTCGTGCTGGCACAGCTCGAGGTACCGCTCGCCACTGTCGAGCACGGGGCCGAGCTCGCGGCGCGATACCGCAAGCCCTTCGTGCTGAATCCGGCGCCCGCCATGCGGCTCCCGCAGAGTCTTCTGGCGCGCTGCACCTTGATCACCCCCAACGAGTATGAGCTTGGGACTGCGCTCGGCGAGCCCGAGGTGGGCTGGCAGGAGTTGCTCAATCGGCTGCCGGGCCGCGTGGTCGTGACCCGAGGAGCGGAGGGCGCCTACTTCACCGATGCGGCGGGTGTACTGCGACATCAAGCCGCCTATGCGGTCAAGCCGGTCGATACCACCGGGGCCGGCGATACGTTCAACGGCGCATTGGGCGCGTTTTGGGATCTCGGACTTGCCGAAGCCGTGCGCCGCGGCTCCGCGGCAGGCGCCCTCTCGGTGACCCAACGCGGCGCGCAGGACAGCATGCCGACGCTCGCCGAGCTCAACGCCTTCCTGGAGCGCGCGCGATGAAGAGGTGCGGACATCTCAACCGCGAGGTGAGCCGCGTGCTCGCGCGCATGGGCCACACCGACAGCCTGGTCATCGCCGATTGCGGCCTGCCGGTGCCCGACGGGGTCGAGTGCATCGATCTGTCGATCGCCCGCGGGGATCCCGCATTTCTCCAGGTTCTTGACAGCGTACTCGCCGATTTCAAAGTAGAGCGTGCAGTGTTTGCGACCGAAGCGAAAGAACACAACGCCGCCATCGCGGCGCGTGCATCGTGGTTCGCCCGCGACCAGGTACTGGTGGACTTCGTGAAGCACGAAATGCTCAAGAGCCTCACGCGGGGAGCGCGCGCCGTGATTCGCACCGGTGAGGCGACGCCCTATGCCAACGTCGTGCTCTATTCCGGCGTGATCTTCGGCGAGGCGTGTGAGGCGAGCCCGGCGCCTCGGACGAGCCCATGAAAGTGACCATGCAGGGTATCAGCAAATCGTTCGGCCCGGTGCGGGTGCTCGACGGCATCGATTTTTCCGTCGCGGGCGGCGAGATCCACGCGCTCGTCGGCGAGAACGGCGCCGGTAAGTCGACCTTGATGAAAATTCTCTCCGGCGCGCATAGCGCCGACAGCGGCAGCATTCGCATCGACGGCGAGGCCGTCTCGATCCGCTCGACGCGCGAAGCGGAGGCGCTCGGCATTGCAATCATTCACCAAGAGCTCAACATGATCCCGCAGCTCTCGGTGATGGATAACTTGTTCTTGGGCCGCGAGCCGAACCGCTGGGGCGTGATCGAGCGCGGGCGTCTGCACGGCGCGTCGGCCAGCTGGCTGAGCAAGGTCGGCGCCGGGCAGATCGACGTGAGTCGGACAGCGCAGACGCTCTCGATCGGACTGCAACAGCTGGTGGAGATCGCGAAGGCGCTGTCGCTCAATGCTCGAGTGCTGATCATGGACGAACCCACCGCCTCGCTCACCGACCGGGAGATCGGCACGCTGTTTGCCATAATGACAGACCTGAAATCGCGCGGTGTCGGCATCGTCTACGTGTCGCACCGGATGGAGGAGATTTTCAAGATCTGCGACCGGGTCTCGGTGTTGCGCGACGGACATTTCGTCGGCGAGCGTCTGGTGGCGGAGACCGGTTTCGATGAGCTCGTGAAGATGATGGTGGGCCGCGAGCTCAAGGAGCGATTTCCAAAACGGGAAGTCTCTCTCGGCTCGGTGCGGCTCAAAGTCGAGGATCTCACCGATCAGGGCCACATCGCCGGTATCCACTTCGAGGTGCGCGCCGGCGAGGTGCTGGGCGTCGCCGGCCTGATCGGGGCCGGACGCAGCAGAATCCTCAACACGCTCTTCGGTGTGAACCCGAAGACCGCGGGGGAGGTTCTGCTCGATGGCAAGCCGCAGTCGATCGCGAGCCCGGCCGATGCGATTGCCGCGGGCCTCGGGTTCGTCACCGAGGATCGCAAGAGCCAGGGCCTGGTGCTCGGCCTGTCGCTGCGCGAGAACATCACGCTCGTGCACCTCAAAAAATATGCTCACGCCGGCGTCATCGATCGCAAGGCGGAGGACGCGGCCGTCAAGGAATTGATGGACGAGCTGCAAATCCGAGCCCGGGATGCCGAGCTCGAGGTGAAGGCGCTCTCGGGCGGCAACCAGCAAAAAGTCGTGTTCGCGAAGTGGCTGGCAGAGCCGCCGAAGGTGTTGCTGCTCGATGAGCCCACGCGCGGCGTCGATGTCGGCGGCAAGGCCGAGATCTACCACACCATCAACCGCCTGGCCGCCGCCGGCACCGCCATCGTGATGGTGTCTTCCGAGCTTCCCGAAGTGCTGGCCATGAGCGACCGGATCCTGGTGATGCGCGAGGGCCGGCAGACGGGGATTTTCGACGCCAAGTCCACCAACCAAGAGCAGATCCTCACCGCCGCGACAGCCGGGCTGAGAGCCTCATGACCGCGCGCCAAAAGGAGACGCTGCAGAAGTACGGCCCCTTTCTTGCGCTCATTGCCGTCTGTATCGGGCTCGCCTTCCTGAGCCCGAACTTCCTGAGCGTCAGCAATTCCTTCGACGTGATGCGCCAGGTGTCGATCAATGCAGTGATTGCCTTCGGTATGACGCTGACGATCCTGCTGGGCGGCATCGACCTCTCGGTGGGCTCCATCCTCGCCGTCTCCTCGGTGCTGGCCGCCATGACCATGAAGGGAGGCCATGGCGCGGGGCTCGCGGCCGGAATTGCGCTTCTGGCCGGCGCCGCGATGGGATCGCTCAACGGCGTGGTCATTGCCAAGGGCAAGGTGGCGCCGTTCATCGCGACGCTCGGCACGATGACACTGCTCCGCGGGGCGGCGCTGGTGCTCTCGAACGGCAGCCCGATCAGCGGCTTTCCCAGCCAGCTCTTCGCGATGTTGGGCGGCGGCTACGTGGCTCGGCTGATTCCGGTGCCGGTCGTATTGATGCTGGCGATGTTCGCCGTGTTCTGGTTCGTGCTCAGGAGAACGGTATTCGGCCGGCACGTGTATGCCACCGGCGGCAACGCCGAGGCGGCCAAGCTCTCGGGTGTGAACACCGACCGGGTGCAAATCCTCGTCTATACCGTCTCCGGCGCGATGGCCGCGCTCGCCGGCGTGATTCTCACCTCGCGGCTCGATTCTGCTCAGCCCACGGCCGGTGCGGGCTATGAGCTCGACGCGATCACCGCGGTGGTGCTCGGCGGCACCAGCCTCGCGGGCGGCCGCGGTTGGGTCTTCGGCACGCTGGTCGGCGCGTTGTTGATCGGTGTGCTCAACAACGGCCTGAATCTGCTGGGCGTGTCGGCGTTCTACCAGGAGGTCGTCAAGGGCTCGGTGATTTTACTCGCGGTGCTGCTCGATCGCGGCGGCAAAACCTAACGGAGGAACTTGGCATGATGCGCAGCATTTCAACTTGGGTCGCGGGCCTGATCGTCCTGATTGGCTGCTCTAACCAAGGACCGGATACCGGTGCCGGCGGCACGGCGGCCTCGACGGCTGCGGGATCGGGCGCCGTCACCGTCGGCCTGTCGATCTCGACGATGGACAACCCGTTTTTCGTCGCGCTGCGCGACGGGGCGCAGGCAGAGGCCAAGGCCGCCGGGATCAACCTCATCACCGTCGATGCGCAGAACGACGCGGCCAAGCAGATTGCGGGTGTCGAGGACCTGATTCAGAAGAAAGTGCGCGTGATCTTGTTGAACCCCACCGACTCCGATGCCGTCGCCAACGTCGTGAAGGAGGCGACCGCGGCGGGCATCAAGGTGATTTCGCTCGACCGAGCCGTGAATGGAGCCGAGGTCAGCGCGCACATCGCCTCCGACAACGTGGCCGGCGGCAAGATGGCCGGCGAGTTCCTGCTAAAGAGGCTCGGCGGCAAGGGCAACTTGGTGGAGCTCGAGGGCATTCCGGGCTCGAGCGCCGCGCGCGAGCGCGGCGAGGGTTTCGATTCCGTCATCGCGGGCAAGCCGGGCGTGAAGCTCGTGGCCAAGCAACCGGCCAATTTCGACCGCGCTCAAGGCCTCACCGTGATGGAAAACATTCTGCAAGGCAACAAGGACATCCAGGGCGTGTTCGCGCAGAACGACGAAATGGCGTTGGGTGCCCAACGAGCGATCGAGGAGGCGGGTCTCAAGAACGTGGTCATCGTCGGCTTCGACGCCACGGCCGATGCGGTGGCCGCCGTCAAGGCGGGCAAGCTCGCCGCGACCGTACAACAAAAGCCCGAGCTGATCGGCAAGATGGGCGTGGATACGGCGAAGCTGCTGATCGAGGGCGAGCCCGTCGATCGGAACATCCCGGTGCCACTCGCCCTCGTTACTCAATAAGGGCGGCGGAGGACCCGTGGCACGCACTGACGTGAGCTTCATCTTCGATCTGGACGGCACGCTCGTCGATAGCGTCTACCCGCATGTGATGGCCTGGCAGGAAGCGCTGCAAGCCGAGCAGATCGATATTTCGACGTGGCGCATTCATCGCCGTATCGGCATGAGCGGAGGACTGGCCACCGGGATGCTGCTGCGCGAAGTGGATGTCGCAATCAGCCCGGCGTTGCTCGACCGGCTGCAGAGTCGTCATAGCGAAGCGTATGGCCGCTTGGTGCGGTCGGTTCACCCGCTCCCGGGCGCGCTGTCCTTGCTCGATTACCTGACGCGAACCGAGATTCCGTGGGCGATCGCGACCAGCGGCAATATGGACGTGGCGAAATACAACCTCGAGCTGCTGGGCATCGAGCCGAGCAGGGTCCCCGTCGTCACTCGACAGGACGTGAAGAGGGCCAAACCGGACCCGGATCTGTTTCTGGCCGCGGCGGACCGGCTGCAGCTCGACATCAGCTCTGCGGTCATCGTCGGCGACAGCATCTGGGACATGCTAGCGGCGCGGCGCGCGCGCGGCCTTGGGGTGGGCGTGCTTTCCGGCGGCTATGGCCAGGACGAGTTGGAGCGCGCGGGGGCGATCCGCGTGTACGAGGATCCGGCGGATCTGCTGTGCCACATCGATGAGATCGGCGGCCGTGCCTGAGAGCCTGCCGCCAGTACGAATATCGAATACCTAACCGAGAGGATTTTATGCAAGCATCGAAACGACTCAGCTCCGCCGGTCAAAGCATTTGGCTCGACAACATCACGCGCGACCTGCTTTTGACAGGCACCCTGGAGCAATACATCCGGGATTTATCGGTCACCGGACTCACCTCCAATCCCTCGATCTTCGACAATGCGTTGCGACACGGGACCGCCTACGATGCGAGCCTGCGCGCGGCGGCGCGGCCGGGGATCTCTCGCGATGAGCTGTTCTTCGAGCTGGCGCTCGAGGACATCACGCGCGCGGCGGATTTATTTCGACCGATCCACGAGCGCACGGCCGGCGTCGACGGCTGGGTGTCTCTGGAGGTATCGCCGCTCCTTGCCTCCGATGCGAAATCGACGCTCGCCGAGGCGAAGGATCTCCATGCGCGAGCCCAGCGGCCGAACCTGTTCATCAAGATTCCGGGCACGGCCGACGGGCTCGCGGCGATCGAAGAGTCGATTTTCGCGGGCATCCCGATCAATGTGACCCTGCTTTTCTCTGCGAAGCAGTACCGTGCCGCGGCGGATGCGTGGCTGCGCGGCGTGGAGCGCCGCATCGAGGCCGGCCTGAATCCGCACGTCGGATCGGTGGCGTCACTCTTCGTCAGCCGCTGGGATGTGGCGGTGGCAGGTAAGGTGCCTGCCTCCCTCGACAACAAGCTCGGCATCGCCGTCGCGGCGGAGACCTACAAGGTCTATTCGCAGCTGCTGGAGAGCGCGCGCTGGCGGCGTGCGCTGAATGCGGGAGCCCGTCCGCAGCGGCTCTTGTTCGCGAGCACCGGGACGAAAGATCCCAAGGCCTCGGACGTGCTGTATGTGCAAGCGCTGGCCGCGCCTCTAACCGTGAATACCATGCCGGAGAAAACCCTGCAGGCCTTCGCGGCACACGGGGACGTCGGCCGGGAGTTGAGTCCGGACGGCGGCGACTCGGCCGACGTGCTGCAGAACTTCACCCGCAGCGGCATCGACCTCGAGGCGCTGGCAGCGCGCCTGCAGGGAGAGGGCGCGGCCGCGTTCGTCACCGCGTGGCACGACCTCCTGGGTGTCATTGCCTCCAAGACCGCTGCGGTCGGCAAGGAGTAATCATGACAGCACCGACATTGCCGCTGAAGCGGCGCGCCGCCTGGAAGAAGCTTCAGGCGCACTTCAAACTCATCGGCCCGCGCCATCTGCGCGAGCTGTTCGCCGAGGACCCGGATCGCGGCGAGCAGCTCACCCTCGAGGCGGCAGGGATCTATCTCGACTACTCGAAGAACCGCATCACTCGGGGCACGCTTGAGCTGCTCATCGAGCTGGCCGAGGAGTCGGGCCTGCGCGAGCGGATCGCAGCCATGTTTGCCGGCGAGCCGATCAACGTCTCGGAGCAACGCTCCGTTCTGCATGTGGCGCTGCGCGCGCCGGGCAATGCGTCCATACGGGTCGGCGGCCGGGATGTGGTGCCCGAGGTTCATGCCGTGCTCGATAAGATGAGCGCGTTTGCTACGAAGGTTCGCAGCGGTGCATGGCTCGGCTACACCAATCGGCCGATCACGAATGTCGTCAACATCGGTATCGGCGGCTCCGACTTGGGTCCGGTGATGGCCTACGAGGCGCTGAAGGCACACACCAAACGCGACATGACGTTTCGCTTCGTCTCGAACGTCGATGGGACGGACTTCGTGGAGGCGGTACGCGACCTCGATCCGTCGCAGACCCTATTCATCGTGTCCTCGAAGACCTTTACCACCCTCGAGACCATGACCAATGCCGGGGCAGCTCGCGAATGGCTGCTGCGAGGCTTGGGAGGCGATGCGCGCGCGGTCGCGCGGCATTTCGTCGCGATCTCGACGAATGCCGCGGAAGTGCAGAAATTCGGGATCGACACGGCGAACATGTTCGAGTTCTGGGATTGGGTGGGGGGCCGATACTCCATGGATTCGGCCATCGGTCTCTCGACGATGCTGGCGATCGGGCCGGAGCAATTTCGCGAAATGCTCGAGGGGTTTCACGAGATGGATGAGCATTTTCGCACCGCACCGTTCGCCCGCAATCTGCCGGTCATCATGGGGCTGCTCGGCATCTGGTACAACAACTTCTTCGGCGCCGAAACCGTGGCGGTGCTGCCGTACGAGCAGTACCTCAAACGCTTTCCCGCCTATTTGCAGCAGCTCACGATGGAGAGCAACGGCAAGCACGTGACGCTGCTCGGCAAGCCTGTGGGTTACAACACCGGCCCCATCTATTGGGGCGAACCAGGCACCAATGGCCAGCACTCGTTCTATCAGCTGCTGCATCAGGGCACGCGCCTCATTCCGTGCGATTTCATCGCATTTGAGGAACCCTTGAATCCGCTCGGCGAGCAACATGAGCTATTGCTTGCCAACGTTCTTGCCCAAGGGGAGGCGCTCGCGTTCGGCAAGACGGCCAAGCAAGTGGCGGCCGAAGGCACCTCGCCCGCCGTCGCGCCGCACCGAGTATTCGAGGGCAACCGGCCTTCCAATACGCTGCTGCTGGAGCGACTGACGCCCGGCGCACTCGGCCGCCTGGTGGCGCTCTATGAGCACAGCGTATTCACCCAAGGCACGCTTTGGCAGATCGACTCCTTCGATCAATGGGGCGTGGAGCTCGGCAAGGTGCTGGCCAAGCGCATTGTGCCGGAATTGAGCAATGGCTCGGTCGCGAACCTGGATCACGACAGCTCGACCAATACATTGATTCGGCGGCTCAAACGCGCACGGACAGAGCGGGCCGCGAAGACTGCTTAGTACTTTAACTTCGGAGGCGTTATGCAGCTAGGAATGATTGGTCTGGGGCGGATGGGTGCGAACATGGTGCGCAGGTTGCTGCAGGGCGGTCACGAATGCGTCGTGTTCGATCCGGTGCCCGCGGCCGTTGAGTCGCTTGTTCTCGAGCGGGCGGTCGGAGCGGTCTCGATCAAGGATCTCATCGCCAAACTTCGCCCGCCGCGGTTCTTATGGCTGATGGTTCCGGCGGCCGCGGTCGAGCAGACCATCGAGCAAGTCGGCGCATTACTCGCGCCTGGGGATACCGTGATCGATGGTGGCAACTCGTATTATGTCGATGACATTCGACGATCGAAGATGCTGGCCGCGCAAGGTGTCCGCTACGTCGATGTCGGTACGAGCGGCGGGGTTTGGGGGCTCGAACGAGGATACTGCATGATGATCGGCGGCGACCGAGATGCGGTGCGTCGGCTCGATCCCATCTTCAATACGCTGGCGCCCGGCGTGGGCGACATCGCGCGCACGCCGAATTTCGAGCGGCTGGGCGATAGCACGGCGGAGCGCGGCTATTTGCACTGCGGCCCGAGTGGTGCGGGGCACTTCGTCAAGATGGTTCACAACGGAATCGAGTACGGCATCATGGCGGCGTACGCAGAGGGACTCGGTGTGCTGCGAGCGGCCGATGCCGGCAAACAGCGAGTCGCGGTCGATGCGGAAACGACGCCGCTGCGCGATCCCGAGCACTATCAATACGAGATCGCTCTGCCTCAGGTCGCCGAAGTTTGGCGCCGGGGCAGCGTCATCGCGTCCTGGCTGCTCGACCTCACGGCCACCGCATTGGTATCCGACCCGGGGCTGAAGGGATTCGCAGGCCACGTATCCGACTCCGGGGAAGGACGGTGGACGATCAAGGCCGCGGTCGACACGGGTGTGCCCACGCCGGTACTGACCGCATCGCTCTACGAACGATTCAGCTCCCGAGGCAACGCGGATTTTCAGGGGAAGCTTCTGTCTGCGATGCGTCTCGGCTTCGGCGGTCATGAGGAGAAGCCTTTGGAGAAGGGAGGGCACTCCGGTGAGTGACAATCAATGCGACGCACTGGTCTTCTTCGGAGCCACAGGCGACCTCGCGTACAAGAAAATATTTCCGTCGCTACAGGCGATGATCAAGCGCGGCACGCTCAATATCCCCATCATCGGCGTGGCCAAGAACGGATGGAGCCTCGAGCAGCTGCGGGAGCGCGCTCGCGACAGCCTCGAGCATCACGGCGGCATCGATAGAGCGGCATTCGCGAGGCTCATGGAACTGCTGCGCTACATCGACGGCGGCTATGAGGATCTTGAGACGTTCAAGCAGCTGAAAAAGGCACTGGGCGGCGCCGATCGTCCGGCGCACTACCTCGCCATTCCGCCGACGCTGTTCGGGACGGTGGTCGAGCACATGGCGGCGGCAGGCTGCGCGCCTGCGGGCGCGCGGGTCGTCGTCGAAAAGCCGTTCGGCCGCGACCTCGAGTCGGCGCGTGCCCTCAACCGGATCTTGCTCAACAACTTCAGCGAGGAGCGGATCTTCCGCATCGACCACTACCTCGGCAAGAGCCCGGTACACAACATGCTCTTTTTCAGGTTCAGCAATTCGCTGCACGAACCTGTGTGGAACCGCCAGCATATCGAGAGCATTCAGATCACGATGGCCGAGGACTTCGGGATCCAGGGACGGGGCGGGTTCTACGACTCGGCGGGTACGATCCGCGACGTAATCCAGAATCACCTGTTCCAAGTGTTGTCGAATCTCGCCATGGAGCCCCCCGCACGCACCGACAGCGAATCGATACGCGACGAAAAAGTGAAGGTGCTCAAATCCATTCGCGCGCTCGGACCGGCTGATCTCGTGCGCGGTCAGTTCCGGGGCTATCGCGAGGAGAAGGGTGTCGCGCCGAATTCCCAGGTGGAGACGTTTGCGGCGGTGCGTCTCATGATCGATAACTGGCGCTGGCAAGGCGTCCCTTTCTACATCCGCGCCGGCAAATTGCTCCCCGTGACATGCACGGAAATGGTCGCGCGTCTGCGCCGACCGCCCTCCATTCTCTACGAGCGCACCGGAACGAACCACTTGCGTTTTCGGATCGGCCCGACCCAAGACATTGCCATCGGGCTCAACGTGATGGATCCGGAGGAGACCGGCGTCGGCCGCACGGCAGAGCTCATCGCCAGCCGTCATCCCGGCGCGAACGAACGCGATGCCTATGAGCGCGTGTTGAGCGACGCCCTGCTCGGTGACAGGACGCTCTTTGCCCGCGAGGACTACGTGGAGGAGGCCTGGCGCATCGTCGATCCGGTGCTCAGTGCGCCCACGGCGCTGCAAACCTACGAGCCCGGCACCTGGGCTCCCACGCAAGCATCGGCGGTCACGCCGCCAGGCGGCTGGGTCGATCCGATCGTGACCGGAGAAAGCCGATGAACGCAATACGAAGGAATTTGCCCGTGAACAATTCAGACCCCGCTCTGCTCTCTATCAACACCATCAGGACGTTAACGATCGATGCCGTGCAGAAGGCCAACTCGGGCCACCCGGGCGCGGCCATGGCGCTGGCACCGCTCGTCTATACGCTCTGGAATCGCATCATGCGCTTCGATCCGGCCGACCCCATTTGGCCGAACCGCGACCGCTTCGTCCTCTCCAATGGTCATGCCTCGATGCTGCAGTGGTCGATCCTGCATTTGACGCGCACTGTTGCGGTGAATGCGAACTACGAGACGGTGGGGGCTCCCGCCGTTAGCCTCGATGAGATCAAGCGCTTTCGCCAGCTCGAGAGCAAAGCGCCCGGCCACCCGGAATATCATTGGGTTTCCGGCGTCGAGACCACCACGGGTCCGCTCGGTCAGGGCATCGCCACGAGCGTGGGTATGGCGATGGCCGAGAAATTCCTTGCGAGTCGCTATAACAAGCCGGGGTACGACCTGTTCGACTACAGGGTGTACGCGGTGTGCGGCGACGGTTGCATGATGGAGGGCGTGGGCTCGGAAGCTGCATCGTTCGCAGGACATCTGGGGCTCGACAACCTCTGCTGGATTTACGATAACAACCACATCACCATCGAGGGATCCACCTCGATCACGTTCACCGAGGATGTAATTGCACGCTTCATCGCGTACCGCTGGAATGTCATGCGTGTCGGCGATGCGAACGACATCGGGCGGATCGAAGAGACGCTGCGCTCGCTCCCCGAGACTCGCGGCCGGCCGACTCTCATCGTGATCGACAGCCACATCGGCTACGGGGCTCCCAAGGTGCAGGATACCGCGGAAGCGCACGGGGATCCGCTCGGTGCGGAAGAGGTCAAAGTGGCGAAGCGCAACTACGGCTGGCCGGAGGACGCGCAATTTTTGGTGCCGCCGGAAGTTTACGAGGACTTCGCGCGCGGCGTGGGTGCCCGCGGCGCCGAGGCTCATCGTACGTGGCTGGATAAGCTCTCCAGTTATCGATTGACTTATCCGGCTCTCGCTGCAGAAATCGAGCAGATGCAGCGCCGGGACCTTCCGGAGGGGTGGGACCGGGACCTGCCGGTGTTTGCGGCGGATCCAAAGGGAATCGCAGGCCGCGATGCGTCCGGCGCGGCGCTCAATGCGATTGCGCGCAGCGTGCCGTGGTTTTTGGGCGGCTCGGCCGATGTCGGGCCCTCGAACCGGACCACGCTCAAGTTCCCGGGCGCCGGGGATTTCCAGGCGCAAAGCCCCGGCGGCCGGAATCTGCATTTCGGGATCCGCGAGCACGCCATGGCCGCGATCTCCAACGGGCTTGCGGTATCGAAACTTCGGCCTTTCTGCGCTTCGTATTTCATCTTCAGCGACTATGCGCGTCCGGCATTGCGGCTGGCTGCGCTGATGGAGCTGCCGGTGATCTATGTTTTCACTCATGATGCGATGGGCGACGGCGAGGATGGTCCGACGCACCAACCGATCGAGCATCTCGTCTCGTTGCGGGCCATGCCGGGTCTTACGGTGCTGCGACCCGCCGATGCCAACGAGGTGATCGAAGCTTACCGATACATCCTCAAGTTGCGCCATCGACCTGCGGTGCTGGCGCTCTCGCGGCAAGCTCTGCCCACATTGGATCGAAGCCGCTATGGGGCGGCGAGCGGGGTGGCAAACGGGGCGTACGTGCTGGCCGATGCCGACGGTCCCCTGCAGCTGATTCTCATCGCGACGGGCAGCGAGGTCAGCACCGCGATACAGGCTTACGAAACGCTGCGCAGCGAAGGCGTCCGCTGCCGTGTCGTGTCCATGCCTTCGTGGGATTTGTTCGAGCAGCAATCCGCGGCCTACCGCGAGTCGGTACTGCCGTCTTCGGTTGCGGCTCGCCTGGCGATCGAGCAGGGCTCTACGCTGGGCTGGGAGCGATACGTCGGGCCGAAGGGACGCATGATCGGCATGCACACCTTCGGGGGGTCAGCTCCGCTGAAGGCGCTGCTGGGCAAGTTCGGATTCGACCCGGGCTCGATCCTGAAGGTTGCTCGCGAGATGCTGTCATCGAGCTGACGACGGGGCGGGTGTAGGCCGGCGGGCGCCGCAAGGGCGCCGCAGGTCCGCTCATTCCGCGAGCGGCACATCACCGCGCGGTTTGCCGATACCAACGTGTCGACCGATACCATTGTGCAATCGATTGGCCTGCGGATTTCGCGTGTGATGTGCCCTGAGAAGGCGCCGTCCATCCGCAACAGTGTCCCATGCTTGCCATATCCTCATCCGCGATCAAGACCGACATAAGAGGTGCACCGAGGCCCGAGCCGAAGGCTGGGCCATCCAAGCATTCGCCGAGCCGCCCCGGTTGGCAGGGCTCCGTGCGCGCAGACACTTTGCTGCTGTCCTTGCAGGGTGATTGGTCCGTCCGCAGTGAGGGATCTCATGCGCGCACACCGGAACGGCTCCTGGAGCACCCCGATATTCGGGCCATTGTTTTCGACTCGAGTGAGTTGGGCAGCTGGGATAGTTCCTTGCTCATATTCCTGTCGTCCTTGCGCGAGGCTTCGGCCACGCGTCGCGTCGACTTCGATGAGTCCGGTCTCCCTGCC
>Ga0210395_10003080_pt1 | contig 12841 bp, 11 predicted proteins | sample IncBWH4OmetaG_FD_150861 | JGI IMG/M metagenome (GOLD analysis project Ga0210395, IMG submission 150861) | Forest soil microbial communities from Barre Woods Harvard Forest LTER site, Petersham, Massachusetts, United States - Inc-BW-H-4-O ...
GCGCCAAGAGCGTTGGTGCCTCTCCTGCTGCCCTGTACATTTACGTGGAGAACGTGGATAAGGTCGTCGAAAAAGCGGCCAAGCTCGGCGCCACACCACAAGGTCCCGTGATGGACATGTTTTGGGGTGATCGCTGCGGCACCGTTGTTGATCCAGAAGGCTACGCGTGGATGGTCGGTACGCACAAGGCGGAACCGACAGCCAAAGAAATCAAGAAAGGAATGGAGGAGATGACGAAGCAGCGGCCGCCGAGCGCAGCCGCCGCTGACTGAGACAGTGTCACTCGAACAGCGCCGGTTGTCCGGTGGTCTCTTCCGCCTCGCGAAAATTGCTCAGACCGATGCCTACAAGCCGGTAACGTTGCTGTGGGCCGAGATCCACTCGTTCTCGCAACTGTAAGGCGATGTCCATCAATTCCTCGCGCGAGGATGGCGGCGAGGCTGGTGTGTGGCTGCGCGTAAGAGTTTTGAACTCCCGGGTCTTCAATTTCAGAATGATAGTGCGGGCGATTCGAGACTCTTTGCGCGAAACAGACCACAGGTTTTCTGCCAGGCGCCGAATCATCGGTTCCGTTTCTGCCAGCAGTACATCCTCTGGAAAGGTGTCCTCGACGGATATGGACTTGGTAGGCCGGTCCGGAACAACCGGAGTCTCGTCGATCCCTCGGCCAAGTTCGTACAGGCGAGCACCGTAGCGCCCAAATTTGTCCTCGAGAGCAGCGAACCCGAGGCCTCGCAACTCGCTCACTGTCTGTACTCGAATTTTCGCTAGCTTCTCTTCGGTGACTTTTCCAACTCCGGGCAAACGCCCAACCGGCAAGGGCAGTAGAAACGCATCTGCTTCCTCGGGTTGGATCACGAAAAGTCCATCCGGCTTTCGCCAGTCCGACGCGAGCTTTGCCAGGAACTTGTTGGACGCGACGCCGGCCGAGGCGGTCAGACTCAATTCCTGCCGGATTTGCTCCCGGATCGTCCGAGCTACAAGCGTGGCCGTCGGTAAGCCCGTCTTGTTCTGGGTCACATCCAGGTAGGCTTCGTCGAGCGACAGTGGTTCGATCAGATCGGTGTGGCGCTTGAAGATCTCATGAACGTTTTTCGATACCGCTCGGTAACGCGGGAAATCCGGAGGCATAAACACTCCATCGGGGCACAGGCGTTGCGCCCGTACCGCCGGCATGGCTGAGCGCACACCGAACGCCCGCGCTTCATACGAAGCCGCGCAGACAACCGAACGGTTGCCTTTCCAGGCGACGATCACCGGTTTGCCGCGCAATTGCGGATCATCGCGCTGCTCAACCGACGCATAAAACGCATCCATATCCACGTGGATGATTTTGCGGCCCATTTGGCAACCATATTATTCCGAGTCCCGGGACGCTGGGAACGTCAAGCCCTACCGGGCCCATAGCGCACTTCCGTTGCGGTAGATTCTAGAAATGCAGGCAACTTCGAGTCTCTATTCCGCGCTCGCGACTCTTGTCCTGTTCCTGCATGCACTCTTCATCCTGTGGGTAGTGTCCGGCGCCGTGGTCACACGCTTGCGCCCGGTTCTTCGCTGGCTCCATATCGGTTCACTCGTCTGGGGAATGCTTACGGAACTGCTTCCTTGGCCTTGTCCCCTAACTCTGCTCGAGAATTGGCTCGAAGGCAAAGCCGGTGTCGAGCCATACCAGGGTGGGTTTCTGCTCCACTGCCTGGACAAGTTGGTCTATCCCGACCTCTCCGCCACCGTTTTGACGGTTGCGGGCGTAGTCGTCTGCGTTCTGAATCTTGCACTCTACGGATGGCGGATGTGGATCGCACGACACCGCTAGGTACCCGCACCTCGCGCTCCTATCCTGCCCGCGAAACGAGACCAACTCCCAAGTCCCGTCTGGCGTCGATGTCTCTTGTCGAAGGATGTAGAGATTGCCGTCGTCGGCACGAACCTTGTAAGAGATGCTCTTTGGGTCGTACCACTGATCGAGCACAATTCGAATTGGTACTGTCTTGCTTCCAGGTAGAGCCGCATGGGTCGTTCATCGGCCTTGCGGCCCGACTAACATTGCACGATCCGGTTCATCAATTTCATGATCATTGGCCACGGTAGCGAGATGAAGTGAGCCCGCCGCCCTCCTTCGCGCCCGGTGAGGGTTGGGGAATTCCAGCACGTCTTCGCACGGCGATGTTTCGACCGACGGCTGGGCAACCAGACTCGCTCGCTCCTTAGGAAGATTGCCTCCCAGCATTCGAGAAATGTTGAACAGCGACCGGCTGCCGCAGACCAGACACTCGTTGTGCGGGCTGTCGCTAACGACGTCGCACTCAGCGCACAGCACCGCATTTTGCAACGCTACCGCGTTGAGAACTCGCCCTCGTGCCGAAGCACTCCCGACAACTCGATCCCACATCACAGAACCTCCCAGGAGTCAGTACCATTCTAAGTCTCACCGTTCAGGGACCAATGAGCGCCTTCAGTCGTCGTGCCCCAATTCGTCCAACATCGCGTGCCCATAGAACTGCACTTTTCCTTCCACCACGACAGCAACATAACGCCGTTGCTTAAGAAACTGCATCACTTTCTTTCCTTGTCGCGCTAATTGCGCCCAGCGAGAGCCCGTTTCCGCATTTTGTTCGAGCCCCCGCAGTTGATGCCCTTCAAATTGAAAATCCACTTCTCGCAATCTGGATCGGCTCGTCCTCTGAACTGGAAACCGTCCCTGTTGCAACGTGACCATTTTGGCGTCTTCCACCATCGCCTGGCGCCAGACCGAAATGAGAGTCTCTTCTAAGGTCGCGGCCATCGTTTGTCATCCGCTGAATTCGCGAACGTCCCGTCGATCCTTCTCAGAAATCCGCTCGGCCGACTGCACGGCGGAACCTACGAGGGACTCTGTGCTCGGACTCGGTCGGCGATCACGCAGATCCTCCGTCGTTTTTAGCTGATGCGAGGCCAGGATGCTGCCCATGATTCCGAATACCCGCTTTCCTCCTTCTTCCACCTCGATCTCCGTTAAGCCCCACCCGCATGCGGATTCGCATGTAAATGGGTGCACGCCGCAACATGAAAATTCGGGGAAATTCGCTTTTTGTTCGCCAAAACAAACTATCATCTTTATATAGACCTTCGCAATACCGGATTTCGTGGCCAGCGAAAATGCGATTGGTAAGCCGGCGAGGCATGCCGCCCCCCCCGCACCCCCAATGAACCTCCCGATATTTTGAACGTCGTGAGACGTTGGGAGGAGTGTTGTCAAAAAAGAGGCCGGCAGAATTCTCTCTTCGCTTTCAGCGGTTCTCATTCGCTAGAGCGTTGACGATCTCGCTCCACTCTTGATCGAGTGACATACGCGCTTGCGGCTTTCCTGCTCGGCTATACCAGTAGTCAGCATTGGACAGATCCCCTTCCTTGCGGTGAAGGTAAGCGTGCACCCACGCGCCCCCCGGCCCTTCATCCTGTTGAGCCGATTCGTGCGCCTTCCCCCAATCGCCCTTCGCATCCCACCACAAGGCTGCCAACGGAAGGCTCAGCTCTTTGGGAGGATGGTCGCTCGCTAGAAAATTTCGGAATTGTTCCAAGTCCATAGAATGTAGATGACGCAGATTAGGTGGGGTTGCAGAGGCACATCCAGGCTTGTTGACTTCGTTTGGCTGGGTTGGTGGTTCATCAAAAATGGGAAATGGTCTACCTTGCAGTAGGCCACTAGCCAAAAATGGGAAAACACCAAGAATTGGAAAACTTGACCCAGCCCCACCGTCCGCCTACCATCTGCCCAGAGACACGCGGAGTGCGATCGGCCGTACAGAAAGTACTCGCTACACACCCCGTCATTTGTGAAGCGATAGCTCCCATGCTTGGCATTTCCATGGAGCCGGCCGAACGACTGCGCCGGGCGCTCTTTCCCGCTAAGGGTAAGCAGTTCGGCTGGCGCGTGGCTTCGGTCACCGTAAGCCTCGTCTCGGTCGGACTCATCGTGCTGACCCTCGAGTACCGGCTCCACGGAGTGGAACTGCCGCCAGCAGTGCTACTCGGCCTGCTTGCGACCTTTGCCACGGTTGTGTTGCTCCTTTCGCAGTTCCTCTTTTGGGCCCAGAAAGAAGAGGGCCAGATCACGGGCGCCTTTAATTCGACCGAGCGCGAATTTCAATCCATCTTCGAAAATGCGCTTGATGCCATTCTCATCCTGGACGACCAGGCAATCTGTCGGGAAACGAATCCTGCAGCCGAGGACCTCTTTGCAACCACACGCCTGGAGCTCATCGGCCAGCCTATCGATCGTTTCTACAGGAATGCCGCCCAATTCCGGGAAGGCTGGCAATCGCTTCTCGCCCGGAAGTTCCAGCAGAGCGATGCGGAACTCGTGCGGCCTGACCAGTCATCGGTTTTCGTGGAGTTCACGGCCAAAGCGGACTGCCTGCCCGGACAGCACGTGATGATTCTTCGCGACGTCACCGAGCGCCGGAGGGCGCAGCGGTCGCTTCTCGAAAGCGAAGAGCGTTTTCAGCAGATGGCGACGAACATCCAGGAAATCTTTTGGATGATCGATGCCGAAACCAAGAAAGCCCTGTTCGTCAACCAGTCCTATGAGACGATCACGGGCCGTTCCTGCGAGTCCTTGCGGGACAACCCCGCCTCTTACGAGGACCTGATCCACGCTGCCCATCGCGTTCACGTCCTATCCAAACTGGACGAGGCCATTCATACCGGACAGTTCAATGAAAGATTTCGCATTGTGTGTGCCCAGGGCGAAGTTCGCTGGGTATGGGTGCGCGGGTTTCCCGTCCGGGACGCCGCGGGCAAAATCCGCCGCCTCGTGGGAACCGCTCTGGAAATTACCGCGCAGAAGCAGGCCGAGGATCAAGTCGTGGCCAACCTCGAAATCGCGAAGTCGGCGTGGGCCGAAGCCGAGGCCTTGCGAAAGGCGACACTTTCGCTTACCCAGGATCTGCGGATGGATTTCATTATGGATGCTTTGCTCAAGTCGCTTGAGGAGTTAGTTCCATACACCTGCGCTCGTGTTCTTGTCCCGGAGGGTGGACCTCACATGCTGGCGTTAGGTGAGCGGGCATGTCCTGAAGGGCTGAAGAAGCCCGGGCCCAGGGCGCCGCTGACTTTCGTTGCGAACGAATCCACGTTCTTTCATCGGATTTTGCTGGAGCAAAAGAGTGTCCTGATTGCCGACACGGATAGGGAAGAGAAGTGGCATACCTTCAAAGGGCACAAGCAACTGCGTTCCTGGCTCTCGGCCCCGCTGGTCGCTTCCGGACAGTATCTCGGGTGCCTCTCGGTCGGCCACGTCCTGCCGAATATCTACACGGAAGACCATCTCCGCCGCGCCGAATTGCTCGCCATACCCGCGGCGGCCGCGATTCAAAATGCGAGGTTATACGAAACCGCACGCATCTACGGGGAGACCCTCGAATTGCGGATTGCTGAACTCAAACGCACGGAAACCGCTCTGGCCGAGTCGGAAGACAGCCGCAGGTCTTCAGAAGAGAAGTTTGAGAACGTGTTTCAATCGAGCCCGGTGCCGTTTTCGATTACGACGGTGATGGAAGGACGATTCGTCGACGTCAATGCCGCGTTCGAACGAAGGTATGGCTACTCCCGCGCCGAGGTGCTTGGACGTACCGTTCATGAGCTAAGAATCTGGGAGCACCCGGCGGACAGAGAATTCCTGATCGCTCAACTCAATCAAGGTGGGCCCATCCACAACATCATGACCCGGCTTCGCGTTAAGTCCGGAGAGATCAGGCTTACTGCCTACTCCGCCAGTAGAATTCAGTTCGAAGGCGAATCTTGCATTCTCGCTGTTTCCGAGGACATCCATCAATTCGACCGGCAGAAGAGCAATTGAGTTCGGGTCGTCGAACCGTAAGGCGCCGACGAAGCCACCCCGACGTTCTAGAAAAAAGCTGGAAGGCCGCTACCTGTATGGGTTTTCGGGCACTGTAGCTCGGAGTGGACCTATCTCGTGCATCCTAAATTCTCTGTTTTGAATCTCTGCCCGAAATTCCGACCAGTCTGAAGAAAGATAGCCCGCCCAGAAGGGAATCGCGGCAGGATGCTCGCCATGTTTGCATCCTGAGGATGGTGTCGGAACATTCAAGTCCGGCGGTCATTGCGCCGGGGAAACTTACAAGGCGCGTCCGCTCCCCTGAGCGACGCCGCACACACGGCATTCGGCGCCCTCTTCGTGATGCGATCTCTGACCCAATCGTGGTGAGTCGTTTGTATGTCAAGGATGGTCGAGCGCGTTCGGAATCAGGCGGCAATCAATCCTCGTCTTCTACCCGCCATCGACCAGTTGCTGATCGCTGGTATCAAGCTTGGGCCGAACAAGAAGCACGAAGCCATTAACAAAATCCTCAAGCTTGTGCCGGAGTGGAAGCGAGGCGACTGCTGGCGCCGTATTCGACAATTGCGCCGAACCCCGGCACTTGCCACGGTTAATACCTCGCAAGACCTGGACAAGGCGAACAATGGTCCATCCCATCGCGCAGGTTCACGCCCCTGGCTTCCCGAGGATGATGCCACGCTACTAGGCTTGGCGGGCTATGAACCGGTCGACAGAATTGCCGAGCGACTTGGCCGTTCCGAGCGAGCCGTTCGTTTCCGTCTGGGGGCGCTTGGCATGAGCGCAAGAGTGACCGATGGCTGGTCCCAGCGTGCGTTGCGGAAATTGTTACGGATGAGCCGCACGCGACTGCGGCAACTTGTTGCCAGTGGCCTGTTACGGATTCGCGATCCACGGATCACGCGAGCTTCACTCGCCAGTTGGTGCGCCAAAAACTTTCCCGCGGATCCCTCCTCGTCCTCGGCGAGGCCAGCTGTCCCTAGTTTGCCTGATGGGCCGTGCTCCTGGAAACGAGGGGCCAAGATCTTGGGTCTCGAAGTCGGGGCTGTGCAGAAACTGATTTCAGTTGGACAACTCAAACTGGCGGATACGTTTGTGACCGACCGGGCATTTGAAGAGTTCTGCGGAAAACATGGCCACCGCATCAACCTGTCCCTTATCGACTCCTCGACGAGGAAGTGGTTAATTACCGAGTACGGAGTTCCGGATTGTGCCGAAACCAAGCCATTGCCGCGAGCGCAGAAGCACGCGCTGATCACGAGAACCTGCAAATGTGGAAAGCGAATAGCCGGAAATGTTTATTTCAGACATACGAGGCATTGTCGCGTTGCTGGAGAACGGTTGGCAACAAATCCCGACTTGAGGAGCCCCGCGGACTATCAACTCGGTGCCTGAGATCAGGACTGGCACGGTTAAAGGGTTAAAGGGTGCCGGGATCGAGTGGTCACAATCTCTGAACCTGGCTTCTGGCCAGGGTCGTGGTTCAGTCTCACTCCCGGCATTTTCACATTCACTCAGATTCTCAGACATCGCATGTGTTGCGGTAGGGGTTTTCCTCTTAGGACCGATCGCGTTCGCGGCATTGCTCTCTTCAGTAGGTGGTTGCTGCTCGTCTTAAATGCCAAAGATCCAAAGTAGCCCACTAACCAGTCGTCGATCTCTCGGAAAATGTCGTGGGTAAACCAGAAGTTTTCCAGTGAGCGTCATGAACCAGTTTTGTGCGCGCATCTTTCCCTCCTAGAAAACGCGTGACGTTTTGATTCGGTATGGGCCGGGATTCCCCGTGCGCTCCGGCCCTGGCTAAAACCGATCGCTTCGAAAATATCCGCTCTATTTTTTGGTTTTCGTGCTGGTCGCATCTCCGCCGGGATCGGCATTAACAGGGCGGTCGTGTTTCGGAGGAATCAACCGCTTGCTGTCAAAATGGGTCGGAGTCGGATCCTGCTAGAGTCAAACACACTTTGGCTTTCCGCGCCCGTTTCTAGAAAGTAAACTTCGCCGAAAACTGCAGCTGACGCGGATTGAACATCGTCCGCGGAGTGCCAAATAAGGGGCTCGGCGCCGGAGCAACCCCGAAGTTGGCATAGCCGGGGATCGAGCTGTAGTTCATGCAAGCTACCTGGCCCTTTTGAATGGCGACCGAAGTGGCATCGCCATAGTGCTGCGGAGCCGGCCCATTAATAGGCGACGTGCCGCCGCAGAAGTCCGGCGTCCCGCCTCCGTACACCGATGTCACTTCGTTGATGTTTTGCCGATTGAATACGTCGAAAGCGTCGGCGGCCAGCAACACCTGAAGGCGCTCGTTCAACCTGACGGATCGCGAAACGCGCACATCGAAATCATAAAAATGATCGCCGCGATAGGCGTTGCGCGGAGACAAGCCTACGCGGTCGGTAACAGGATTGGTGTCGCCATTCTCATCGTTGCCCACAAACATGGAGAACGGCCGCGGCGATTGCAGTTGACTGATCAGGCTGAACTCGAAATTTCGCAAGTAGCTTCCCTTGGGGGTGTCGGCCGTAAAATTCGCTACAAATCGATGCCGAACGTCCTGGACCGAGTTTGCCCGCTCTAAACTGCGGTCATAGAGATCCTGCGGCGTGCTTACGAAGGTCGTGAAGGTGCCGTCGTCCTGGGTGTGCGAATAAGTGTAGTTGGCGTTGAAGCGGAAATATTGTCCAAACCGATCGGCTATGGAAAGCGTGCCCGCGTTATATTCAGCGTTCCCGCTTCCATCCAGGTAATACATCAGGCCCGCGTTCTGGTACTGCGCTCCGCTGAAAGCAGCCTTGCCATCGGGTTCGACGTTGTTTGGGAAGGGGCCTGTCGGAGTAATCGGCGGACCTGGCACTGTGTTGGCGGGAAAACAAGTCGTTGCGCTATTGGAAAGGCCCGCTGAGGGGCAAACATTTAGATTCTCCGGCCGGATCTGCTTATGCGCGCGCAGGAATAGATAGCCCGCGCTTATGACGAGTCCCTTGCCGAATTGTTCGTCAATCTGCAGGCTCGCTTGCTCGGAGTAGGCATAACGCATATTGCGGTCGATACCGCCGCCGCTGTTGGTGACGAACGTGCCTCCCGGGAAACCAGGATTCTGTCCTGGGCCGGGACCAGTACTGAAGTTGGGAGGAGTCTGACCGGTTGTGACCAGCGTTCCCGCCGCCTGCGCGGGCGTGGGAACGGTCGAGCCATCAGGGTAGGGAAGCGGCGCAAAGCCGTTGAGCGGGTTCGGCGCGTCAAAGCTCAGTTGGTTCAGCACCCACGTAGCCGTCGAGTTGCCCTGCCTTACCCAAGGTTGCGCAGCGTTCGGAATCACCACCTCACGCTGAGGATACGTGACAAAGAAAAACGTCATGTTGTAGTGATCGTCGAAGATTCCATAGCCGCTGCGAATCACCGTGCGCTTGTTCGGGGAGTACGCAATGCCAACACGCGGCTGAAAGCCGCGAAAATCGTGATTGACAATCTGCGTTAATCCAGTCTCCACATCCCAGCGCAATCCGTAGTTGAGCGTGAACTTCGAATTTACCCGCCACTGATCCTGCACAAACCATCCAAAATAATTGTGGTTCAGCTTAACGAAGTAGTCCTGCGGATCGACGTACGCATTCTGCCATGTGGTCGGTATCGCTGGCGGCAGGCTGCCTTCTACGATTGCGCCTGTACCCACAGGAGCGCCCCAGAACACAATCGGCACGCCATTGAGCGGATCATTCGGATTCGGCCCCGGTCCGCTTGGCGGAGCCGTTGCCGTCGGGCACGGCGGCCCGGGCGAGGCCGGTACATCCGCCGTCACGTTGACGAAGTTGGCAAAATCCACCAGGCAGTTGTTGCCCGGCAATACGATACGCATCGGCGTAAAGCCCGGCCAGATCACGAAGTTCTGAATCAGATTCGTGTCGACACCAACCTTCAAATAGTGAGCGCCCTTGATCCACGCCAGACTGTCTGAGATCTGTTGCCGGTTTTCATCCATGGCATCGAAGGTGCCGAAGTTGTGGCCGAATGAAAGCTCGTTCGGCAAATCAAGATTCGGCTGGCCAGTCGTCGCCGGAAAGTTATAATGTCGCCTCGCGTATTGCACGAGCAACGTATTGACCAGATTCGGTTTCACCAGAGAATTGATGGTGCCGACCAAAGACTGATCGCGCAGAAAAGTATTGTGTCCGTCGCTGGGCACGCCGATTCCGCCGCCGTCGAGCGTGTCCCCGACCAACACATTTAAATCGCGCGCGTCGACGATGCCGTAATGAATCGTCAGCCGATTGTTGGTGTTGATTTGTTGGTCGAAGCGAGCGAATCCATTGTCGTTGTCCAGCGTTTTCAGCGTGTTCAAATTCTCCGGAGGCAGGCCCAGAGCAACCTTGGCAGCATCAAATACGCTGAGGTTGCCAATCAAAGTCGCCGGATAAGTCGGCGATTCTCCTAATCGCTGGCCTTCATAGTTGGCGAAAAAAAAGGTCTTGTCCTTTTGGACAGGGCCGCCTAAGGTAGCTCCGAATTGGCCCCGGCGGTATTGATCATATTGCGCAGTTTGCAGAAGCGACCGCGAATCCCATGCCTTATTGCCGAGATAACCGTAGACGGAACCATGCAAGTCATTCGTACCTGACTTGGTAACCACGTTAACAATCCCCCCCAGCGCGCGCCCATACTCCGTACCAAAGCTGTTATTGACGACGCGAAATTCACTTACCGCCTCTTGCGAAGGAGTAGCGCGCTGCGAACCCGTGGCTTCGTTGATGTAGTCGGCGCCATCGACCGTCACCGCATTGCTCAAGTCGCGCATGCCGCCAAATGATATCCGAGTGACTTCGGGCTCGGTAAAGGTTGACTGGATGCTGGTTCTGCCCGTCGCGACGCCGGGAGTCAAAAGCGCGAAATCCACGAATTGCCGGCCGTTGGTTGGCAGTGAGTTAATCTCGGGTGTGTCAATCACCTGGCTGATTTCCGTGCGGGTCGTCTCGACCGGCGGCGCCTCGGTCGTCACCGTGACCGTCTCGCCGACGCCTGCCACTTTCAGCGATACGTCAAGGGTCGCGGTCTGTCCCACGGTCAACGTAAGCCCGGTTTGCAGCGACGTGGCGAAGCCCGCCGCCTGCACGGTGATGTCATACCGTCCCGGCGGAAGATTGGGCACAACATAGAAGCCGCGCGCGCTGGAGGCAGAAGTGTAAGTCCGATTCGTTTCGCGATCGCGCAGCGTGACCGACGCTCCAGCAATCACTTGCCCCGTCGGATCGAGCACCGTGCCGCTGAGTTGAGCGAAAGTAATTGTGGCTTGCGCAAAAGCATGCGGCACCAGGATGGCCGTAACCGCGGTGACGCACAGGATCACCACCAGACGACTTAGTCTAATTGCTTCTGCTCCTCGCTGAGGTTGCCGACTGATCCGGTTCCTAAGCCAAGTCGACCGTTCCATGCCGCAGTCGAAAAAAGAGTCGCCACCGGAACCCCACGTCCCGGCCACGGACGTGCGCGCAGCCGTCGCTGGCAACCGCGCCGAGCATCGGTTGAAACCAAAAAAGTGTCCAATACATCTTTGGTTACCGTGTGATACCTGATGAGTATCAGTAGTCAAAATTGCGGGGCAAACGCTCGCCATGCACTTTGGCCCCAATCGTCGACAACAAGAAAAACGATTTTGCGAATCGGGCGACGCGCGACTCGCAGCGCGAGCGCGGCCAGTTGCCCAAATACCGCGCAGGTATAAAATAGCTGCCTGTGGAACTGCGTCACGCCCGTTACTTCATTGCCGTCGCGGAATGCCTCAACTTCCGCAAAGCTGCGCAGCAATTGCACGTCGCACAACCTCCCTTGAGCCGGCAAATCCGACAGCTGGAAGACTATTTGGGCGTCGCACTATTTGTGCGTGACAAGCGCAAGGTAGAGCTAACCAAATCCGGGCACGCCTTTCTGGAGGAGGCGCGCAAACTCATCGTGCAGTCGGTTCGCGCCGTCGAAGTCGCTCGCCACGCCCACAAAGGCGAATTTGGAACCATCAAGATCGGGATTGCCTCTGGCTTTGGCGGCGTGGTCAGCAAGGTCGTGTTCGAAAATTCCAGACGATTTCCCTCGGTCGAGGTCGAATGCCGGGATGTTTTTTCGACTTATCAAAATGAGGCCCTGCGCCGGCGTGAAATCGACATCGGCTTTTTGCGCCCACCGGTCGATCAGGTCAATCTCGATTGTGAGCTCCTCTATGAAGAGGAGTTCGTAGTGACTCTGCCGAAAAACCACCATCTGGCAAAACGCAGGTCGGTGCGGATGAAAGACATTGCCGATGAACCGCTGATCATCTTCGACCGCGCTTTTTCGAGCGGCCTATACGACAAGGTTATGGGACTCTACAACCGTCAAGGTCTCACACCGCGCCTGATCTTGACTCATGTGCAGCCCCATGAAGAAGCTGGGGTGATCATGGTCGCGTCCGGCAAGGCGATCTTTGTCGGAGCCGGTGCAATCGTCAATCGGTCGGTGTCCGGCCTGGAGCTTGTATCAGTGCGACTCGACGAACCGGACGCCAAGATCGAGGTCTACGTTGCCTGGCGAAAACGTGAGGACTCCACTGCGGTATTAGCCTTTCTGGATTCGGTTCGCCGCACCCTCGGACAACCGGCCCAAAAAAATATTGCCTAGGCAGAATCCCTGGCGATTCCAGCCGACGACAAAATAGCCGGAACCTCCATGCCGCCTGAGGGCTCCCGTAGAAAAAGGCCCGCGCAAAACAGCACCGCGCTTCCGCCCGCGGCTAGCCACATGGTCAAGCCCAAGCCGTGTTTTTCGGCCAGTGCGCCCGCCAGTAGCGGCGCACCGGTCGCTCCCGTGATTTCTCCAACCAGGGTTGTAAGGCCGATTGACGTAGCTCGAAATTGTGGCGGAACACTTTCAGTCGGAACCAACACCATGACGAGGCTGGCGATGCCCTGACCCGTATTGGCCGCGAAGACAATCGCCGCCAGCAGTATCGGATATACGTAGAGCGCCGGAACCAGAAACACGAGT
>Ga0210395_10003083_pt1 | contig 12839 bp, 3 predicted proteins | sample IncBWH4OmetaG_FD_150861 | JGI IMG/M metagenome (GOLD analysis project Ga0210395, IMG submission 150861) | Forest soil microbial communities from Barre Woods Harvard Forest LTER site, Petersham, Massachusetts, United States - Inc-BW-H-4-O ...
ATTGCCGATAATGAATAAGATGAGCGCTGCCAGGGCCAGATAAAACACATTGACGCGCGGTAACAGCTTCAGCATGAGGTAAAACCCTGCCAAACCTGCCAAACCGTCGACAAAGAAGAATCCGCCCGTCTGGCTCGAGCTATAGGTTTGAATCGTACGTAGGTACTGCGGCAGAATATATAATCCCCCGCCGAGCATCGCGCCGAAGACAACGGCAATGGCCAAGCCAGCAGCCACTGCGCGTTTTGTAACGATGAGCCGCAAATTCAGAACTGGATGGGAATTGTTGAGATCGCTCTCACGCCAGACAAAACCTGCGACGGCAAGCAGACCGATAACGAAAGCGATACGAAGATGCAGTGACCCGAACCAGTCGTCTTGTTCCCCGCGGCTTGCGATGATCTGAAAGGCGGTGGCGCCCGCGAGTAGGAAACCAATTCCAGCGAAATTCAGCGGAGGCGGTTCCGCCTCAAAGTGCATGCTATCGGGCATAAAGATGTAGATCAATACTGCCGAAGCCAGCGCTAACGGGATGATCGTGAGGAACGCGGCATTCCATGTAATCCAGTCTGTGACTGTTCCAAAAACGACAGGCATCAGAGCCTTGGCGACGAGCACAATTGTGCCGAATAAGAGTGAGTATTTACCGCGCTCCTTTCCCTGAGCGAGCTGATAGATTGTGGTCTGGCTGCGGACCAGCAGGGCGCCACCGCCAACACCCATCACCGCTCGAGAGGAAAGCAACGTCCACAGTTCATGGGAGAGGAAGCAACCAAGCGAGCCAAGCGCATACAGGGCGATCGAAAGGAGAAAGTGATTGCGATGTCCAAATCGTCTGGCTAACGAAGGGCTGAGCGGCAATGAGCAAAGAAATGCCGTGCTGTAGATCGTGACCGCCCAACTGATCTGATCCGCAGTTGCGCCAACATTGCCCTGCATATCGGGTAGGATCACATTGATCGCAACGGAGGCGCCGGACTCCACGCAGGTCGCTAGGCCAAGACCAATAACGATCATGACCTTATCGAGCGCCGACAGTGTCTGGAGCCTTGCGTGAAGCGCGGTTTGGAACCGTTCGGCCCTCTCCGCCAGTTCGGGGCTGATCATCGGACGCCCTGTAGGTACTGACCGACTAGTGAACATGAATCGTCACCTCTACATTCATGCCAGGACGGAGCACTGCGTCCGTCTGGGCCGTACGTTGAATAAGAATCTTCACGGGAATTCGCTGTACAACTTTTACAAAATTTCCCGTGGCGTTCTGCGGCGGAAGCAGCGCCTGCCGCGAACCGGTTGCGCCAGCAAGGGAGTCGACAACTCCTTCAAATTTCTGCCTGCCATACATATCGGCGGTAATGGTTGCGCGTTGGCCAGGCCGCACATGAGCAAGTTTTGTTTCCTTGAAGTTAGCCGTGACGTAGACGCTGTCGAGAGGAACCAAAGTCAACAGGAGTTGGCCAGGGCTGACGTATTGGCCAACCTCAACCGTGCGTTGGGTGACTTGACCGGAAACCGGAGCAACCACGTGCGTGTAACTCAGTTGCAATGCCGCCTCCTCCTCAGTCGCGCGAGTTCGTTCTACGGCTGCTAGCGCAGACTGATATTGCGCTTCTCGGATCGGCACCTGCTTGAGTTGCGCCTCACTTTCCTTCAGTTCAGCCTCGGAACGGCCCAACTGATGCTCAGCAGCCGCTGTCTGTGTCTTCGCTATCTCGACTGAATCCTCGGCACTCAGTACCTGCTGCTCAGCCGCAAGGAACTCGTTCTCTGCTACCCGGGCTGCAGCTTCCACTGCGTCGAATTGGAAATGCGACACATCGTCTGTGACAAGAAGCGGGCGATAACGCTTCAGATCCGCTTGGGCACGCTCGTTGGTAGCGCGCTTCGCTTCCAAATTCGCCTTTGCCACGTCGAGCAAGGCCGTCGCCGATTGCTGATATACGGTGCGAGAGCGAATCAGATCAGCCTGGGAGACAAGGCGCTGATTGGCGGAACTCTCCTTTGTCGAAGCAGTGGTCTCGCGGGTCAATGAAATGTTGACCTTCGCAGATTGCGCTTCCGCCATAGCGACGTCATAAGCGGCCTTTGCTTGATCGTGTGCAGCCTCATAGTCGCGCGGATCGATGTCGATGAGCGGATCGCCTGCGTGCACCTCCTGGTTATCGTTGACCCAAAGCTTAACGACATCGCCTGAGATGCGCGGCGCAACAGTCGTAATGTATCCGTCAACCTGCGCATCGTCCGTTGTGATGCTGTTCCCAAAGAGGAACCATAGCGCTAGCGCTGAAATAACGATGGCCGCGCTGGACACGATCGAGATTCGCTTCCAATTGCGAACAGGAGACAGAGCCGGTGTATGCGGGAGGATTTCCGAATTCTTTTGAGCCGCAGATCCCATCGCCCCTCCTTCATCTAATGCGTGTAAACGCTCTCAGCATCGCCAGTTGCGCGCGCAAGATCCGCACGTGACTGGTTGTACCGATACAGCGCCTCAATCTGGTTATCGCTTGCACGCGCCAATTCATCCTGGGCAGTGATGACATCAATATTTGTCGAGACACCCGCTGCAAAGCGCCGTTGGGCCTGAGCCACCTCCTGTTTAGCCAGGTCGAATGCATGATCCGCCACCTCAACCGCGCTGCTTGACGATTGCAGCTGTTCAATTGCGGTACGCACCTGCTGTAGCACCGCATTAGCGATGCCATGCTTTTGTTCATCAAGTCTTCGTTCCTGCAGTTTGGCCTCCGCTATCTCAGCTGAGATCCGCCCACTCGTCCAAAGCGGAATATGCAGTGTTCCTGAGTATTGGTAAGAGGGGATGGAGTCCTTGAATACGCGCCCTTCCTCAAAGTACGTTCCCTGGAAAGTAATCGACGGCAGCCTCTGCTCGCTTGCCGCTTTGGTTGCGAGGAGGGCAGCGCGCTGTTCTGACGCAATTGCGAGCAACTCCGGGCGCTGCTGATATGCTCTCTGGATAAGTGCATCTCCGTTGATTGCTGAGATCTGGTTGTATTCCATCGCATCGATCGTTTCGACTTCTTTCCCGGGCGGCAGACTGAGGAGATCCGCCAGGGAGTAGGAAGTAGTTTGAACGGATGATGAAGCATCGATTTCCCGTTGCACTTCGTTTTGCAATTCAACGTTGGCGCGCAATGTGTCTAAGCCGGTGCCGACGCCGTTCTTTTCCAGCTGGACGGCCTGATCGAAGAGCCTTTGGGCGAGTTTGCGGCGCACCTCGGCCGCATCTAGAGTGGCCTTCGCTCGCAAAACGAGCAAGTAACTCGTCACAACTGCAGAGACAATTCCTTCACGGGTGCCGCTCAGCACTGCTTTAGCAGTAGTAATATTCTGTCTGCTTGACTGATATTGGCGGATGAGCGGTAGATTGAGTGCATTCTGCGAGAAGCTTCCGCCGGAATCCAGTGTCTGAAATGGGCCAATTACAGAGGGTGTGTGACCGGCCAGGAAGCTTTGGAGGTTGAACCGCCAGATCGATACTCTGCTATCGATCGCGGCTTGCGGGAGCAGGTTCACCAGGGCCCGATCGCTCTCCCGTCTGCCTTGTTCAACTTGAATGCGAGCCACCATCTCCTCCGGATTTTGCTTGAGCGCGAGTTGAACGGCCTCGCGAAGAGAAAGTGGAACCCAAGCTAGTGTGGACTTACTCGCGCCGTTATCGGTTTGGGCTGATTCCACGGACTGCGCCTGCGTGAATTGGTGCGCCGACGATAGCAGAGCGAGCGAGGCGAGGCATCGGAGTGACGACCGTGGCCAATGGCAGCGGGTTTGAACTGTCCACATCATGAGTAAGTTCGAAAATGAGCTCAATAACTTCCGAGAACGTTTCAATCGCTGCATCGCGGAATCTGGCTTGCGAACATTCATGAGCGAACACGCTCTCAGCCGAAGCATGCCGAGTGCCAGGAAGCAGCGTCGTAGGATCGCCTGAATTCAAAAGGGTTGCGAAATGGCAAATCTCGCCGGTATCCGTTGCGCGACGAATCTATGACGTCAAGGCAGAAAGGAGATTGTCGCGGCGCGTGGGCGCAATTCCATCACGCATACCGCTGAGAAGTGAGACAAACAAGGAAGAACCTGGCTCGGAAAGTACTCGGCTGATTGAACCTGCAGGCGACACCGCTTTTGCCTTCTGTGCGCTATCAGGTGGAGAATCCGCGCGGTGCGTTTGCGCGGAACGCGGGCTGCTTTCATTTCGCGCTCACCGTGCTCTTCCAAGCGGGTGGCATCGGGTTAAACCGTCGCTCGGCGCGCATGACTCAGCGGATGACGTCCCCGTGTCTATTATTTATCATCGATATCTATCTTTGATGATTGTGTGTGCATCGAAGCAGCGTCGGGCGAGGTCGATTCGCGCGCGCCCGTACGAACATTAACGAAGCGCTCCGCTGGAGCAGAGGCCAGGCATTCTGGAGATGTCAGACTATGTGCGGGAACGTCTTCGTGAGGATGAGGAATTCATCCTGTACCGAGCACGTGCAAGCGCAGCAGAACCGTCTTCTGTTCTTCTGCTGACCCCTGCTTCAATACACCCCCAACCGGAAAGCCTCAAGAAAATAGAGCACGAATATTCGCTTTGCCGCGACTTCGATCCAACATGGGCAGTTCGACCCCTTGCTCTATCTGAGTGCGACGGACAGAAAGCGCTTGTGCTCGAGGATCCCGGTGGTGAGGTTCTCCATCGTCTCATTCAAGGCCCGATGGAAATAAAGCAGTTTTTGCGCATCGCCATTGGCCTTTCAACGGCACTCGGCCAGTTACACAATCGGTCGTTGATCCACAAAGATCTGAAACCTTCGAATTTCATGGTCGACACCGCGACCGGGCATGCTTGGCTTATGGGTTTTGGAATAGCCTCGCGTCTTCCGCGCGAACAGCAATTCCCCGGCCCCCCGCAGTTCATCGCTGGAACGCTGCCCTACATGGCGCCGGAACAGACTGGGCGAATGAATCGTTCCATCGATTTGCGCAGCGACCTTTATGCTTTGGGCGTCACGTTGTACGAAATGCTGACCGGGAGTCTTCCCTTCATCGCTTCCGATCCGATGGACTGGGTGCACTGCCATATCGCTAGGCAGCCCGCGCCGCCCGAGGTGCAACTGAAGAGCATTCCGGGAATGCTTTCGGCCATGATCATGAAGCTGCTTGCCAAAACCGCCGAGGAGCGGTACCAAACGGCAGTCGGTCTTGAGCGTGACCTTCGGCGTTGTCTTGACGAGTGGGAGACGCAGCACCGCATCGGCGAATTCCGTCTTGGCGAGCAGGACTTTCCTGACCGACTGATGATTCCCGAAAAACTCTATGGTCGAGAACGCGAGGTTGACGCATTGCTCGCAGCCTTCGACCGAGTCGTGACGCAGTCAAGGCCAGAGCTCGTGCTTGTGTCCGGTTATTCTGGCGTCGGCAAATCTTCTGTCGTGAATGAGCTGCACAAGGTGCTTGTTCCGCCGCGCGGGCTTTTCGCGGCGGGTAAGTTCGACCAGTACAAACGTGACATTCCCTATGCGACTCTGGCACAGGCTTTCCAGACCCTGGTCCGTCAGATCCTTGTCGAAAGCGAAGTAGAGGTTCGTTATTGGCGGGACGCCCTAGAGACAGCTCTAGGGCCCAATGGCCAGCTCATCATCAATCTCGTCCCAGAGGTGGAATTCCTCATTGGGAAACAACCGCCCGCTCCAGACCTTCCTCCGCAAGACGCGCAGCGTCGCTTCCAACTGGTGTTCCGGCGCTTTCTCAGCGCGTTCGCCAGACCGGAGCACCCGCTTGCGTTATTCCTCGACGATCTGCAATGGCTGGATGAGGCAACGTTGGACCTGATGGGGGATCTGCTTACTCAGGCCGATGTGAAGAACTTGCTGTTAATCGGAGCATACCGGGACAACGAAGCTGATTCTTCTCATGCGCTAATCAGAAAGCTTGACGCGATCCGCAAGACCGGCGCGGCCGTGCAGGAGCTTTTACTTGGACCCCTAACCCGTGACCATCTAGAGCAACTTACTGCAGATGCGCTTCATTGCGAGCTGGATCGTGCTAGTCCATTGGCGCAACTTATTCATGATAAGACCGCGGGTAACCCGCTCTTCGCAATTCAGTTCATCACTTCGCTTGTTGAAGAAGGTTTACTCGCCTTCGATCACGGCGCAGGGCGATGGTCTTGGGATCTAAATCGCATAAACGCCAAGGATTACAGCGATAGTGTTGTCGACCTGTTGGTCGGTAAGCTCATCCGTTTGCCCGCGGATACCCAAGATGCATTGAAGCAACTCGCTTGTCTCGGCAACAGCGCGGACCTCACGACGCTGACGACGATCTACCAAGACACGATCGAGCAACTCGAAAGTCAGCTCTGGGAAGCCGTTCTAGCGGGCCTTGTCCTCCGTTCAGACAATTCCTATCGTTTTCTCCACGATCGCGTGCAGGAAGCGGCGTATTCCTTGATCCCACAGCAATTGCGCCCAGAGATACACCTTCGCATCGGAAGGCTGCTGGTAGAAAGAACACCTTCAAACGAGCATGAAGAGCGGGTATTCGAGATCGTGAACCAGTTCAACCGTGCTACTGACCTCGTCACGAATGAGGAGCGGAGGCGCGTCGCAGAATTGAACCTGATCGCGGCCAGACGGGCGAAGTTCTCGACTGCCTATTCCTCAGCCCTCTCTTACTTGGCGATGGGTCAGGCGCTATTGACAGAAGAGAGTTGGAAGACAAATTACGAGCTCATCTTCTCGCTCGAACATCTGATGGCCGAATGCGAGATGCTGACCGCCGATATGGAGTCTGCTGAAAAGCGGCTTTCGATGCTCGCCGGACGTACCAGAAGCAACCACGATGTCGCCGTGGTCACACGTTTACGACTCACTCTATACACCGCGTTAGATCGAGCTGACCGGGGAGTGGAGGTCTGCCTTGAATATCTCCGACGCGGTGGAACGCATTGGTCAGAGCACCCCAGCCGTGACGACGTACAGCGCGAGTATGATCGAATCTGGTCTTTGCTTGGAAGTCGACAGATCGAGACACTTGTTGATCTGCCATTGATGAGCAACTCTGGCATTCTCGACACTCTCGACGTGCTCACGGAGATCGTCAACACTGCATTGCATAGCGACGAAAACCTGTCGTCGCTCGTAATTTGCCACATGGTAAATCTCAGCGTCGAGCACGGGATCAGTGACGCCTCGTGCTTCGCCTATGTATGGTTTGCCATCATTGCCGGGCCGCGCTTCGGGAACTATAAAGACGGATTTCGATTCGGTCGCCTTGGTTATGAGCTTGTCGAACGACGAGGGTTAAAGCGATACGAAGCTCGAACCTATATGTCTTTTGGAAATCTCGTTATTCCCTGGGAGAAACATGCTCGGGATGGCCGTGACTTAATACTTCGTGCTTTCGATGTTGCCAATCAGATCGGTGATCTTACGTTCGCAGCATATTGCTGCGACTCTTTGAACTCTAACTCATTGACTGTGGGAGAACCGCTCTCCAGTCTGCAATCGCAGGCCGAGAACGGTCTCGCATTTGCCAGAAAAGCGCGGTTTGGCTTTGTGATCGATCTTATTGGACCGCAGGTCGCGCTCGTCCGGACACTTCGTGGCCTCACTTGGAGTTTTGGCTCATTTAATAATGATGAATTCGATGAGACTCAATTCGAGCACCACCTGACAACAAATCCGGTGTTGGCGCTCCCCGAGTGTTGGTATTTTGCCCGAAAGGCGCAGGCTCGCTATCTTGCTGGCGACTATGCTTCTGCTGTGGAGGCGTCGTTGAGAGCCCAACGGGTAGCCTGGACGTCACCATCCCAATTTGAAAGAGTGGAGATTCACTTTTATGGCGCGCTGGCGCATGCGGCGTGCTGGGATTCGGCTTCTCACGATCAGAAACAAGATCATCTTCACGCATTGCGATCCCACTACGAAAAGTTCAGGATATGGACGGAGAGATGCCCCGAGAATTTCGAAAACCGCGCCGCACTGGTGGGCGCGGAGATTGCTCGGATCGAAGGGCGCGTGATTGAGGCAGAGCAGCTATACGAACAGGCCATTCGCGCAGCGCACAACAACGGCTTTGCCCACAATGAGGCGATCGCCTACGAGATCGCTGCGCGATTCTACGCAGCGCGTGGTCTTAAAAAGTTTGCAGACGCGTATTTGATCGAAGCGCGGTATTGCTATCAGCGCTGGGGGGCTGATGGCAAAGTGGCGCAGCTGCACCGTTTATATCCTCATCTCAAGGAGGAACGGTTGGTCTCGACGCCGACGAGCACAATCTTGGCGCCCGCCGAACTCCTAGATGTGGCAACGGTGATCAAAGTTTCTCAGGCAGTCTCGGGCCAGATGGTTTTGGAAAAACTGATCGACATGGTCATGCGCGCGGCCATCGAGCATGCGGGTGCTGAACGGGGTTTCCTGATCCTTCCGCGAGGTGATGAGTTTCAAATAGAGGCAGAGATCACAACTAGCGGAAACGATGTCTCGGTGCATCACCGAAATGCCTCCATCGCCGCAGCCGTGTTGCCTGAGTCTGTGGTTCGCTACGTAATGCGCACGCGGGAGGACGTTATTCTCGACGATGCCACTGTAGGGAACCCGTTTTCAGCTGATCCTTATATTGGCCGGCACCGAGCGCGTTCTATTGTCTGCTTGCCTTTGGTCAACCAAGCCAGACTCAACGGAGTAATCTACCTGGAAAACAACCTGACCGCTCACGCTTTCACTTCCGAGCGAATGACGGTTCTGAAGGTGCTGGCGTCGCAAGCGGCCATCTCGCTCGAAAATACGCGACTTTACCGCGACCTCGAAATCCGCGAAGCGAAGATTCGGCGCCTGGTCGACGCCAACATTATGGCAGTTGTGATCTGGAGACTCGACGGCGCCATTGTCGAGTCCAATGAAGCTTTTCTCCGCATGGTGCAATATGACCGCGAAGATATCGCTACGGCCCGCGTGCGCTGGACGGATCTAACGCCGACTGAATGGCGCGAGCGCGACGAACGTGCCCTGGCAGAAATAAGAGCAATCGGAAGCGTCCAGCCGTACGAGAAGGAGTTGTTCCGGAAAGACGGCAGTCGCGTGCCTGTGCTGATCGCCGGCGCCCTGTTCGAGGAAGGTGGTAGCGAGGGCGTTGCTTTCGCACTTGATTTGAGCGAACTTAAGCGGACAGAGGAGACCCTTCGTAAGCGCGAAGCGTACTTAGCCGAATCAGAGAGGCTGGCCCACACGGGTAGTTGGGCACTCGATGGCACAACCCGCGAGGCCCAGTACTATTCCGAGGAAATGTTCCGAATTTTCGGATTTGATCTGCAGCAAGGCCTTCCGAAGCGGGACCAATGGCTGCAGCGGATGCACCCAGAAGATCGCGACAGGGTCCGGCGAGAGGCCAGTGATCGGATGTTCCTCCAAAAGGTAGATACCGACATCGAATACAGAATCGTGCTACCTGATGGAACGGTCAAATACATTCGCGGCCTGGCCCATCCGGTATTGAGGCCCGACGGAGAGCTTGTTGAAGTGCTAGGCACGGTTGTGGATATCACTGAACGCAAAGAGGCCGAGCAGGCATTGCGCCGGAGCGAGAGTTACCTTGCAGAAGCGCAGCGACTCGCTCATATAGGGAGTTGGGCATGGGACTCGGGTGGAATGAACGTTTTGTATCTGTCGGAGGAATGGTATCGCATATTTGGCTTCGATCCGAAGGATGCGATGCCTACGTGGGAACACCTGATGCAACGTATCCATCCGGAGGACCGAGGTCGGTGGCAATCGACAATCGACCGAGCAATCGCCGAAAAGTCGGATTATGACGTGGAGTTCCGGATCCTGCCTCCGCGCTCTGCTATCAAATACATTCATACCGTCGGGCAGCCTGTTTTGGATTCGTTAGGGGAATTGCTACAGTTCGTCGGTGTTGCGATGGACGTAACGGAACAGAAGCATGCCGAGGAAGCCCTTCGGTCAAGTGAAGCCTATTTGATTGACGCGCAGGCGCTGACCCACACGGGTAGTTGTGCGATAGATGGCACGAGCCGCGAGATCCTGTACTGGTCGGAGGAAATGTTCCGACTTTTCGGCTTTGATCGACCTCAGGGATTGCCGAAGTGGGATCAATGGCTACAGAGGATACACCCAGAGGACCGCGACAAGTTCAAGCTGGCGAGCGATAGGACATTCCTGGAGAAAGTAGATTGCGACCTTGAATTTAGAATCGTGAAACCCGATGGAACGATTAGACACATTCATGGCATCGGTCATCCGATCTTGAGTCCCAACGGTGAGCTTGCTCAAGTGGTCGGCACGATGGTCGATATTACGGATCGCATGTCCGCCGAGGAAGCTTTAAAGCGGAGTGAAACCTACCTAGCGCAAGCGCAACGCGTGGCAAACATCGGGAGTTGGGTTTTTGACACAGTCCGAATGAGCCCCGTGCACCTTTCAACGGAGTGGCATCGCCTGCAGGGCTTCGATCCTAAAGACGGTATGCCCACCTGGGAACAAAGGCTGCAGCGAATTCATCCCGAGGATCGGGCTAGATATGAAGAGGCGTTCAACGGAGCAATAGCCGAAAAATCGGACCTGGACGCGGAGTTCCGGATTCTACTTCCGAACTCGACCATCAGATATGTTCGTTCCGTCGGTCACCCTATCTTGGACGCACTTGGCGAAGTAACTCAGATGATGGGAGTGATAATGGACGTGACCGATAGCAGACAGGCTGAGCAACAACACGAGAGACTACGGCAGGAACTGGCGCATCTCTCGCATCTGAACCGAGTTAGTACGATCGGGGAGTTGACGGCTTCATTGGCCCACGAAATCAAGCAGCCAATTGGGGCGGCGGTTACAAATGCTCAAGCATGTTTGCGATTTCTTGATGGCGAACGACCTAATCTCATCGAGGCGCGCGAAGCTGCTTCGGAAATGGTTTTCGACGCTAGACGTGCGGCCGACATCATCGACCGCGTCCGCTCGCTTTATCGAAAGGATTCTTCACATCATGAGACGGTTGACTTAAACGATCTGATTCGAGAAATGATCGATATGCTGCACGACGAGACCAATCGGCATTCCGTTACGACGTGCACTGATCTCGCCGAAGGGCTCCCCAAACTAATGGCCGATCGTGTGCAGTTGCAACAGGCATTGATGAATCTCATGCTCAATGGGATTGAGGCGATGCGGGACACGACCGGCGAGCTGACCATCAGGTCGCGGCTGACTGAAGATCATCAAGTGCAGATCTCTATCGCCGACGCCGGCGTGGGGCTACCGATCGGGAAGGCGGACCTAATCTTTGACGCGTTTTTTACTACCAAGCCGCAAGGCACTGGCCTGGGACTGGTGATCACGCGTTCCATTGTCGAGGCGCACGGTGGTCGCGTCTGGGCTACTGCAAATTCCGGACGGGGAGCAACGTTTTACTTTACGCTCCCAGTATAGTCGCAGTAACCGTATGAGCTTTCTCGCGGTGGGCGAATTGTTCATCGCGTGCTGAAACAGCACTCGATCCTTGGAGTGATTGAATAACGAAGTTCATTTATCGAACCCATTTTCGGTGCCACTTGTTGACTCTCCGGCCGGTCAAACGCGCGAACTTCGCTTGTCATCTACGGGCATCTAGTTGCACCGGGATCATTCGGCTCGTCCCCGTGCTGTTCTTCTTTTTGTCGACTTTGAGTTGGGGAGTCGATCCGTCCACGTATATCTCTCAATATCGGCACACTGCGTGGACGATGAGAGATGGGCTCCTACGCGGTCAGCCCAATGCCATAACCCAGACGAAAGACGGCTACATATGGATCGGAACCGCGGCGGGGCTACTGCGGTTCGACGGTGTACGTATGGTCTTGTGGAAACCGCCCAGCGACAATCAGCTTCCCTCACCTAACATTACAGCTCTATTGGCTGCGCGTGACGGAAGTCTGTGGATTGGAACAGCTGAGGGATTGAGCCATTGGACGCACCAGAGTTTACTTACCTACCTGAAGGAACCCGGCCTCATTAGCTCGATCTTAGAAGATCGCTCCGGAATAATCTGGATCACGCGCTCACATGTTTCGAAAACCGCTGGAGGTGCTCTCTGCCAGGTCTCCGGCCCAAAATCGCAGTGCTATCAAGTCCCTGACGAAAGCTTGATCGGCAGTTGTTGCGACGCTCTGGTGGAGGACCGTTCGGAAAACCTCTGGATAGGGTCCGATACTGGACTGCTGCGCTGGCGTGATGAATCGCTGAGTATATATCCCAACAAATACTTGGTACCCAACACAGGCTTCGATGGCGTTGAAAGTACCGTCTCCGCTTCGGATGGATCGCTGTTGGTGGGAATTGATCATGGTGGACGCGGAGCGGGCCTGGAACGTTTTGCGCAAGGTTCATGGAAGCCTTTCCGGCAACCTGGTTTGGACGGCAGCAAACTAGCTATTGCGTCTCTTTTTGAGGATCGTGATCGCGCACTCTGGATCGGAACATGGGATCGAGGAATATATCGGATTCGCGGCAGCAGAGTGGATCACTTCGGTAGCGCTGACGGCCTTTCGAGCAACACAGTTTACAGCTTCTTTCAGGACTCCGAAGGCAATATCTGGGTAGCGACCTCGCAAGGAGTGGACTGCTTCCGGGATATTCCGGTTGTTAGTTTTTCAATGCGAGAGGGTTTGACCGCAGATAACCCAGTGTCAGTTCTCGTTGCGCATGACGGCACTGTTTGGGTGGGAAATGCAGGAGGGCTCGATGCGATTCGAGACGGGATCATATCTTCAATTCGAGCGGGCCAAGGCCTCCCTGGGAATCAAGTCTCCTCTTTGTTCGAAGATCGCGACCGAAGACTGT
>Ga0210395_10003084_pt1 | contig 12834 bp, 14 predicted proteins | sample IncBWH4OmetaG_FD_150861 | JGI IMG/M metagenome (GOLD analysis project Ga0210395, IMG submission 150861) | Forest soil microbial communities from Barre Woods Harvard Forest LTER site, Petersham, Massachusetts, United States - Inc-BW-H-4-O ...
CACATCCGCAATCATGTGCTCAATGAAAAAAAGTCCAATGCCGGACAAACGTAGGCAGCCGAGGAAGTCATCAAGATGGTCAGGTCTTACCTGAAGTAGCACAGTAAGGATCGGGACTCAGGAAGGTCAAAGCCCAAAGAGTTCGCGGAGGCGCTTGGTCTGAGCGCGGCTGACCGGGATTTCGGTCTGCTTCTTGTCGTCCAGGCGCAACTGATACGAGCTCTTAAACCAGGGAACGACCTCTTTGATTCGGTTAATGTTCACCAGGAACGAGCGGTGGGCCCTCCAGAACATATTAGGATCGAGGCTATCCAGCAGTTCCTCCAGCGTGCGGCAGTTGGATTGTCCCTCCATGCCGTTCAGGCCACTCGTCACCACGGTGATAATGCCGTCCTCAATCGACGCGAAACAAATGTCTTTCTGATTAACCAGGAACAAGCGGCCAGCCGCCTTCAGCAGAATCTTGGAGGGCTGCGGTTTTTGAGACTCGAGCATCCGCATCAGCGTATCTAATTTTTCCGACGATGCGCCGCTAGCTTCGGTCTTGGCTCGCGCTTTCTGTACGGACTGTGCTACCCGCTTTTTGTCGAAAGGCTTGAGCAGGTAGTCCACGGCATTTACTTCAAACGCCTTCACCGCATATTGATCGAAGGCGGTGGCAAAAATAATTTTTGGGAGGGGAACCTTTCGATCAAGCAGCTTCTTGATCACGCCAAAGCCATCGAGGCCCGGCATTTGCACGTCGAGAAAAACCAGGTCCGGACTATGTTCGCGGATGAGATTGACGCCCTCGACGCCGTTCTTGCCCTGAGCAACGACGTCGACGTCACCCACATTCTTGAGCAGGAAGGCGAGTTCGTCGCGGGCGAGTTGCTCATCGTCCACGATTACAGCGGACAAGGACATTGCTTCTCCTGAGCCCTACAAAGAGTATAGAAGACATCTCGGCCCAACACCAACGACGGCGCCAGAACTCAACGCTGCGCCATGATCGAAAGCGGCAGGCTAATGCTCCGGTTTCAGAATCTTTGGGTCGATCCACTTTGACATTAGGTGATGTCCGCGGTCCACAAATCCAAGCTTCGGGTAGAAGCGCTGGGCGCCTGTATTATGCCGGGTGACTTCCAGGTGAATAGCGTGAACCTTGAGCTCACGCGCCGCTTGCTCGACAAATTGCATGGTCTTGCGTCCCCACCCTTGACCGCGATAACTTTCGAGCAAGAAAAATTCATCCACAAAGGCGTCGCGGCCGAGCAGTTCGAGACTGTAGCCAAAGGTCAGCACGATGTATCCGACGACGGTCTTTCCGGCGCAGACAAGCCAAACACGCCCGAGACCAGGCTCGCGCAGCAGACCCTTCAAAGCGCCGCGCGCCTGTTCCAGATCAAAAGGATGATGATCAAAGGCGTAATATTCACACATCATTGGCAGCATTAAATCTGCGTCAGACTCGGCGGCAATACGGAAAGATGGTTCCATGCGATCAGGCGACGTTTTCGATCGCCAGCGCCATCCCCATGCCGCCACTCACGCACAGAGTCGCCACGCCCCGTTTGGCCTTGCGCTTTAGCATTTCGTGCAGCAGGGTGACCGTGATCCGCGTGCCAGTGCAACCGATGGGATGGCCGAGCGCGATTGCGCCACCATTGACGTTGAGTTTCGCGCGATCGAAATGCAATTCCCGATCACAGGCCAGGACCTGAGCGGCAAAGGCTTCGTTAAGCTCTATCAAATCGAAATCGGTAAGGCGGAGTTTATATTTTTGCTCCATCTTGCGCAACGCCGGTACTGGACCGATGCCCATGATGCGCGGATCCACGCCCACAGAAGTCACGGCGAGAACACGAACCAGCGGTTTGAGGTTGTTTTTCCTGGCGAAGTCTTCGCTCGCGAGCACCACCGCGGCGGCGCCATCCGTGATGCCAGAAGAATTGCCCGCGGTGATGGTTCCGGTTGTCGAGAACACGGGAGAGAGCTTGGCCATTTTTTCCATCGTGGCTCCTACGAAAGGATGCTCGTCGCGGTTAAACGTCTGAGGGCCTTTCTTGCTTTCGAGAGTGACCGGAGCTAGCTCGCTATCGAATCGCTTGGCCTCGATGGCTACTGCAGCGCGGGCCTGCGAGCACAGAGCAAATTCATCCTGCTCGTTCCGCGTGATCTTGTATTGCTCGGCAAGAACTTCGGCGGTTTCCCCCATCAACATCTTCGCTAGGGGACAAAAAAAGCCATCGCGATACATGCCGTCGACGAGTTCCTGATTGCCCAGTCGATAGCCCCAGCGTGCTCCGTCAAGGTAATAGGGCAGACGAGACATAGACTCAGTGCCGCCGGCAAGCACGCAATCGAGATTGCCGGTTGCAATCTCCTGATATCCGAGCGCGATGGATTTAAGACCCGAGGCGCAAGCCTTGTTCACCGTGTAAGCCGGAACTCCCTGCGGAACACCGCTGCGGATGGAAATCTGGCGAGCGGGATTTGGCCCCCCTCCAGCCTGACGAGCATTGCCAAAAATCGTCTCCTCGACCTGATAGGGGCGAACGCCAGCGCGCTCTACGGCCGCTTTTGCCGCAACGACTCCCATGTCGGATGCGGTCATCGAGGCCAGCGAACCCCCGAACTTACCGATGGGCGTGCGCACAGCGGAGAGAATGTAAACGTCGGGCAAACGTGCCTCCGGGTTTCAGTCTAGCATTTGATGGAGCAGGGATTTAGATGCGACGATGAGCGTCAAAGCTTCGGACGACACGCCTTCCAGCGCGGTTACGAGTCGAAAAATCTCTTTATCTGAGGCCAGTATTTTTGCACGACGATTTCGGTTTTGAGGTGGCCGCCACGCGAGAGAAGCTTGAGAGTTATGTCCGCGCGTCGTGCAAAACCGTCCACAAGCTTCCAGGGAATGTATGGGTCATCCTTCGCGTGAAACATTAAGATCTTCGAGGGCGCGAGCTCTTTGAGGTGATAAGCGGGATTGTAAAATATGCCGCCGTTTAGTTTGTTCCAGTTCCGGGCAGAGAGGCGATAGCCGTTGCCGAAAGCTGCACGGATGTACGCTGGATAGCTTGGATTCGAAGTCTCCTTCTTGAGTTCTTTCCGCAAGATCGCCCAATCGACAACCGGGCAATTGGCAATCACTTTGGTGATTCGTGGGTCCAGCGAGGAGAGAATGGCAGCGGCCCCGCCGAAACTTCCGCCGATGACGAAGATCTTATCGGGCAGACAGCGAAATTTTCGACCGAAAGCAAGCTCTCGGATTCCTTTCGGCAATTCGCTAACGATATCGAGAACGTCTTCGTGTGGAGAGCGCTTGAGGAATTGGCCTCCACTCTCCCACGCTCCACGCCAACGGGGATAAAAAACCCAATATCCTTTACGCGATAGATACTCGACGAGAGGCTGCTTTCTGGGGATCGACGGCATGCCATCGCAGAGAATAATCACCTGCTGTGTTGTGACGGTGCGAGCCGGAGGCAAGAACTCCGCGACGATTTCTTTCTTGAACCTGGTTCTAAACATACGTTCAGTCTACGATGCTGGACGACGGGCATTCGCCCACTCAAGTAAACTACGAGAACATGAATTATATCTACGGTATTAACGCCGTTGCCGAGGCATTGAAGGCGCGCGGACGCACCTTTGCATGGGTGGGCGTCGCAAAAGAGCGTCATGACCTTCGATTGAAACATGTTGTCGATGAGTGCCGCCGTCAGGGAGTTGCCGTGAAATTTGTCCCGCGGGATGAACTCGATCACATGGCCGGCAACAATGCGCACCAGGGCGTGGTCGCCGTTACCTCGGCGAAGCAGTACAACGATCTCGAGGATGTGATCGCCGCCAAGCGCGGGGAGTATTCGCTCATGGTCGTGCTGGACGGAGTGGAAGATCCGCACAATCTGGGCGCGATTCTGCGCACCGCCGACGCAGCTGGCGCCGATGGAGTTGTAATTCCCGAACGGCGGGCTGCGGGAGTGACTGCGATCGTGACCAAGACTTCAGCCGGCGCCAGCGAACATTTGCCTATCGCGAAGGTGACCAACATTGCCCGCACCCTTGAGGAATTGAAGGCGCAGAACCTGTGGATGGTTGGCCTGGACGAACGCGGCACTCAATCTTACGACTCACTCGATTACAACATGGACTGCGCCATCGTGTTGGGCGCAGAAGGCAAGGGTCTGCACGACTTGGTGGCAAGGAAGTGCGATTTCCTGGTGTCGATTCCGATGCTTGGAAAAGTACCATCTTTGAATGTATCCGTCGCGGCGGGAGTGATGCTTTATGAGATCGTGCGGCAGCGGGGAAAGAAGTCCGCATGAAGTTGCTCGGTGTTCTGTGTGCGCTCTTTGTTTTGATTACGCCGAGTCTCGCCCTCGATCGCGAGGCTTTCACTTTCACCAACTACGATGTGGACGTGCGGATTGAGCCCGAGCAGCAGCGTCTGGGCGTGCGCGGCAAGATTACGCTGCGAAACGATTCACCCGTTCCCCAGAAAAACATTGCGCTGCAAGTGTCTTCCACATTGGATTGGAGCACGATTCAGATCGGCGGAGAATCCGTGGAATTCGTCACCCACGAATACACTTCCGACATCGATCACACCGGCGCACTGTCTGAAGCCATTGTGACTCTGCCTCGCGAAGTTCCACCGAAGAGCACAATCGAACTGGAGATTGGATACGAAGGAGTGATCCCGCTCGACGTCACGCGACTTAAGCGAATTGGCGTGCCCGAAGACAAAGCCAGGCACTCGGACTGGGACCAGATCGGCAAGTCGTTTAGCGCCGTGCGCGGGATCGGATATGTGGTGTGGTATCCAGTGGCGACGGAGTCCGCGGACTTGTCGGAAGGGAACACCGTATTCGAAACGCTGGGCCGATGGAAAGCGCGGGAAGCAGAGGCAAATTTAAAGATCAAGCTGACTCATTCGGGAGCGACTGGTGAACCACCCCTTCTCATTTGCAATGGCAAGAGCGGCGAGCAGTTTCACGAGCAAATGGGGAGAGCATACTCGTTCGGGGCAGAATACTCGTTTGACCCGCTGGGTGCGACCGTGCCTCTCTTTGTGATCGGCAACTACGACGCGCTTGAGCGGCCAAGTGTGAAATCCTCCTTTCTGCCCGGACACAAGTCCGGCGCCGAAAACTATGCGTTGGCTGCGGACCTGGCCGCCCCCCTCGTAACCGAATGGTTTGGCGCGCCACGGCAAAAAGCGGAAACTGTAGATCTAGCCGACCCGGAGGCTGCGTCTTTCGAGAGTGGCCCAATGCTACTCACGCCGCTGAGCAGCACCAATTCCGCTGTCTACGAGCTTAGCGCGGTTCACCAACTTACTCATGCTGCGTTCTTCTCATCGCGCCCCTGGATTTATGAAGGGCTTGCGCACTTCGCTCAGGCGCTGGAGCGAGAACAACAGAACGGGCGTCCCGCAGCGCTGGATTTTATGAGCCGGCACCGAACCGCGATCGCCGATGCCGAGAAAGCACTTGCAGCGGCGCATAGCGAGAATGAGGCTGCCAATCAGTCCCTGTTCAATACCAGCATCGAAGAGTTCTATCGCAGCAAGGCGATGTATGTGTGGTGGATGCTGCGCGATATGGTCGGCGATGCGGCGCTGAAAAAGGCGCTGTCAGCATACCATTCAGATCAGGATAAGGAATCGGCTTACGTGCAGCATTTGATCGAGGCGCAGACTCATCGCGATTTAGAATGGTTCTTCGACGACTGGGTTTATCGTGACCGAGGCTTGCCCGATTTTCGCGTTGAATCCGCTTATCCGCGCGCGAGGGTTGACGGCGGTTCCACCTTGACCGTGACGATCAATAATCTCGGAGACGCCGGGGCAGAGGTGCCGGTGACCTTGCGAATGGAAGACGGCGAAGTCACCAAACGAGTTGAAGTACACGCCAAGTCAAAGGCCGCGGTTCGGTTTGAAACCAACTCGTCACCGCGGGAAATCGTGGTGAACGATGGCAGCGTGCCCGAAAGCGATACGAGCAACAACGTCTTCAAGGTACCGCCGTCCGACGCGGCTAAGTAACGGCCAATGGCAGTTGGAAATCGACCACTCGTGTCAGTGTGAACGCAATCGCGGGGAGGATTCTTTGGCGTACATCCAATTTCTTGGCGCCGCTGGCACGGTCACCGGTTCCAAGCACCTGATCAATGCCGGCTCCGATTCCAGTGGCGGTTTTCAAGCTCTCATTGACTGCGGCATGTTTCAGGGGCCGAAAGAGTGGCGCGACCGAAACTGGCAGGAGACACCGGTCCCGGCGCGGAAAATTAATGCAGTGGTGCTGACTCACGCGCACATCGACCACTCGGGATGGATTCCCCGTCTGGTGAAGGGAGGCTTCCGCGGACCGATTTACGCGACTCCAGCGACCATCGATTTGTGTGGCATCCTGCTCCCCGACTCCGGCCACCTGCAGGAAGAAGACGCCGAGTTCTATAACAAGCACAAGAAATCGAAACACGACCCGGCACTGCCGTTGTACACATTCGAGGAAGCGCAAGAGTCGCTTCAGTATTTTCATGCCGTGCAGTTCGGGATGACTCAGCAGCTTTGCCCGGAGGCTTCGTTCCGCTTCGTGCGGGCAGCGCATATTCTGGGGTCATCGATGGTTGAACTCTCGCTACGCTGCAACGGGCAAAATCGCCGCTTGTTGTTTACGGGTGACATTGGCCGCGTACGAGATCAGAATTCCGCGCCCGGTAGGGTCGTACCTTCCGGGCCGACGGAAGGCGAGACGGCGGACGTCCTTGTGATGGAGTCTACTTACGGGAACCGGCAACACCCGACGTCCGATCCGCGACCCGAATTAGCGTCATTGATTCGCCGGACCGTTGAACGTGGCGGAAGCGTGATCGTGCCTGCCTTTGCGGTTGAGCGCACGCAGAAATTTCTTTTCATGTTGAAAGAGCTGATGCAATCCGGGCAACTCCCGGCCATCCCAGTCTATTGCGACAGCCCCATGGCGATCAAGGCCGTCGAGATCTTCATGAAGCACACCGAGGAATACAGCGACGACACGCGCCGTCTTATTGGTCAGCACGGGTCGCCGCTAGACTGGCCGGGCTTCACATTTGCCTCGACTGCCGACGAGTCGAAAAGGATCAATGGTGTGAGAACTCCAGCGATCATCGTTTCTTCGAGCGGCATGGTGACGGGTGGACGCATCCTCCATCACCTCGCACAAAGACTGCCTGATCCAAGTAACACTGTGATCTTTATTGGTTTTCAGGCGCCTGGAACCCGCGGATTCACCATCAAGAGTGGCGCGCCTGAAGTGAAGATCTTCGGTGACATTGTGCCGATCCGTGCGCACGTGGCGGCGCTCGAGCAGTTCAGCGATCACGCCGACACGCCCGAGTTGCTGCAGTGGCTGCGCACGTTTCCCAGAAAGCCGCCCGTGACCTACCTGGTCCACGGCGAGCCCGCGGCATCCATGCAGTTGCGCGATACCATAGCCAAAGAAATGGGATGGAATGTCCAAGTGGCGCAATGGATGCAGAAAGTGGAGATAAGTTAGTGATTGGGTCAAGAGAAATCTTTCCAATTACTCAATTACAGGATTACCCAATTACGAAATTAGAGGTGACTATGACTCAAGCTGAACTGAAGAAGCATCTTGATGCGGCAGAGAAGAGTCCCAAGGAAGTTGCGGCGGCGGTTTCGGGGCTACCCGACAAGACACTGCGCTACAAACCGTCACCCGACAAGTGGTGCATCCTGGAGGTTCTGGGTCACCTGGCGGACATTGAAATCGTGTACGCGCACCGCTTCCGGCAGATGCTGGCTGACAAAAAACCGGTGATTGCTCCCATGGATCAGGATGCCTGGGCGCAAAATCTCGGCTACCTGGAGACTCCCGCACCGGAGTTGATCGCGCTCTATGGATTGAACCGTCATCACACCTTGCAACTCTTGCGCCGGCTGAAATCGGGCGACCTGGAGAAGTCTGCGTACCATCCCGAACTCAAACACGACGTCACAGTCGCGGAGTACGTAGAAAAGATGGGAACGCACGGCGCTAATCATCTCACTCAGATTGAGCGCCTCAAGAAAGAGGCAGCGCGGGGGTAGATCACTGGGGCGTATTCGTGAACTCTATCAGCGCTTGCAACTTTTCGGCGGCGGCGCCCGAATCGATCGATTGCGATGCCAGAGGGAGAGCGTCGGCGAGATGGTTCGCTTTGCCAGCTGCGACCAAGGCTGCAGCCGCATTCAACAACACCACATCCTTTTTGGGCGATTTCTTGCCGGCGAGGATGTCACGAATAATACACGCGTTCGTCGCGGCATTTCCACCGGAGATCTGATCAAGCGTGCTTCGGCTCATCCCAAATTCTTCCGGCGTGACTTCATAAGTGCGAACCGTTCCTTCGCGTAGTTCGGCAATCCGGGTTGGACCTGTGATTGTGATTTCGTCCAACCCGTCCAGCCCGTGCACGACTAGGGCCCGGTGTAATCCCAGCATGCTGAAGGCCTCCGCCAACTTTTCCACCAGTGCGACGGAATACACGCCGACGACCTGAGCCGAAGCGTGGGCTGGATTGGTGAGTGGCCCCAGCAAATTGAAAACCGTCCGTAGACGAAGTTCGCGGCGAGCGGATTGAACATACTTCATCGCCGAGTGCACTGCCGGTGCAAAAAGAAACGTGATCCCGACTTCTTCTAAACACACGGCTAGCAGGGCAGGGGGCAGATTGATGTTCACGCCCAAGGCCTCCATTACATCGGCGGAGCCGCATTTCGAAGTCACGCTGCGGTTTCCGTGCTTGGCCACGCGCACCCCCGCGCCAGCGACGACAAGAGCCGTAGCTGTTGAAATGTTGAAAGTGCCGCTGGCATCGCCCCCGGTGCCGCAGGTGTCTACCAATGCATCGCGCCCGGTACCACTGACGTCCACCATCTGGTTTGGACGAAAATCAAGGGGAATTGCGGCGCCGCGGATCGCTTCCGCAAAACCAACAATCTCTTCAACCGTCTCACCCTTCATGTGCAGAGCGACCAGCAGAGCCGCAATTTGCGCGTCGGTACATTTGCCGGTCAACACCTCTGCCATAACGCTACGTGCTTCATCACGGGAGAGCGATTGGCGGTGATTCGCAATGCGATGGAGTGCTTCAGTGATCATCGATGGAATACCAGAGTAGCATCGTACAGGACCAGATGCAGGCGAAAGTCTGTGTCCCAAATGAGACCACAAAGACGCGATTCGCTCGCCAAACCGACACGTTGCGTTTGCCGTATACCGGGCCCTTCGATAGAATCAAGTGTTTGCCGCCCGCGGTTCTAAGCTGCAAGCAAGCCCTGCCGAAAAATCATAGTGACTCTGGAATTGTTATGAAAATTCATGAGTATCAGGCCAAGGCGATCCTGAAAAAGTATGGGGTTGCCGTCCCACGTGGTGAAATGGCTGAAACCCGCGAGCAAGCTGAAGCTGCGGCGAAGAATCTTTTTGATGCGGGTGCAAGTGGGGTTGTGGTCAAGGCTCAGATCCACGCCGGAGGCCGTGGTAAAGGCGGCGGAGTGAAGATCGCGAAATCGGTGGATGAGGTCGCCGACTTGGCCTCGAAGATTTTAGGGATGACGCTCGTGACGCATCAGACCGGACCCGAGGGTCGCGTGGTGCGCCGCCTGCTCATTGAAGAAACATTGCCCATCGAGAAGGAACTTTACCTGGGAATCGTGATCGACCGGGTCGAAGCAAGACCGGTCTTTATGGCCTCCTCTGCCGGCGGCATGGAAATCGAGCAGGTCGCAGCAGAAAACCCCGAAGCCATTCTCAAAGAGTATATCGAGCCCAGTATGGGTCTCGAAGCGTTCCAGGCTCGCAAACTAGCTTTCAAGTTGGGACTGAAGCCAGCTCAGATTAACGAAGCCGTGCGTTTGATGACTGGACTCTTTCGCGCATTCCAGGAGACTGATTCGTCCCTGATGGAAATCAATCCATTCGTTAGTTGCATCGATGGCAGGCTGTTTGCGCTCGATGCCAAGATCAATTTCGATGACAACGCCCTGTTCCGGCATCCCGATCTTCGCGAACTGCGCGACATTACCGAGGAAGATCCCCTCGAAGTAGAGGCCTCGAAGTACAGCCTGAATTACATCAAGCTCGACGGAAATGTGGGTTGCATGGTGAACGGCGCTGGGCTGGCGATGGCTACGATGGACATCATCAAGTACGCCGGAGGGATGCCAGCCAACTTCCTCGATGTGGGCGGAGGAGCCAACTCCGAACAAGTGACGCATGCCTTCGAGATCCTGCTCAGCGACCAAAACGTAAAAGCAGTGCTGATAAATATTTTCGGCGGAATCCTTCGCGTCGACACTTTAGCTACAGGGGTCGTCGAGGCCGCACGGAAAACGCACATTCAACTTCCTATCGTACTGCGTCTCGAAGGGACCAACGTCGAGGCCGGACGAGAGATTCTTGAGCAGTCAGGATTAAACTTCATTGTTGCAGAAACCATGAAGGACGCGGCCGAAAGAGTCGTCGCAGCAGCGGCAGCGTAACTGATCGCTGTAGAGACGCGGCTTGCTGCGGCTGCGCCATAAGGCAGGAGATGTAGCAAGCTACGTCTCTACGAAGAGACAATTTTATGAGCATTCTTGTAGATAAATCGACGCGAGTTATTGTGCAGGGACTGACTGGGCGGGAAGGTACATTTCACGCCAAGGCCTGCGCGGAGTACGGAACCAAGATCGTTGGCGGAGTTACTCCGGGCAAGGGTGGCACCACTCACGAAGGATGGCCCATCTTTAACACCGTCCAGGACGCGGTCGACAAAACCGGGGCCGATGCATCGGTCATTTTCGTTCCTCCACCATTTGCTGCCGACGCGATTATGGAGGCTGCAGATGCAGAGATCGAATTGATCGTCTGCATCACGGAAGGCATTCCGACGCTTGATATGGTACGGGCGTGGGAGTATCTGCAGAATCGGCGCTCGCGGCTGATTGGGCCTAACTGTCCTGGCATCATTTCACCGGGCAAGTGCAAGATCGGAATTATGCCGGCGCGGATTCATCTCGAAGGGTCAGTCGGAATCGTCTCGCGTTCGGGCACGCTGACTTACGAGGCGGTTTATCAGCTAACCACGCGCGGGATTGGCCAGTCTACAGCGATTGGCATCGGCGGAGATCCCATTATTGGCACAAACTTCGTCGACGCACTCGAACTGTTCAACAAGGATCCCCAAACCGAAGTGGTCGTGATGATCGGGGAAATCGGCGGCAACGCCGAGGAAACTGCGGCCGAATACGTGAAGTCTCGCATGAAAAAGCCAGTTGTTGGATTCATCGCGGGACAGACCGCGCCTCCGGGGCGCCGCATGGGCCATGCCGGCGCCATCATCTCCGGCGGGAAGGGAACTGCTGCCGAGAAGATCAAGGCGATGGAATCCGCCGGCATTCGCGTCGCCAAGTCGCCCGCGGAAATTGGCGAGACAGTCATGGCAGCAATGGGTGTTGCAGCGAAAGCCTAAAGACGAACGACCAAGGACGAACTACTAAACTATGAAGACTCTGCAACGCACTTTTACTATCATCAAACCAGACGCCGTAGCCAAGAACGCGGTTGGCGACATCATCGAGCAATTTGAGAAAACTGGCTTCCGGATACTGGCCATGAAGATGCTGGAGATTTCGAAGCATCAAGCCGAGCAGTTTTACGCCGTGCACGCCGGTCGATCCTTTTTCCATTCGCTGACCGATTTCATGTCGAGCGGGCCGATTGTGGTATTGGCACTTGAAAAGGAAAATGCCATCGCTGACTTGCGCAAACTCATGGGTGCAACCAATCCGGCAAACGCCGAGGAAGGCACAATCCGCAAGAAGTGGGCGAGCGACATCGAGCACAACGCCATCCACGGATCGGATGCAGACGAGACCGCCCGCTTCGAGTTAAGTTATTTCTTCGCGGGATACGAACTGGCTAAGTGATGCCGGTTGGCTGGGCGTCCGGGCCCAGCCGGCGTCATCCGGAACGAAGTGAGGGACCTTGTCGCGCGGTCCGTTTGAAAACTTCGCTGAGCTCAGTTGCTCAGGGCAGGCTAAAAGCTGAGCCGCGCGCCGTCATCCTGAACGAAGTGAAGGATCTCGGTAACCAATGATCCAGGAGCGTCCTTATGCCCCTGATACAAATCACGATGTTGACCGGCCGTACCACCGATCAGAAACGCAAACTGGCACAACGCATCACCGATGCCATGGTGGAAGAAGCAGCTGCGCGTCGCGAAGCCGTTGTCGTGGTCTTTAACGAAGTCCCGAAGGAAAGTTATGCCTCGGGGGGTGTGCTGATGTCGGACAAAGGCAAGTAACGCCTTCGTGGCGGTCGGTCATCATGCGACAAGCAACGCGGGCGACGGCGCCCGCGCCACACCATCTCAAGCTAGCGGTTCGTACAGATGCCCCTCGATCCGCTCGCCGAACTTGGGTAGTTCTTTTTTCGCGTACTGCAGGAAATGGGGCGCGGCGCGATGGGCTTCGAGTGCAGCGTCATCTTTATATTGTTCATAGATGAAGAATCGACGCGGCTCGGTTTTATGCCGGTGGACCTGGTACACCAGACATCCGGGCTCTTTCCGGGATTCTTCGGTTAGCTTGGAAAACACGCCGATAACATCCGCTTCACGACCAACCTTCGCCATCCACGTAACAACCAGAACAACCATCGCTAGCTCCGTCCTTAAATTTTTGCCTGCGCCCTGGTTCTTGATCCAGTTAATTCCCGAAGTTTTGCCGCAAACTCATCGAGGAATATAGTTTCCTCGCGCCCGGGGCCGGTCGAGATCATGCCGATGCGTGCTCCACTCTCCTTCTCGACGAAATCCAAA
>Ga0210395_10003086_pt1 | contig 12831 bp, 5 predicted proteins | sample IncBWH4OmetaG_FD_150861 | JGI IMG/M metagenome (GOLD analysis project Ga0210395, IMG submission 150861) | Forest soil microbial communities from Barre Woods Harvard Forest LTER site, Petersham, Massachusetts, United States - Inc-BW-H-4-O ...
AAATCCAGAAATTCTGCTGCGAAGGGGTTATGGCTGGTGCGGATGGCATTGCACCCCATCTCCTTAAGAATCTCCAGCCGCCGCTCCCAGATCCTCTCCGGAACCGCGGCGCCCACGCTGCCCCCGTCGTGATGGAGGCAAACTCCGTTGAGCTTCACGCGTTCGCCGTTCAACAAGAATCCATTATCGGCATCGAAAACGGCCTCGCGAATGCCGACCGGCGTATCGTATTCATCCGCGGCCCCGCCTCCGGTCCGCACCGTGCTGTGGACTTTGTACAAGTACGGATCGTTAACGGACCAAAGGCGCGGAAGCTTCACCTTTATGTCTTGTAGGAATTCGTATTCCTGACCCGTGGAGATGTCCTGGCTAGCCTCGGCGCTCCTGACCGCATTTCCGTAGCCGTCAGTAATGCTGGTGACGAGGGTGCAGCGGGCCGCACTCTCACTCTCATTGCTGATCCTCGTACGGACGCGAAGCACCGCCTCCTCTTTCGACACTCGAGATGAGCTGACGAACGTCCCCCAGTGAGCGACGTGGATCTTGTTTGTGGACAACAGCCACGTGTGGCGATAGATGCCCGACCCTGAATACCAGCGGCAATTAGTCTGGCGTGAGTTGTCGACCTTCACTGCGATCACGTTTTCGCCGCCGAGCGTCACGTAGGGTGTGAGGTCGTAGAAAAATGGAACGTATCCGTAAGGGCGTTTGCCAAGAAAATGACCGTTGATCCAAACCTCGCTGAGCTCGTAGACCCCATCGAACTCCATCGTGAGTTTCTTGTTTTTGTACGAATTCGGCAGACGGAATCTCTTCCGATACCAGCCAATGCCAGTCGGAAGATACGCGCCGCAAAAACTGGATGGTTCGTTCTCATCGAAAGGCCCGTCGATGCTCCAATCGTGCGGCAGATCCAGCAGTCTCCAATCTGCGTCAGAAAACTTGGGCACTTCAGCGCCTGTAGAGTCGCCCCTATGGAACCTCCAACCGCGGTCAAAATTCTCCCGGAGTCTTTGTCCCATGGCTTCCGTAGGGGTCTCGGCGAGAGCAGAGCCTAGGGCCGGAAACACTGAGACTAATGCCGCTGTTCCAACCACACCTTTCAGCAGTTCGCGCCGATTCAGAGAACCGCTGAGTGGGCTGACTTTCTTCATCTCATCTCCTTAGAGCCGTGAGAGAACAGTATTTCCGAGACCTTCAGCACCGTCGAATGGTCTAGTGCACAGCGACAATCTGCCACTGTTGCGTTTGTGTGCTGCCGGATTGAGGTTCCTGTACTACGAATCCGGCTAGCGCACCGGATCCGCCGCTCGTGTCCAACGCCAAACCACTCAAATGATTGATGAGGCTGAAGTATCCGTTCCCCACGGAAACAATCGTCCACTCCTGCTCTGTCGAACTGTTGGCGACCGACTGAACAATCGCTGTCCCGCTCGTCGTGGAAGCTCCGGAGTCGTCGAGCACATTCGTGCTGTTTCCGGCGCCCGGATTCAGGCTGGAGATCTGGAAATAGCCATCCAGATTGCTTGCAATGCGCCACTGCTGGCTGAGGCTTGGACTTCCACTATTAGCTTCTGCATTTAACATGGCGCTGGAAGCATTCGAGCCCTGGTATACAGACAGAATCTCCCCGCTCCTGCGATTGACAAATTTGTAGGTCAAAGTGGAATCAAGATTGCCACCGAGCGCGTCGATACCTGGAAGCAATTCTGAGTAAGTGGGATCATTTACATTGGTTGTTCCCGAGGTATCGGCATTGTTGAACAGCGTCAGACCGTTCCAGCTATAGATCGCGTTGGCCTGATTGTCCCCGTTAATAAATCCGCCGCTCAAGCTGGGTATGTTTACGCCCGCCGGATTCCAGTATTCAACGCCCATTCCTAGATTGTTGGGCAAACTCTCCTGCACCCCTTGTAAATCGAGCAGAAACTGCTGCTGTTCCGCGATGCTCGGCGGTGAATACCAGGGATCGTTCGACCCAAAACCGTTCTCGTAATGTTCTCCCGTCTCAATAATGAAGATTGGTTTCCCTATGCTGTTGGACGCGTCGACAAGCACGTCCTGCTCGACCGGTTGGTTCTGCGGATTGCTTTCCGCGGCTTGCGCATCAGTCAAAGGCCCGTGATAAAACGGATAGTAACTCTGACATATTGCGTCATAGGTAATGCCACTCTGATTCGCCAGCGTGAAGAACTGAGTCAGATTCCAAGCCGGAGTGATATGGATGCAGGTCAGCGGCGGTGGAACCGCAGGACCAATCGACGTATCCGCGGCCGCATCGTGAACCGCCTGCAGAGCCTGTATCTGCAAGGAGGCAAAACCGCCGAAGTCAGTTCCCGTAGGACTGCCGATCGTACCCAGAAACCCGGTATCTACTTCATTCCCAATCGCCACCAGGTCGGGCATCACGCCAGCCTCGCGATACGTCATGATTTCTGCTTTGACGTAAGCGTAAATATCCGTCTCCAGTTGAGCGAGTGTGTCATTCGCCCATGCCGGTGGTACGCTCATAGAGCTTCCACCGTCGAAGAGCAGGGTCAGCTCCACACTCAAGCCGAGATTCTTGGAGCGCTTGGCAAGGTCCAGATCCTGCGCATCGGTCTCTGCGTAACAGGCATTTCCACTGCAGCCAGTCTGCGACGGATTCGAATATGGAGGCGCCGAACTCGGTCTCAAGCGGATCATGTTGACGCCGTGGCTCTTCAGCATGGCAAGCACATCCAGCGGTTGCCCTGCATCCTTCCACCAGGTCAAGCCTGTCGAGGCGCGTGCCGCCTCCTGTTTTTCCAGAAGAGCATTGTCGACGCCCCGAAAGAAGGCAGGACGCAACAGCCACTGCTGGCTCTGGGTCGGAGCGCCCGGCGAATTCAACGCGGTTTGGTCGAGGAGTGTGCCAGCCGATGTCGAGCCCTGATATAAGTCGATCAATAAGCCGGTATTAGTGTTCGAAATTGTGTAGTAATCAGCACTTACAGGAGTTAGTATCCACTGCTGTGTGGAGTTACCCGCACAAGGATTCTGGACTACATAAGCCACACTCGAAACGGTCGCACTATCCAGACAAAGGCCGTTTAGAATATTGCTGATCTGCCATGATCCTCCCGAAGTTGATCCGCCCGAAAGTGTCGTAAAGGCCCATCTTTGGCTCGTGTTGGTGAAAGTCCGCGGCTGCTGGACGATGTTGGCGCCAGCTGTCGTCGAATTGTTATTGAGGTCGGCCTGCAAGCTGCTTAACTGATTTATGACGTAATACACCTGGCCATTGATAGGCGTAATATTGGTGGGCTCTGCCGGTTGCTGGCTCGGCCCGACCACGGTGATCTGCGCCGATGCCGTACTGCCGTTTCCTGCTTCCGTCGAGGTCACTGCACTGGTGACATTATTTTGCGCGCCGGCGATTATGCCAACAACGTTGACCGCAAACGTGCAAGAAGCACCCGCGGCCAGGCTCGCGCCTGAGAGGCCGACGCTGTTCGAACCAGCGGCTGCCGTAATCGTCCCACCCCCGCAGCTTCCAGCTAGGCCGTTGGGTGTTGCTACGGTGAGCCCAGACGGAAAAGCATCGGTGAAGCCGATCCCGCTCAACGAGATTGCCGTGTTCGGATTTGACAGGCTAAAGGTGAGAGATGTCTTGCCGTTCAACGACACACTAGCCGCCCCAAAGACCTTCGCGATTGCTGGCGGCAAATTGGCCGGGGGAGGGGGAGTGCCTGATCCGGATGAGCCTCCGCCGCAGCCTGTATTCCAGACCAAGCTCAGCGCTATGCCGAGACACAACGATACCGAAACCACTTTCCCCGAAAATGTCGGCTCGGTCTTCCGATCTTCCTTATTATTGCGGTCCAATGTCCGACACTTCATCGCCTTGCGCCTTGGGCTTAATATTCATCTGGTGATACAGCTCTCTGACTTGGTCCTTAGTTTTCTTGATCTCCTGAAAAAGGTGCATTTCTTTCTGCGCCTGGTCGTCCAATTGAAGACGCCGATACGCCGAGGCGAGCCGGTAATGCGCTTCGCTATTCAGCGGATCAGCTTCGATTGCCGCGCGGAGATGCTTGACGGCCTCTTCTGGTTTCTGCTGCATCATCAAGACTCTTGCCAGACCTAGCTGTGCTTCTACTTCGTTGGGGTTGAGTTTGTTGGCTCGCTCGTAGTGGGCAAGCGCCTGGTCTAGGTCAGACTGTGACAATGCGATCGCGCCCAGCCCACTCTCGGCTTTGGCGGCGTCGCCATCCATCGCCTCCGCGTCTTGAAAGTCTTTTGCCGCCTCTGCCTGCGTTGCCGCATCGTGAGGTGATAACTGAAGCACCGCTTCACCCAATTCGAAACGAACGCCTTGCAGGCGTGAGTCGATCTGCAACGCTTTCTTATAGTGTTCGATCGCGTGGGGGAGATCTCCGCCGTTGATCAAGTGTTCGGCGATCGCTTGTTGCATGCGGGCCGAAGCCGGCGCAAGAATGGCGAGCTTGTTCAGCGTGTCTTCAGCCAACTCGGAGTAGACGCGTTGTGCCATGAACAGAACGTCCACGTTGTCCGGGTCGAGGTCAACCAGAGAGCGCATCACCGAAGCCGTGGCGCCCTGGTCACCCTCTTGTTCGTAGAGAGACGCTAACTCCAGGCCGACCTGCAGACGCAACGACTTGTCCTTCAGCTTTGGAAAAGACTTCTCGAGCAACGCGCGGGCGGAGGGATCTCCCAATCTCTTTTGCGAAATTCCCAGCAGAGCTTGTGTTTTCGTTAAAGATGGATCAATCGCCAATGCCTTGCGCAAATACCGTGAAGCGTTCTGATAATCGCGCTGGAAGAAGGCGATTACGCCTAGGTTCGCATAGGCCTCAGCGTTCTTGGGATCGAGGACCAGGACGGCCTCGAACTCCTTGGCTGCGGCGCTCGGATCGTTTGCTTTGAGGTACTGCGCCGCCTTCACGAGGTGATCGTGAATCTCTGCGGTTCGAGAGGCTCCGGTTTGTGCGCCGGCAAGCCCGCTCGCAAGAAGCGCGAGAACTAACACGAACCGTCCGCCACATAAGCGCCTCCGGTTCGCAGCAGCAAGAAAGGTGCCAAAGGCAAACGCGGATTTAGGAAGCTTACTTGGTTGAGACTCTTTCATGGAGGAAAGATATCGCAAAATTCGCTGCTCCGGCGAAGTGACGAAAAACCGCGGGGTGCGGAAGGGCTGCCTCCGCGCCCCGCGGGGATGGGATAGCTGAACTCTAACCGCGCGCTCAGAATCTAACCTTAGCGCCCAGCTGTATGATGCGCGTGCCCCCCTCGGTGCTGGTGATGGTGCCAGCGGTCGAATTGGATAACAGGGGGGTGCCCTGGCCGGCCGCGCACGGCGGCGGCGAATTCAGCGCGAGGGAACAACCAATGCCAACGTCGTTATTCGGGTTGGCCCAGTTGATGTGATTAAACACATTAAACATGTCAGCCCTCACCTCGAGTTTCACAGACTCGTACAGGGCAAACTCCTTGGCGAGACTGAAGTCCACGTCCGTGAAACCCGGTCCAGTCAGGCTATTGCGTCCGGCATCGCCAAACGTCCCAGGCGCCGGGTTGGCGAAGGCCGCCGGATTGAACCAGGTTGCGTTGCTACGATGCGACACGCTTGGGCTACCCACAACGTCGGCATATAGACTGGAGCCGCCTTGGTTGATGGACGCTGAGAGCCCCGGATCAATCGTAGTCGCAATGCCCGACTGGATCACCGGAGTAAACGGAGTTCCCGAGTGCCACTGGAAAAGACTGGAGACGCGCCAGCCACCCACGACTGGCTCAACAAACTTGGAAACTGCATAGCGGCGTCCGCGGCCGACCGGTATCTCATAAAGGATCTGGCCGACCAGGGTATTCGTCGCGTTGCCGTCAGACAATCCGTAATTGGCAGAGGGATCGAACGCGTTCTGGTAAATGTCGATGCCTGATCCGTGACCTCCACCTGTACCCGTATCGAGCCATTTCGACCAGGCGTAATTAACCTGGTAGCTCAGTCCATACGATGCTCTCTTCTGTAGGCGCAATTGCAGTGCGTTGTAATTCGAATATCCGTCGTAGATTTGCGCCTGGATATCGTTGAAGATGGGGTTCGGGTTGCCGCAGTTATAGCCCGTGCACCCGAATGCACTGATAGGCGCCTGGTTGATATTAGTTTGAAAGTTGAGATTCCTGCCGCGGGTGTAGACATAGCTTGTGTCCAACATCAGGTTCCCGCCAAACTCGTGCTGAACGCTAAGAAGGAAATTCTCAACGTACGTGGGGGGCATATTCCGCGGGTAGTACGACACGCCGCTGAAGTTGGAGACGGTGGACGTCAGAGTTTGCAGCGTGGGGAACACGACCATCAAGCCGGAGCCAGGAGTCGGCCCCTGGTCCAACTGGAATACAGCGCTGCCGTTGGTGTACCCATTGTTGCCGACCTGGTGCGGGTTGAAGCCGAGGCCGAGTGCGCCATCCGTATAATTTTCGGAGTCGCGCGGCGCGTCAAAAATGCCGTAGCTCGCGCGGACTGACCATTTGTCGCTGGGTGACCAGGCGATGCCAACTCGCGGTGCGAATTCGTGATTGTCGGCGTTTTGGATGGTCGTCATGTTGGTGATGGGCCCACCATAAAGCGTGTCTCCCTGTCCGCCGAAGAGGATGGCCCCTTTGTAGAGCCCGCCATCCGCCGAGTTCGGCAAATACGGATCGTATGTGCCAAACAGATTGTTTTTCACGCCCCAGCCGGATTGCCTCTGCCAGCGAAGGCCCAAGTTCAGCGTCAGGTGCGAGGAAATCTTGACGTCGTCGCTGCCGAATAACGCTGTGGTCGACATATGAGCGCTGGTCGGATCTGATTCAGACACGTACCATCCATAGACGTCACCCGCAAGGAAGTCGGCGTACGGGACTCCGGTAACGGTTCCATTGAACTCGAAGTTCCCTGAGCTGATGTCGCCCCAGTTGGTATAGTTCTGATAAGACCGGTCGTATTCGCCACCAACCTTGATGGTGTGCTTGCCGTGAATGAGCGTAAGGACATCCGAGACAAGGTAGGTTCCCTCGCCCAGAACTGCAGAAATGTTGCCGTTCTCGCCGCATCCGGCGCCCTCAGCGATGCATCCGGTCCCGGGCCCTCCCCCTGGGGCATCAATCTGGATTTTTGGAAAAACATTTGACGGAGCATTTGTGCCGTAAGTCGGTTCAAGCCCAATCGTCGCTGGAATGTCTTTATTCAAAGAGGGCGGCGTGTATCGATCGAGCTCGCGGCTAGCGCCGATCCGAAACTCGTTCAACATAGTCGGGCTAATCGTATAAACCTCTGAGAGCTGCCCGGTCAGATCGTCGGTATAGCCTAGTTGCGTCGACGTAGCGGGGTTAGGGAATAGTGGATCCGCGGGCACATAAGTTGACGTGGTAGGGAAATAGTTGAAACTGAACGAAAGTCGTTGTTTGGAGTTGATATTGTAATCGGCCTTGCCGGTATACCAAGTATCTGTATCCGGGCTGCTGCCATTGAACACGAAATTGTTAGCCAGCGTGGTGCAGGTTTGAGCAACGGTCGCTGATGCATTTACTGGCCCGGGGCATCCCGCAACCCATCCCGGAGCGTTGGCCGCGGGAAAGTAGGCCTGAAGTTTTTGCGCCACGGTATCCATAGGCGCCAATAGCTGGCCCGTAGTGGGGTCAAAGGCCGGACCTGTTGCGCCTGGAACACCGAAGAAATCCCCTGCCTCTTCGGCGGCCGTGGGGTAGGTATAGTTTCCGGACGTTGGACTAGACGAAGGGTTGCGCTGGTAGAGGAAAAAGAAGAACAGCTTGTTCTTTATGACTGGTCCGCCCACGCTGCCTCCGTAGGTATTCCAGTGTTCTACCGACTTCACTTCCGGCGCCGGATTGAAATACCCCCTGGAGTTAAGCACGGTGTTCTGAACGTACTCATACGCGCTGCCGTGCCATTGATTGGTTCCGCTTTTCGTGATCACGTTAATCGAAGTCAGACCACCGCCATATTGCACGTTCGCATTGGCTGAATTGATGGTTACCTCGCCGATCGCGTCAACCGGCATATAGTAGTTGCTGCCGTTAAAATCTCTCGGAGCCGTTGCCGGTCCACCATCAGACAAAAAGTTTATGTTGTAGGACTGCGTGCCGTTGACTCCGACTCCTTGGCCGTTGATTGCGCCCGCTCCTCCGCCCGTATTCACGCCGGGAATCAGCTGGATCAGCTCGGCGCGCCAGTCGGTGCCCACGATAGGAGCCGCGCTAACCGCTTCGGCGCTAATGTTGACGTGCTGGTCCGAGGTTTCCGTTTCCACCAGTGGGGCATCTTCCGTCACCACGACCTGTTCACTGGTGCTGCCCACCTGCAGAGTTCCGTTCACCTCAATGGTCTGAATCTCGAGGGTAATGCCCTCACGCACAAAATTTCGGAAGCCGCTTTTCGAAAAGCTGACCTTGTACAGGCCGATAGGAACGGCAGGCACGTCATAAATGCCATCTGCGTTGGTCGTTACAACAGTGCTCACCCCGGTTTGCACGTTCACGATGGTTACGGTCACACCGGAGACAACGGCGCCCGAAGAGTCCATGGCCGTCCCCTTGATTTCTCCAGTGTTCGCGTTCTGCCCGAAAGCAAACGTAGCCGTTAAGCCTGCGACCAACAACACAAACAAGCGCCCTAAGTGGCGAACCATCCCGAGCCTCATCGTGGAGCCTCCTGAAGTTAACCCCGCCGGACCAGCGCCCAAAGTCATCTTGGATCTATCGGCGCTACCGCGCTTCCGGTCGGCAGCCTCTAATGCAAACACACTACCGAACCGGAATCCTATGCTCACGCGACCAACCGCGAATCCGCCAAAAGTAGGATCAAGCAGAAAAGTATTTATCTTGACAACAGGGTGAGGGCTGTGAGGTAGGCTACTCCAGGTGTATAAGCCCCCGGTGGAGAGCAGTTACCACAGCTTCCGTGCGGTCGCTGACATTCAGCCGTAGCAGAATCGCACTCACATGGCACTTCACGGTGGACTCGGAGATGCCTAATGTAGAAGCGATATCTTTGTTACTTTTTCCACTCGCCAGCAGACTGAGCACTTCTTGCTCTCTTGCGCTGAGTTCCGAATCGGGCATGCGCGATGCCAAAGCTCGGGCAACCGGAGGCGGCAAGAAACGCCCGCCCGTATGCACGCGCTGCAATGCCTCCACCAGTGTTTGATAAGGCATCCCTTTAATAACGTAGCCCTGAGCTCCTGCCTCCAGGGCCCGGTGGATGTCGGCATCTCCCTCGTAAGTAGTCAGCACCACAAATCTGGCTCGCGGGTGAGTTTCGCGAATCGACCGAATTGAATCCACACCACTCATCCCCGGCAGTCGCAGATCCATCAAGGTCACGTCCGGCTTGTGCTTGAAGAACAGGGTGACAGCCTCTTCTCCCGTGCCGGCTTGGGCGACAACCGTCATGTCCGATCGTGCATTCACAATCGAAGCCACGCCCACACGCATCAGCGGATGATCATCCACAACCATTACCTTGATCTTCTCGACGAGTTTGTCAACGTTGGCCGTGCTCATATCTGCGAGACCCCATTTTCTGTGGCGGATGCCTTGCGAGGAACGGACAATGTCAACTCCGTTCCGACGCCAGACCCGCTATTCAAAGTGAGCACTCCACCAATCCGCTTTGCGCGTTCTCGAATGCCGACCAGGCCGTAGTGGCCGTTAGGTTGCGACGATACTACCTCCGGATCGAAGCCACATCCGTCGTCGCGCACCTGCACACGAAAATCCCTCTTCTCGAAACTGATGTCCACGTGCACCTTGTTAGGCTGTCCGTGACGAATCGCATTGTGCAGGGCCTCCCTCACGACCATGAGCAATTCGTGGGCCGTAGATTGGTCGAGATCAAACGGTCTCCCCGATACTCGATATTCCACCGGCACTCCAAACTCATGGCTGACCTGGTGGGCCATCGTGCCGAGTATCGGGCCAATCGCAGTCGCGGACCCGTCGGCGTGGCGAAGATCCCATACGGCTTCTCTGGCCTCGTTGATGGTGGTGCGCAACTGTGTGCGCACGCAGCTCAATAAATCTTCCTTGGCGGAGGGTTCGCTGTCATCGAGGCTGGAGTGAGCCTCCAATAACGCGGAAACTCCCGCGCAACCTTGAATGAGGGTGTCGTGCATTTCCCGCGCCAGCCGGTTCCGTTCGTTCAATACCGCCTGAAAGCGCGAGTGCACCTGACGCATTTGGAATCTGTACCCTCCCCACACACCGGCCGCAACTAATAACACACAACAGCCCAGGAACCAGGAAGTACGATAGAAGTGTGGTCTTTGAACAATTTCGACAGCGGCTTCCGCGATCCGCTGCGGATCGCTCATCTCGAACGCCTCCACGCGGAACTGATAACTCCCTGATGGAAGGTTTGTGTAATAAGCCACGGGGCTCGCCGACGCATCCGTCCAATTCTTGTCAAAGCCTTCCAACATGTAGCGAAACCTTACCCGCTCTTGCGAGCGAAGCTGGATGACGTTGTAGTGCACTTCGATTTTGGCATTGTCCGGGTTGAGTGAAATTCTCTGCAGATCAGGCACGCGAAGACCATCCGCGAGCACAGAGTCAATCACTACCGGCGCCGGACCCCTGGGCGGAGCGGAGTTCAAGGAAACCCGGACCGGTCCCTTATTGCTGGCAAACCAGACCTCGCCTTGCGAGGTCACAACTCCACCCGGCTTCTCCGCTCCGTACATCTGGGTGGTTTCCAAACCGTCGGAGATGCCATAGAGAGTCAAAGAAAGTGGATGCAACGGGTCTTCCGCGATGATGTCGAGTTCCCGGCGGCTGATCACGGAAATACCATTGGGGCCGCTGATCCAGAAGTTCCCGGCTCTGTCTTCGACGAGTTCATAGATGCTGTTGCTGGCGAGCCCCTGCGCGGTTGTGAAGTGCGTTAGTTTTCCAAGCCGCCAGCGGTAAAGCCCTCCGGTGCGGGTCCCGAACCACAATCCGCCGTCGGAGTCCTCATGAATCGCCCAGACCTTCTCTTGTAGAAGTGCTTCGGTTACCGCGTCTTCGGTGAAGCGACCGCCTTCCCAACGGCTAACCCCGCGGTCAGTCCCCACCCATATGCCTCCATTGTGATCTTCCGCCAGGCTTCGAGTGCTGAAATAACACAGCCCGTCACGCTCCTGGTAACTGGTAAAGCGGCCATCTTGCCAATGGCTCACTCCCTCATCAGTGGCCACCCATATGCTCCCATCCTTGCCCTGCAGAAACGCACGCACAAAATTGTTGACCAATCCATCCTTCACCATATAGTGGGTCAACTTAGTGCCGTCCTGGCGGAACACGCCCCGGCCTTCGGTTCCGATCCACAGCGCACCTTCATTGTCGCGGAAGACATTTCGGACACGGACGCCGCTGATTCCCGGTATGCGGACCCGCGTTGCCTTACCATCACGAAATAGAAAGAGATTCGCTGCTGCGATCCAAAGATCGCCGTTATGGTCTCCGTAGACAGTTTCCGCGTCGTAGTCACCGGCGTCCGGAAGCGTAACGGTTTGCACCGGCGTTTTGCTTAGCCTCAACATCCCCGCTTGGGTTCCGACCCAGATGTTGCTCTCGACATCCTCAAACAGGTTCAATGCTGTATTGCTGGGCAGATCTTCCGGGGCGGTCATTTGGGAAAATCCGTGTTTCCAGTATTTGTAGATTCCATGCCCGATGGTGCCGATCCAGAGAGTACCGTCGGAAGTTTCCTTGAGAAACCGGACAGTACCGCTCGTTTCCTTCACCTTCTGGAAAGAATCCGCACCCGAAGCCATGCTATAAAGACCGCCGATAGTGCCGACCCAAATGGTTCCGTCTCTCGTCTCCGTTATCGACTTGACACGATTCTGACTCCCTTGACCTGTCAGCCGATATTCCCGATATGTATCTCCGTCAAGACAGAACAATTTAGAGCCCCCAGCCCAAAGCCGCCCGGCGTGGTCTTCGTGGATCGCGTGAACGGCAACGGATGGCACCCCGTCGCGATTGTCTATGCGCTCAATCCGGTCTGCCGAGAATTGAAAAAGCCCATCGTCGGTGCCGATCCATATCTTTCCCTTTCTGTCCTGATAAACAGCTCGCACAAAGTCATTGAGCAAGCCATCCTTCCCTGAGAAGGATCGGAACGTGCCGTCCTTGTATCGGATCAGTCCACCGCCTTCGGTCGCTATCCACAGAACGTCGTCGCTCGTGACGGTCAGGGCAAAGACGTTGTTATCCGTAAAAGCAGCAGTGTTGTCACGATCAAATAAAACCATCCGGCCGCCATCGAAACGCAGCAAACCACCCGTCGTTCCGATCCATAGATATCTGTCTTTGGTCTGCGCAAATGCCTGAACCGTCTCCTCGGGAAGACCGTCCTGCATTTGCCAGGCCCGGGAGGTGTAGTTGATTGGAGGGTCGCTAAGCGCGGCAGCACTTGCAGGCAGCACGCACAAGCCTAACGCTAAACCTATTATCCGAGTGAAATGCATGGCTACGTGCTCGCTCTTCCGTGAATCGCATTATATCGTCGGCTCGTATGGGCGCGTCGTGCAATTGCCGTTCATCCCTGTTAATGCGTGACTGTTACTTCGTACCAGGTTGTGACGGGTTTACCTAACGGAATCTCCCATCCTTCTTTTTTCTTCTCAGCGGCGATCGCGTCGCCCATGGGCTGTCCCGAACCGTCCAGCGGTTGCGCGGAAACAGCTTTTGCGCGATCCAAATTCCGCAGCGTAATCCGTCCAACCACGGGCTCAATCAGCGTAGGCGATCCACCCCATTCGGAAAGATTGCTGCGCCGGTCGTTCCACCGCATGCCGCTGT
>Ga0210395_10003087_pt1 | contig 12827 bp, 8 predicted proteins | sample IncBWH4OmetaG_FD_150861 | JGI IMG/M metagenome (GOLD analysis project Ga0210395, IMG submission 150861) | Forest soil microbial communities from Barre Woods Harvard Forest LTER site, Petersham, Massachusetts, United States - Inc-BW-H-4-O ...
GGGCTCAGCGGCGCGAAGCGGCTCTGCAACGAGTTCGACGTCCGATCCACACCCGGCCAGGGAACGGTCGTCACTCTGGCGCGATGGGTTTAGCGTGTTCACCGCCGTCTCCGATGCCAGTCAGGTCGCCGAAGCTCGCCGATTGGTGCGCGATGTTGCACGGCGCGCCGGGCTGGCACAGGCGCGCATCGACGAGGTAGCAATCGTCGTGACGGAACTCGCCACCAACGTGCTCAAGCACGGCGGCGGCGGCCATATCCACGCCGGCCGGTATGAGGACGCGGACGGTGCGGGACTGGAATTGCTGGCGCTCGATCGCGGCAGTGGCATGACCGACACCAACCGTTGCATGCAGGACGGCTATTCCACTGCCGGCAGTCCCGGCACGGGGCTCGGCGCGATCGCTCGCCTTGCCGACACCACGCGGATCTACTCGCGTCCCGGTCAGGGCTGTGCGGTCATGGCCCGCTTCGCCGGACCACCCACGCGAGGTACCCGAGCTTTGCTGGGCGCAGTGCTCGCGCCTTACCCGGGCGAGCCAGTGTGTGGCGACAACTGGGCGTGGAGCGACGCCGCCCGGGGTCGCACGATCATGTTGGTCGATGGCTCTGGCCATGGTGTCGAGGCGGCGCGCGCCGCCGACATCGCGGTGCAGACGTTCTTGCAGCACGCTGATGAGGCATGCGAGGAAATCGTCCACCGTGTACACCGTGCGCTTGCGAGCGGCCGCGGCGCCGCGGTGGCTGTCGCGCGGATCGACACCGCCGCACATGTCGTCCGCTTCGTCGGACTGGGTAATATAAGCGCCATGCTCGTCAATGCCGGAAAGACGCGTCACATGGTCTCGCACAACGGCACGGCAGGACACATCGCGCCACGCATCCGCGAGTTCACCTACGACTTCACCACCGATCCGTTGCTGATCCTGCACTCCGACGGACTGACCAGCCGCTGGGATTTTGCTGCCTATCCGGGGCTTGGTGCTCAGCATCCCTCGCTGGTCGCGGGCGTGCTGCTGCGTGATCACCGGCGCGGCCGCGACGATGCATCGGTGGTCGCGATGCGGGCAGCGACATAGAGGATATCATGGACATCTGCCTGCTACAGATCGCGATCGCCGCCGAGACGGACATCGTGCTGGTTCGCAGTCGGACGCGACGCCTCGCCGAGCTGATCGGTTTCGATGCGCAGGATCAGACGCGCATCACCACCGCGATGTCGGAAATAGCGCGCAATACCTGCGAGCATGCGGGCGGCGGCCATATCGGGTTCCATCTGACCGGCGAGACAACACCGCCGAGTTTCGTGATTGTCGTGCGTGACCGAGGGCCAGGCATTGCCGATCTGGCCGCGGTGCAGTCGGGATCGTATGAGTCCGCGACAGGGATGGGGATCGGTCTGCTTGGCGCGCGGCGCCTGATGGATACGTTTGACATTACGTCGAAGGCCGGCGAGGGCACGACAGTGCGGCTCGGAAAGAGGCTGCCACGGACAGCGCCGTCGATCACCCCGTCGCTTCTCAAGCGCATAACGGATGTGCTGTCGGCGGGAGGCACCGGCGATGCCATCGAGGAAATCACCCGACAAAATCAGCAGATTCTGCTGCAGATGGACGAGCTGCGATCGCGCCAGGAGGACCTCCAGCAGCTCAATCAGGAGCTGCAGGACACAAATCGCGGCGTCGTCGCGCTGTACGCCGAGCTGGATGAGCGGGCTGATCATCTGCGTCGCGCGGACGAGCTGAAATCGAAATTCCTCTCGCACATGAGTCACGAATTTCGCACACCGCTCAACTCGATCCTGGCGCTGTCGAGGCTTCTGCTGACGCGCAGTGATGGCGAGCTGACAACGGAGCAGGAGACACAGGTCCGCTTTATCCGAAAGGCTGCCGAGAACCTGACTGAGTTGGTCGACGATCTGCTGGACCTCGCCAAGGTGGAAGCGGGCAAGACCGTGGTGGTGCCGTCACGGTTCACCGTGACGTCGCTGTTTGGCGCACTGCGCGGCATGTTGCGGCCACTGCTGGTCGGCGATGCCGTGGCCCTGGTGTTCGAAGATCCAAATGACGTGCCATCGCTCGACACGGACGAGGCCAAGGTGTCGCAGATTCTGCGCAACTTCATCTCAAACGCGATCAAGTTCACTGAATCGGGAGAAGTGCGCGTCTGGGCCACCGCGGATCGCGTGGCCGACACGGTCAGTCTGCACGTGCGGGATACCGGCGTTGGCATCGCGGCCGGGGACATCGACATCATCTTCCAGGAATTCGGCCAGGTCGCGCATCGGCTGCAAGGTCGCGTGAAGGGCACAGGCCTCGGCTTGCCCTTGGCGAAGAAGCTGGCCGAACTGCTTGGCGGCAACATCACTGTCGAAAGTTCACCCGGCAACGGCTCGACCTTCTCCGTCACGGTTCCGCGAGTCTATCACGCCGATGAGCCGGCCGATGTCGATCAGGACTGGGTGTTGGAGCCCGGACGTTCACCGGTGCTGCTGGTTGAAGACGATCCGGCCGATGCTCTTGCGATCGAGCGTCTGCTCGCCGGCTCCATTTATCAACCGCTACGCGCACGCACGGTGCGCGCTGCCCGACGCGTGATGCAGTCGATACACCCCGAGGCTATTCTGCTCGATATCCTGTTGATGGGCGACGAGAGCTGGCGGCTGCTTCTCGAACTACGTGACGGGGAGGCAAGTGCAGAGATACCACTGATCGTAACGTCATCCACCGACGAGGCCCGCAAGGCAAAACACCTGGGCGCTGATGACTATCTGGCCAAACCTGTCGATGGCGAAAGGTTGATCGACATTCTTGACCGCGTGACGGGACGGCACTCGCTCACGAAAGTGTTGCTGGTTGATGACGAAGAGGTGACTCACTACCTCGTTCGGCAGCTATTGCCGCGTGCTCAGTATCGGCTTTGGATTGCCAATGATGGGAAGGACGCTTTGGCTCAACTGGTCGAACAAAGTCCGGACGTGGTCTTGCTCGACCTGAGGATGCCACGAATGGACGGGTTCGAGTTTCTTGCCCACCTGCGGCGGGACGCCTCGCTTCCGGCGGTGCCGGTGATCGTCGTGACCTCGACAGTTCTATCCGCGGAAGAGCGCGCTCTGCTGCATGGCGCATCGCTGATCCTGCCGAAAACCGCTCTCGCATCGAGCACGCTGGTCGACGCCATCAACGGCGTCCTGCGGGTCAATGAGGCTGTTGGCGACGTATGAGCGACACCAAGGCCAACATCCTGATTGTCGATGACGACGATGGCGGTCGCTATCTCAAAGCGCATGTGCTGCGCAAGCACGGCTACAATGTCACAGAGGCCGCGTCGGGCATCGCAGCGATCGAGCAGTGCTGCCTCGCTGCGCCGGACCTCGTTCTGCTTGACGTCATGCTGCCCGACGTTCACGGATTCGAGGTCAGCCGGCGTATCAAGGCGACGAATCCTGGCATAGCCATCCTGCAGACCTCGGCCGCCGTAACGAGCTCGCAAGATCGTGCGGTGGCGCTGGATGGCGGGGCGGACGGCTTTCTCGTGGAACCGATCGAGCCTGATGAATTGATTGCGACGGCACAGGCTCTCCTGCGAATGCGTGGTGCGGAGCAGGAACTCCGCCGACTCAACGAAAGCCTGGAACTGCTGATTGCGGAGCGCACCCGTGCCCTGACCGAGGCCAACCGACGACTGAAAATCGAGATCGAGGAGCGGCGCAAGACCGAAGATGTCTTGTGGCATACTCAGAAGTTGGAGGTGGTCGGCCAGCTCACCGGCGGCATCGCCCACGATTTCAACAATCTGCTCGCGGTCATCGTCGGCAGCGTTGAGATAATCCGCACAGCCTTCGAAACCGGCGGCGATCTGCCGCGCGCCAAGATCATGCGTCTGCTGAAGGCATCCGAAGCCGCCACGGGACGCGCCACGAAACTGACACAGCAGCTCCTCGCGTTTGCCCGCCGCAGCACGTTCACACTGGATGTCGTCACTCTCGATGAGGTTCTGGTCGCGTGCGAGCCGTTCCTTCGGCGGGCATTGGGTGAGACGAATGTGCTCGACCTGAACTTCGGGCCGGACCTGTGGTCCTGCCGGATCGATGCATCGCAGTTCGAGGCTGCGGTCCTCAATCTTGTCGTTAACGCCCGCGACGCCATGCCACTGGGAGGGCGGCTGGAAATCACAACGAGCAACGTTGTGATCTGCGCCGCAGAGGCGCGACGGTCACCCGATCTGACTGCGGGCGCTTACGTGCTGGTTCGCGTCACTGACACCGGCACAGGCATGGATCCTGATGTCGCGGCGCACGTTTTCGAGCCGTTCTTTACCACGAAGGAAGTCGGCAAGGGCACGGGCCTCGGTCTCAGCCAGGTCTATGGGTTCATCAAGCAATCGGGCGGCCACGTGGTGATTGACAGTTGCCCCGGCGTCGGCACCACGTTCCGGCTCTATCTGCCGCGTTGCGAACGACTTTCGCACACTGGAGATGTCCAGGACAGGACGTCGGACGTAACGCCCACCGGGCACGAGACGGTGCTTGTTGTCGAGGACAACGCAGAGGTGCTGGAACTCGCCGTCGCCACGATCAGCGACCTGGGGTATCACGTGTTGACCGCAGCGGACGGGCCCTCCGCGCTCGGTATCGTGCAGGGCGACGAGCCAATCGATCTGTTGTTCAGCGACATCGTGATGCCAGGCGGCATGAATGGCTTTGAGCTGATCAACCGCGCCCGCGTCATCCGGCGAGGTCTGAAGACGCTGGTCACGTCAGGCTATGCCAATGTACACCGACCCGGAGCCGATCGCCCCGACGTGCCGCTGCTGCTGAAGCCGTATCGTCGCGGCGATCTCGCGCAGTCCATCAGGATGGCGCTCGACCGCGCCTGAGTAGGTCGGCATAGTCAACCGACCAGCGAAACGGAGACGCGGTCGGGACATGCCTCAGCGCATCGGCATCGATATCGGCGGAACCTTCACCGACCTCGTCGCGACCACTTCAGACGGACGCGTGATCACGCACAAGATCGCATCCACGCCGCGTGACTACGGCGAGGGAATCATCGATGGTCTGCGCGCGCTGCTTGACCCGCACAGCGGGATGGTGGCCGACGTGCTGCATGGCACGACGATCGGCTCCAATACGATCCTGGAGGGCAAAGGCGCACGCACTGCGCTGATCACCACGAAGGGCTTTCGCGATATCCTGGAGATCCGCGACCTTCGCATGCCCGTGCTGTACGACCTGCATTGGACCAAACCGCGCGCGCTGGTCGAGCGGCGGCTGCGACTGGAGGTGACCGAGAAGCTGCGCCCGGACGGCTCGGTCGCCACGCCGCTCGATGCAGCAACCGTCACGGCGGCGATCGACATGTTGCGCCGAGAGGCTGTGCAGAGCGTGGCGATCTGCCTGCTGCACTCCTATGCCAACCCTGCGCACGAGCGGGCGGTGGCCGATGCGGTGAGCGCGGCGCTGCCCGACGTGGCTATTTCGGTCAGCCACGAGATCCTTCCGGAGATAAAGGAATATCCGCGCACCAGCACCACCGTGATCAACGCCTACGTGCAGCCGGTGGTGCGAGCCTACGTCACGTCGCTCGTCGCGCGGCTGCGTGAACTCGACATCCAGGCGCCACTGCAGTTGATGCAGTCGAACGGCGGGCTGGCATCGGCGGAATTCGCCGCGATCGCGCCGGCACACATCATCGAAAGCGGTCCGGCGGCAGGCGTGGTCGGCGGCGCCGCACTCGCGACGAAGCTCGATGAGCCGCGTGTCATCACGTTCGACATGGGTGGCACCACGGCGAAGGCAGGCCTGGTCGAGAACGGCGAGGTGCTGCGCAGTGAGGCTCTAGAGGTCGGCGCCGGTGTCATGGCGGGATCTCGGCTGCTGGTTGGCGCTGGCTATTTGCTGAAGCTGCCGGCAATCGATCTGGCTGAGGTGGGTGCAGGCGGTGGCTCGATCTGCCGGCTTGATGCAGGCGGCGCGCCAAAGGTGGGGCCCGACAGCGCGGGGGCCGATCCGGGACCCGTATGCTACGGGCGCGGCGGTACCGAGCCCACCATCACCGACTGCAATCTCGTTCTGGGCTACCTTGATCCGGCTGGCCTGGTCGGTGGTGCGCTGAAGCTTGACGTGGACGCCGCCCGTTCGGCAATTGCACGGTCGCTCGCGGAGCCGCTGCATCGATCGGTGGAGGAGGCGGCATTCGGCATGCTGCGACTGGCATCCGCGTCGATGATGCGCGCGATCCGTGCCGTGTCAGTGGAACGCGGACGCGATCCGCGGCAGTTCGCGCTGCTGGCATTCGGTGGCAATGGTCCGCTGTTCGCCGCCGCCATCGCAGCAGAACTCGGCATCGCCCGCGTGATCGTGCCACCGCTGCCCGGAGTGTTCAGCGCATTCGGTTTGCTGGTGGCGGACACCGAACATCATTCCACCCAGAGCCTGCGCATGCGTCTCGATGCAGCCGATGCGGCGCGCGTCACGGCGGTACTGGAAACACTCAGTGCTGCCGGGGCAGAGCGGCTGGCGCGCGATGGCTTTCCGCCGGAGCGCCGCACGTTCCGCCGTGCCGCTCTGGCCCGCTATGTCGGACAGTCGAGCGAGATCGAAGTCCGGCTGCCCGACGGAGATTTCCTGCCGCGCCTTGCCGAACTGTTCGGTGAGGAGCACGAGCGCACTTATGGCTTCCGCGCGCCATTGGACGAGCCGGTCGAACTGATCGGTCTGTCGGTCATCGCGCGTGGCATACCTGAGCGCGACCGTCTGCCGGAGACCATCCCCCCCTCGGCCATCCGTGTTCCCCCAAGCCGGCGCGCCTGGTTCCCGGAGACCGGCTGGCAGGATACGCCGGTGATCGACCGAGCGGGGCTGGCCGGGCGCGCCCGCACCGGGCCGCTGATCGTACAGGAGTACGACGCGACATGCCTGGTTCCGCGCGGGGTGAATGTCACACTCGATGCCTTCGGCAATATCCGGCTGACCTGTGAGCCGAGCTAGGACAAACTTCCGCCAGGCCAGCGTATTTTCCTATTCCAATCCGCCAGGAATCCTACGACACTGGCACTCGGACCGACTCGACCCCCACCGGAACCTACGGGCATGAAGCATGACGACATCTGGCGTGCATTGGACACGCTCGCCGCTGAGAATGGCCTATCCGCCTCGGGCCTCGCCAAGCGCTCCGGGCTGGATCCAACCACTTTCAACCCCTCCAAGCGCCGCATGCCGGACGGCCGCGCCCGGTGGCCCAGCACCGAAAGTGTCGCCAAGGTGCTGGACGCCACCGGTGCAAGCCTCGAGGCCTTCACCGCGCTGGTATCCGGGGCCCGCGCGCTCGCCAGCAATGGCGCCGCCCGCAGTGCCGGGCGGCGCATCCCACTGATCGGCTTCGCCCAGGCGGGCAGCGACGGGTTCTTTGACGATGGCGGTTACCCCGTCGGCGGCGGCTGGGATGAGGTCACGCTGCCGGAGATCGGCGATGCCAACGCCTATGCGCTGGAGATAAGCGGTGAGTCGATGGAACCGGTATTCCGCGACGGCGACATGGTGATCGTATCGCCCGCCGCGCCGATCCGCCGTGGCGATCGGGTGGTGGTAAGAACCCAGCGCGGCGAAGTGATGACCAAGCAGCTCGCCCGCCGCTCCGCCCGCCGCATCGAACTGCGCAGTCTCAACCCGGCACACCCCAACTATAGCTTCGACCTGGCCGAGGTCGCCTGGATGCACCGCATCGTCTGGGCCAGCCAGTAGCCAAGGCACCGCCCCAGCGCTCTTCCCAAGGCTCATCCCTCTGGCAGGTTTCGAGGCCCCGCCGCATGATGCAGCGCTTACTGGAGAGATCGGCTATGCGTTCCATTCTCTGGCTGTTCGCGGCCTGTCTTGCACTCGCTCCACCGGCGCGCGCCGCCGACACCGTCGATCTGACGCTCGTTCTCGTAACCGACGTCTCGCGCAGCATCGACGATTCGGAGTTCACCCTGGAGAAAGAAGGCTATGCAGCCGCATTCACATCGCGGCAGGTCATAGACGCAATCCAAGGCGGCAATGTCGGTGCAATAGCCGTCGCCTACGTCGAATTCGCCTCCAGCTTTGAAGTCCGCACAGTGCTCGACTGGAGCGTGATCCGCGACCAGGCCTCGGCGCGGGCATTCGCCGACAAACTTGAGGGGGCGCCGCGCTCGTTCTGGGGCCGCACCGCGATCAGCTCCGGCATCGATCGTGCCGTACAGTTGCTGGCGGAAAGCGGTTTCGAAACGCCGCGGCGGGTGATCGACGTGTGCGGTGACGGCACCAACAACGCCGGCCGCGACGTGACCGAGTCGCGCGACGATGCAGTGAAGGCCGGCATCACCATCAATGGCCTGGCGATCATCAATGATCATCCGGTGTCGTGGACCTATGCCCATGTCCAGCCACCGGGCGGCCTGCCGAACTACTATCGGGAAAATGTCACAGGTGGCCCCAGCAGCTTCGTGTTGGAGGTGCACGACTTCCATACCTTCGGCGAGGCGATGACTCGCAAGCTGGTCACCGAGATCGCTGAGGGTGGCACGCCTCGGCATCTGGCCGCGTCACCGTGATCGCACCGCGCAGCGTTGCGCGGTAAAATGGTCCATATCGACGACGACGGGGGGCCGCTATGGGTGTGTTGATCGATGGCGTCTGGCAGGAGCAGGAATCGGAGGCCGCGAAGACCGAGCCTGCCCGCACGCCAGGCCGCTTCCAACGCGCTCAGACCGCGTTTCGCAACTGGGTGACGTCGGACGGGCGTCCGGGCCCGACCGGCAGCGACGGGTTTTCCGCAGCGACCGCCCGCTATCACCTCTACGTGTCGCTGGCCTGCCCCTGGGCGCATCGCACCTTGATCATGCGCGCGCTCAAGGGTCTCGAGCAGATCATCCCGGTCTCTGTTACGAACTGGCTCATGGCCGAGCAGGGCTGGACCTTCTCGCCAGGCGAAGGAGTGATCCCGGACCCGCTGTTCAACAGCCGATACCTCCACGAGATTTATACGCGGGCCGATGCGCACTACTCGGGCCGCGCCAGCGTCCCGGTGCTATGGGACCAGCATACGCAGACCATCGTCAATAACGAATCCTCCGAAATCATCCGCATGCTCAACAGCGCATTCGACGCGATTGGCGCGCGGCCGGGCGACTACTATCCGAGGGAGCGCCGCGAGGAGATCGATGCGCTCAATGCACGTATCTACGATACCGTCAATAATGGTGTCTACAAGGCAGGCTTCGCCACCACCCAGTCGGCCTACGAGGAGGCGGTGGCACCGTTGTTCGAGACGCTGGACTGGCTCGAGGAACGCCTCGCGCAATCGCGTTTCCTGTGTGAGGACACCTTTACCGAAGCGGACATCAGACTGTTCACCACACTGGTGCGCTTCGATTCCGTCTACCACGGCCACTTCAAGTGCAATGTTCGCCGGCTCACCGATTACCGAAACCTGTGGGCCTATACGCGCGACATATACCAGATCCCTGGCATTGCGGCGACAGTGAACCTCGGCCACATCAAGCGCCATTACTACCAGAGCCACAAGCGCATCAATCCGACCGGAATCGTCCCGGTCGGACCGTTGCTCGACTTTGACGAGTCTGCCGAACGCGGCAAGGATGTGGCTCGCCTGCTGAACTTCTGAACAAGGAAGCCTCGCTTGGAAATACGCAATCTCGGCGCATCGGGCCTGCGCGTGTCGGCGATTGGTCTCGGCTGCAACAACTTTGGCGGTCGCATCGATCTCGAAGCGACCCGCAAGGTGATCCACAAGGCGCTCGATCTCGGCATAACGCTGTTCGACACTGCCGACACCTATGGCGAGCGCGGCGGTTCGGAAACCTGCATGGGTCAGATCCTCGGCGACGACCGCAAGCGCCTCGTGCTCGCCACCAAGTTCGGCATGCCGATGGACGACGAAGGGGTGAAGGTCGGCGGCTCGCGCCGCTACATCATGAGCGAGGTGGAGGACAGCCTGCGCCGCCTGCGCACCGACTGGATCGATCTATATCAAATTCATGCGCCCGATCCGCTCACGCCGATCGAGGAAACGCTGCGTGCGCTCGACGACCTGATCCACCAGGGCAAGGTGCGTTACATCGGCTGCTCCAACTTCCCCGCCTGGCAGGTGATGGAAGCACAATGGACCGCGAAGACCGGTGGCCTGAACTCCTTCGTTTCTTGCCAGGACGAATATTCGCTGGTGTTCCGTAAGCCCGAGGCCGAGCTGATGCCGGCCATGCGCAGGCTGGGACTGGGCCTGCTGCCGTTCTTCCCGCTGGCGAGCGGCCTGCTGACTGGCAAGTATCGCCGCAACGTAGCGCTGCCGACGGGCACACGGCTGGCCAGCACGCAGCGCCTGGCAGATCGTTATTTGACCGAGCGGAACTGGCACATTGCGGAAAGACTTGGCGATTTTGCGGAAAGTCACGGCCACACGATGCTGGAGCTGGCGTTCAGTTGGCTGCTGGCGCAGCGCCCCGTCGCCAGCGTGATCGCGGGCGCCACGAAGCCGGAACAGCTCGAACAGAACGTGAAGGCCGGCGGATGGCACCTTAGCGAGGATGAGTTGGCCAATATCGACCGCATTTGCGGCACCTGACTGCTGCCCACGACAGTGGATGAATGGACGGGCAGGAAGTGCTAAGCGGACCGCATGAGCGGAGCCGCAACGCCAGCTACGCCTACCAGGACCGAGACATCGGAAGAGGCCCTCATCCGCGCCCGGGCGGCCGCGCAGGCGAAGCGGTTCGGCGAGGCCGCGGGCATCTGCAACGACGTGCTGGCCGCCGCGCCGGACAATGCCCCAGCCCTTGCCCTGCAGGGCATGATCGCTGCCCACACCAGCGACCCGGAGCGCGGCATCGTGCTGCTGGAGCGTGCTGCGACTCTGCGGCCGGGCGTCGCGAGCTGGTATGCCAATCTCAGCGCGCTGTATCGCATGGTCTATCGCACGCAGGATGCACTACGGGTCGGTCAGGAGGCAGTCAGGCTGGACCCACAGAACGCCGACCACCTCGTCAATCTGTCGTTGGTGTTCACCGACATGGACGAGCGCCAGCATGCCCTCGCCTGCCTGTTACGCGCACTCGGGCTGAAACCTGACCACGCTGATGGCCATCTGGCGCTCGGCCAGAATTTGCTGGCGATGGGCGATTTCGAGCCGGGCTGGAAGGAATACGAGTGGCGCAATCTCACTGAGGCCGGCAAGAGCACGCTACCCAAGATGACCTCAGCCACTTGGAACGGCATGCGCATACCGACTGGCCGTCTGCTGATGGTGGGCGACCAGGGCTATGGCGACACGATCCAGTTCGCGCGTTACATCCCGCTGATCGCCAACCGCTGCCAGGAGCTGATCGTGGGTTGCAGCGCCGAAATGGGCCCTGTGCTGGCGAACATCCCCGGCGTCAAGCAGTACTTCCACCGATGGACTGATGTGCCAGGCCATGCAGCGCATTGCCGATTGTCGAGTCTGCCGCACCTGGTGCACACCACGCTCGAAACGATCCCGGCCAATGTACCCTACCTGCACGCCGATCCTTCCCGCATCGCTGTATGGCGCCGTAAACTCGATGCCATGCTGCCGCACAGCGTAAGACGGATCGGTCTTGCCTGGACCGGTCGTCCAACGCATCCCAACGACCGCCGACGCTCGATACCGCTGGCCCGCCTTGGACCGCTCGCCGCCCCCGGTCACGCCAGTTTCGTCTCGCTACAGAAGCCGATGCCATCGGCCGACCAGCCGGCAGCGGCACAGCTTCCGGGGCTTGTCGATTTGTCCGCCGAGTTGGCCGATTTCGGCGAAACAGCGGCGCTGATCGCCAACCTTGATCTGGTGATCACGGTCGATACCGCGATTGCTCATCTGGCCGGCGCGATGGCCAGACCTGTGTGGATCATGCTGCCGAAGGCGAGCGACTGGCGCTGGCTGCTGGATCGTAGCGACAGCCCCTGGTATCCGACCGCACGGCTGTTCCGCCAGATCACCCCTGGCGGCTGGGATCCGGTGATCGCAGCTATCGCCGCCGCGCTGGCTCAGGACTTGCGCTCCGAACCCGGATATATTGCCGCCAACTGAACGCGCCGTGAGCGACAATGTCGACGATCCCGCCGAACTCAAACAACTGGACGCATCCGGTCTGTTCGATGCTGCCTGGTATCTGGCGACAAATCCGGATGTGCGGGACGCCCAGTCGGAACCCCTGCCGCACTTCTGTCGCTACGGCTGGCGCGAGGGCCGCTGGCCCAACCGGTATTTCGATCCAGCGTGGTATCTTCAGTGCAATCCCGACGTGCGTGCGGCCGAACTGAATCCGCTGCTGCACTATGCGCGCGATGGCGACCGGGAGGGCCGCCGCCCGGTCGGGCATTTCGATTCGGCCTGGTACCGCGTCGCCTATGACATACCGGCGGGCGGACTGACACTGACGCATTTCCTGATACAACGGGCCTCAGGCCGCTTCGCGCCGATTCCGGAGCTGTGGGCCGTGCCGTACCTGGCGCCGTATTGCGACGATCCCGCTGGCGGCGAGGATCCGTTCGCGCATTATCTGGACGATATGATGCACGAGCAGCGCGAATCGTCGCCTGATCCAGGCATCGTCGCGGCATCGGGTCTGATCGACCCTAATTACTACCTGATCAGCGGCGCCGATGTGCACGAAGCGCAACGCGATCCAGCTCAGCATTTCTGTCGCTACGGCTGGCGTGAGAGCCGCAAGCCAAACATCTATTTCGATTCACGCTGGTATCTGCAGACCAATCCGCAGGTAGAGCGACTAAAGATCAATCCGCTGGTGCACTATATTCTGGAAGGCGAGACG
>Ga0210395_10003091_pt1 | contig 12819 bp, 11 predicted proteins | sample IncBWH4OmetaG_FD_150861 | JGI IMG/M metagenome (GOLD analysis project Ga0210395, IMG submission 150861) | Forest soil microbial communities from Barre Woods Harvard Forest LTER site, Petersham, Massachusetts, United States - Inc-BW-H-4-O ...
GATGCCGACGATCAGCAGGATCAGCGCGATGACGATCCCGACGATCCCGACCTTCATGCTCGGTGACATGATGACTCCATCCATCCGGGCTACACCCTATAGACCAGCTTATCCGTTAACCGTGGAGGACCGCCGTGCCGATATCGCTGCCGGTCGACGATGAGGCCAACGAACTGCTGTCGCGCAGCGCACTCGCGCTGCTAATCGCGATGCTACTCGATCAGCAGGTCCCACTGGAACGGGCGTTTTCCGCGCCGCGCGATCTGGTGCGGCGACTGGGCCACGAGCCGACCGCGGACGAGCTCGCATCGTTCGATCCGGAGGCGCTCGCCGCGGTGTTCGGCGAGCGGCCGGCGCTGCACCGGTTCCCGAAGGCCATGGCCGCCCGGACGCAGGAGCTGGCCCGGCTTCTCGTACGGGATTACGACGGGGACGCGGCGTCGCTGTGGACGACCGCGCCGTCGGGGGCGGAACTGCTCAAGCGGGTCTCCGCGCTGCCCGGGTTCGGCGAGGCGAAGGCGAAGATCTTCGTCGCGCTGCTCGGCAAGCAGCTCGGCGTCCAGCCGCCCGGGTGGCGGGAGGCGGCCGGCTCGTTCGGCGACGAGGGATCGCACGTGTCGGTGGCGGACATCGTGGACGACGAGTCGCTCGGCAAGGTCCGCTCACACAAGCAAGCGCTGAAGGCCGCTGCCAAGGCGGGCAAGTAGTTACCGGGTGGTTTAGCGGGGCCTCGCACAGGCCGCAGCGGAGGTGCCTCCATCGGGCGTGACCAGCGCCGGGATCGCCTGACGCAACCGAATCGGCCGCAGCCCCTTGGCGGCGCGCGTGATTGTGGGTCAGATGAGGGCCCGTCGGCCCGGAAGCGACAAAACGGACAGGGCAAATAGGATGTTTTGTGACGTATTGGCCAGCTGTGTGATGATTGTGGGTCGTCTGCGGCGAATACCGCCAGTTTTGACCCACAATGGCGAATCCAGCCGAAAATCCTGGGAGATATGTTCTGATTTGTCCGGCCTAATGCAGAGATCCAGAGGCATTCGCCCTATCTGACCCACAATCATGGCCCTGCCAGCAGCAGCTGCGACCGCCTCGGAGAGCCGTATCCTTCATTTTCTGTAGTGCACGAACCCGCCCGGAATGCCGGGTTTCTGTGGGTCAGAACGCGATGCTGCCCTGAGCGTAACCGGTGCCGGGGAGGTTCACGTGCAGCGGAGCGAGGGTGCCGCTGCCGAGGATGACCGCGAGGTTGGTAGCCGACGGGAAGGGCTGGATGGCGTTCTTGAGGGTTTCCATGAGCCCGATCGCCGTACTTCCCGATCCGGCCCACACGACCGTGGCGATCCCGCCGCCCGGGCAGCCGCCCTGGTGCCGGTAGAGGACGGCGGTCAGCTTCCCGGTCGCGGTTGAGTAGGCGTCGACCTGCGGCTGTCCCGTGCCGTCGCCCTCGCACGGGTTGAGCCGGGCGCCGGCGGTGCCGCACAGCACGGTCCCGCCGTCCGGCGTGATCAGCTGGGTCACGCAGTCGAGGTTGCTGGTGCTCGCGGGCAGCGTGAACACGGCCCGGCTGCCGGCGACCAGGTTGCCGCCGGGAGCGGAGATGTCGAGGGTCCGGTAGGTCCGCCTGGCGGTGAAGGTCGGGTACACGAACGCGAGCGTGTGACCGTCCGCCAGCCAGGTCAGGCCAACGGTGTTGTCGGAGAAGAGGGTTGTCGCGGTGGCGGGGGTCGCGGACGGCTCGGTCCAGGTGCGCAGCACCCGTCCGGTCGCCATCGAGTAGGTACGCAGAGTGATCGGGCCGGGCGGCGTCTTGTACGAGACGTCGATGACGTCCGGCTGGTAGAGGATTGCGAGGGTGCGGCTGTCCGGCGAGATGGCGACCCCGGCGATCTCCGTCGCCGACATCGACGCCGCGATGGGCAGCCTGGTCAGCGTGGCCGGATGGCTGGTGCCGGGGGCAATGCGCAGCACGTACCAGATGCGGGCGGGCGGCGAGTTGAGCCGCGTCCAGAAGGTCATGGCGTCGAGGACGAACGTCCGGTCGTCCGGCGCCGCGGCCATGCCCGCGAACGTGGCGCCGGCGGGCGGCGCGAACGTGGCCAGTTTCGCACCGGTCCGGTCGTCACCCACGATGGCGTCGCGGACCGGGTTCCTGGTTTCCGGGCTCAGCGTGACGTAGTACCTGGGGATGGCGGCGGGGCCCGGGTTCGGGCGGGCGGTGGACGTGGCCGTGGGCGTGGCTCTCGGCACCGGGCGCGGTGCGGGCGGGCCGGACAGATTCCGGACCGCGACCAGCGTCGACGCGACCGCGATCACGGCCGCGGCGGCGGCGACCGGGATCAGCCAGCCGGGCAAGCGGCGGACCCGGCGGCGCGGCGGCCGGCGCTCGAACTGAGCCGGCCGTGCGGGCGGCAAGGACAGCGGGCGGACCGGGCGTATCGCGGCTGTGATGGCCTCGGTGGTGGCACGGAGCCGGTCTTCGACGGTCACGGTTCCTCCTTCAGGAGGCGGGCGAGGGCGGCGAGGCCGCGGTGCGTCGCGGACTTGACGGTGCCCTTGGTGATGTTCATCGTCTGGGCGACCTCGTCCTCGGGCAGGCCGAGGCAGTGCCGGAGGATGACCGCCTCGCGCTGCCGGCCGGGCAGGCTGCGCAGGGCGCGGAGGACCGCGCGGTGTTCCTCGCCAAGGAGGACCACGGCCTCGGCGGACTCCGCGTCCAGCTCAGCCAGGAGGGCGGGGACCCGGCGGGATTGCTTGCGCAGGAGGTCACGACAGCCGTTCAGCACGCTGGAGCGAACGTAGCTGAGGGCGCGGCCGGGGTCCGCCAGGCTGTCCCATCGACGGTAGAGGCCGAAGAACGCGTCCTGAACCACGTCCTCCGCCGATGACTGGTCGGCGAGCATGAGCATCGCCAGCCGGACCAGGCCGGTCGCGTGCGCCGCGTAGAGCGCGGTCACCTGACTGGCAGCCGGTGTCAGGCTACCGGGGCCCGGCCGTGCACCCGGCGGTGCGTCCGTCGAGATGGGGTGGTCCATATACCAGAGACGTATCCCGTGCCCCGAGGTTGCCTCGGTTGTCAGCCGGGCAGGACGAGGACGGCCGCGGCGACCACCGCGATGGCGGCCAGCACGCGCAGCAGGGCGGCGCCGGCCCCCGGTGCGGCGGCGGGAACCAGCGCGAAGCCGGCGCCGACGGCGAGCAGGCAGGCGCCCACCGCGAGCAGCTTCCACTGGCGGCGGAACACGGGGCCCGGATCAGCACCGGACTCGGCGATGTGGGTGACGATCAGATAGCCGACCAGGCCCGCGCCGAGGAGGGCCGTGTGCCAGCCGCGGAGGTGGTGCTGCACCTCGAGCCAGAGGATGGCGACAACGGCGGTCTCCTCCCAGGCGATGGTGCGGAGCAGGGCGAGGATGTCCAGCCAGGCCCGCAGGTACGCGGGCAGCATGAAGTTGTCTTCCGGCTGCGGGATGTCGGCGACCGCCAGCCGCAGCGCACCCGCGGTCACCGCGATGATCGAGACGACGAGCGCCGTCTGCGCGAGCCCTGAGTGCAGTAGCGGGGTCGCCGTCCAGGCGACGCAGGCGGCGCCGAGCAGCACGGCGGCCAGCCGCGGGCCGGCGGCCGCCAGGAGGCCCGCCCGGGGCACGGCGGTGACCCGCGGTCGCGCGGCGGGCCGGGCTTCTCCGTCGGGGCTGATCGGGGTCATCGGCGGGTCACCAGGGGACGACGGGTGTAGGGAGCGAGCGGGAGGTCGAGCGGTGTCCGGCCGTCCCATGCCACGACGGGGACGCCGAGTTCGCGGAGGGAGAAGCGGATCGCCTGCTGTTCCAGCTGCCAGATTCGGCGGGCCGCGTTGTCGGCGAACGTCGGGCGGGGCGGCGGCGCGGTGTTGAGCACGTCCACCACGATCAGCGAGAAGCCGCGCTCGCGCATGTCCCGCAGCGCCTCGACGAACCGGCCGGTGAGCAGCGGGGAGAACGCGACGACCAGGGCGCCGGGGGGCAGCGCGGCCCGCGGCAGCCGGCTGAACGTCGAGCCCCGCGCGAACCCGGTGTCGGACCGCAGCAGCACGTCGATGATCCGGTAGAGCTGGCGGCGGCCGAGCGAGGGGGCAAGCCAGTGCGTGCCGCCCCACTGGTAGGTGATCACGCCGGCCCGGTCGCGGGCGGCCAGGTACGCGCGGGCGGCGCCGGCCGCGCCGCGCAGCGCGAGGTCGAGTGCCGACGCACCGGGCTCGCCGACGTCTGACGTGGCGTCGACGAGCAGCACCACATCCTGGGAGCGCTCGGCGGCGAACGTGTTGACCTGAAGGCGGCCGCGCCGGGTGGTGGCCGGCCAGTTGATCGCGCGCTGCCGGTCGCCCGGGACGAACTCGCGGACGCCCATGAACTCGGTGCCGTCGCCTGGCACCCGGGCGCGGTGCTCGCCGAGCCGGTTCGGCAGCTTGCTCAGCACCACCTCGGTACGCTGCACGGCGGGCGACGGGTAACAGTCGACCGACGGGAGCGTCAGCTGGACCCGGCCTTCGAACAGGTGCCAGCGGTCATGGAGGGTCAGGGTGACCGAGCCGAGGCCGCGCTTGCCCCAGCGGGGCACGGCGAACGTGAACCGGGCGGCGCGGCCGTTGACGGCGGTCGCACTGCCCGGCTCGATGCCCCTCCCCGGCTCAAACGACCAGCGCAGGTCGTCGGTGTCATCGGCCACCGCCACGTCGACCGCCGCCGGTTCCCCCTCGTACATCCGCGTCGCGGTCAGGCCGATACTGATGCCCACCGGGGCGGGCGCGGACGAACTGATCGCCCCGCCGCTGTCGCGGCCGGCACCCTGCTGACGGGCACCGTACCGGCCGGCGTTGACCCGGCCCGCGCCGAGGAGCAGCAGCGGCGGACCCGCCACGCCCGCCAGCGCCGGGTTCCTGGTGATCACGGCGAGCAGCAGGCTCGCGGCGGCCAGCGTAAGCAGCCGGCGGGCGTGCCGCGACGGCCGCCAGCTGACCACTGCCTCCTCCGCCGCGACCTGCGACGACGCGCCGAGGTTCGGATGGTCGCCCCGGTCGGCCCGGTCAGCCGGGTCGCCCGGGGCGCCCGCCGCGGGGTCAGCCAGGGCCATCAGCCGGCGGTCGCGCGGGCGGCCGTGGCGTCAGGGCGGGCCGTGGGGTCGGTGCGCGGCGTGGGAACGCCGGCCAGCAGCCGCGCGACCACGTCGTCGGCGGAGACCTGGCGGACCCACAGCTCCGGCCGGAGCGTGATCCGGTGCGCCAGCGCGGAGACGGTCACCTGCTTGATGTCGTCGGGGATCACGTAGTCGCGCTGGTGCAGCAGGGCCTGACCGCGGGCGAGCTGTACCAGGGCGAGGCCGCCGCGCGGTGAGGCGCCGACCTGGATCTGCGGGTCCTTGCGGGTCGCCGACACGATCGCGATCACGTAGTCGAGGAGGTCGTCGCTGATCTCGACCTTTTCCAGGGACTCGCGCATGGCGAGCAGGCCTGCCGCGTCGGTGACGGCCTGCAGCCCGACGTACTCCGTCGCGCGGTCGACCCGGCGGCGGAGCATGTCGGTCTCATCCGGGCCGGTCAGGTAGCCAAGGCGAAGCCGCATCAGGAACCGGTCGAGCTGCGCCTCCGGCAGCTCGTAGGTGCCCTCGTATTCGATCGGGTTGTCGGTCGCGAGGACGATGAAGGGCTGCGGGAGCATCCGTGACTCGCCGTCGACGCTGACCTGGCCCTCGCCCATGGCTTCGAGGAGAGCGGCCTGCGTCTTCGGTGGCGTGCGGTTGATCTCGTCGGCGAGCAGCAGCTGGGTGAAGACCGGGCCGGGCCGGAACACCATCTCCGCGTTGCGCTGGTCGTACAGCGGCGCGCCGACCACGTCGCTCGGGAGCATGTCGGGGGTGAACTGGATGCGGGCGAAGTCCAGGCCGAGCACCTGGGCGAACGAGCGTGCGATGAGCGTCTTGCCGAGGCCGGGCAGGTCTTCGAGGAGGACGTGGCCGCCGGCCAGGATGCCGATCAGGACGAGCTCTAGGGTGCGGCGGCGGCCGACCACCGCCTTCTCGAGCTCGTCAAGGATGACCTTCGCGGTGCGCGCGGTCTCTTCCGGGGTCACAGCTGCTCCAATCGGTCGATGAGCCGGGCGAGGCTGCGGCGCGGTATGCCGTGCCGATGCCGGGTGCGGTCGTCGCTGTCGAGGGTCTGGGCGGGGTCGATCCAGGGCCACAGGTGCTCGTCGCCGCGGGTCCGGCAGAACGCGCGCCGCGCGCTCGCGGGCTCGGTGTAGACATTGATCCCGTGGTTCTCCGCCAGCTTGGCGGCCAGGATGTGCTCGAGGACCGGCCGCAGGTCGGACTCGTACATCGGGCGGCTGAGCATGCTGGTGGAGACGACGAACCGGCGCTGCGCGTAGCCGGAGATCGCCCGGGCCTGCTGCTTGCCCTTCGCCCTGCGGAACAGCTGTGCCTCAGACCGCGGGATCACGCCGCGGAGCAGCAGCAGGGCGATGGCCGCCACGCCGGCGGTGATCGCCACCACGCCCGGCCAGCCGGACACAGCCGCGGCGGCCAGGGCGGCGGCCACCACGGTGACGGCGGTGACGATCAGCTCCGGCCTGGCCTGGCGCCAGCGTTCGTTCATACCCAGCCTCCGCCTGGCCTGGTGGCATCCGCCGCCGTTGCCCCGGCTGTGGATTGCGCCGCCTGCGCGGCCCGGGCGGCCGCGAGCGCGGCGAGCTCGGCGGAGATGTCGTCAAGTGCCGTCCTCGCGGCGTCCCGCTGGCCGGCGGACATCGGATGGGTGGAAAACCGCGCTTCGTAGAACAGCGTGGTCAGCCGGCCGGCCGCCGTCCCCCGGACGGTTCCCGCGGCGACTGCCCTGGCCAGCAGTTCGTCCGGGGTGTCGGCCGCGCCCCGCGGGTTACCCCGGTCGGCCAGGCTGCGTTCCATGGCCACGTAACAGGCGATGATCGCGGCCCGCGCGTCGTCGATCCCTTGCAGCGCGGCCCGGCCTTCCGCGACCGCCGCTTCCAGCTCCTCGGTGTTCACGTCCTCGATGACCAGCGGCGCCGCGGGACGGCGCAGCCGCGACGACCACCAGACGCTGATCACCACCGCCGCGACCAGCACGGCGATGAGCAGCCCGTACAGGATCGGGCCGAGCGGGACGTGGAAGGTTGACCCGCCGCCGCCAGCGGCCGCCGGCGGCGCCAGGGTCTTGGGCTTGCGCAGGGCATTCGGCAGCGCATGCGGCTTGATGAAGAAATGCAGGTGCAGGTCGGAGATCAGCACGACGCCTATCGCGATCATGCACATGACGAGCACGTACCTGAGCGTGAAGCGCAGCGCCTCGGCCGGCTCGATCTCCTTGACCTCGCCGGTGTACGGCCGCCGCTCGGCCGCCCGCCTGGCCACGGTCTCCCGGCGCTGCATGACGAGCACCGCCGCGCCGAAGATGACCTCGAGGCCTAGCCCGATCGGCACGCCGTAGGCGCGCAGCGGGCCGTTCCAGCGCGGCGCCGAGACCGTGCCGCGGAGCCCCGCGACGACCAGTACGACCAGCAGCACGAGCGGAAGCAGGCGGGCGATCTGCTGCCGGGCTGTCATGACGGGGGGGCTCCTAGCCAGTGGGCGGGGTGGTGACTCGTGGCTGATTCTGCGGAAAACCTTACCCGTGCGCGGGAGCGGCTGCCCCGGGCGAGTTTGCGAGCGCACAACAACACCGCGCGCCGTTAGTGGCCGGCGACGACCCCCGTCATCGCGGCTGACGGCCGCCTGCTGGTCGCGGAGGCGCACGAAGCCTAGGCTGGATGCGGACCGGAAACGCGACTCTGGGTCGGCTCGCGGGTTCGCTGGAGGTGCCGGATGCGACGCGCTTTGCTGTCTGTCGCGGCGGCCGTGCTCGCGGGGGCCGGGCTGTTCGCCGCCGGGTGCGGCGGCGGGCCGCCGCCGAGCGCGGCGAGCCTGCTGAAGGCGCGGCTCCTTTCGGTGTCCGACCTGCCCGCGGGGTGGTCTTCGGTAGCGGTGAAAGCGGCGAGCGCGCCGAGCGCGTCATGTCTGGCTGGGCTACCGGAGAACTCCAGCGGGTTGACGTCCGCGACGGCGTCCTACGTGCAGGGCTCGGCGGTTCCGTCATTCGGCGAGGTGCTTGCCACCGGAACACAGGCGGCCGCGCGGTGGGCGCGTCTCGACCAGACGATGGCCGCGTGCCACTCGGCGACGCTGACCGTCGCCGGGCAGCGGACGGCGTTGACCATCAAGCCGCTCGCGTTCCCCCGGGTGGGGACGGCGTCCTCGGCTTACCTGTGGACATTCACCGTGAGCGGGATACCGTTCAGCACCGTGCTCGTCAGCTTCTCCGCCGGGGACTATCAGGGGTACATCGTGTACTCGGGCATCGGCGCCCCGCTCACCGCGACGGTGGACGCGTTCGCCGACGCGGCGGCGGCGAAGGCCGTGTCCGGAACCACCGCGGCCGTGCCCGACTCGGTGTCCATCACCTCCGAGCCCGTGCACGTCACGTCCACGTCCGACGGGAACGTCGGCTACCGGGAGATCGGCAGCGGACCGCCGCTCGTGCTGATCATGGGGTTCGGCGGCACGATGTCCACCTGGGATCCGGTCTTCGTGGACGCGCTCGCCCAGCGGTACCGCGTCGTGACCTTCGACAACGCGGGCCTCGGCCAGACCTCCCCGGTTGCCGGGACGCTCTCCATCGACGACATGGCGAACCAGACGAGCGCGCTGATCACGGCGCTGGGGCTCGGGCGGCCCTACGTCCTCGGCTGGTCGATGGGGACCATGATCGCGCAGGCGCTCGCCGTGCTGCACCCGGCGCAGGTTCGCGCGCTCGTGCTCTCCGCGAGCTATCCGGGTAACGGCACTACGATCCGGCCGCCGCAGAGCGCCATCAACGCGCTCTCGTCGCCCGATACGCAGACCGTGCTCGGCGCTCTCTTCCCGGCCGATCAGCAGGCCGCCGGGGTCACCTACCTGACCGCCACCTCGAGTTACCCGCCCGGCGAAGCGGTGCCCGCCGCGGTGATCACCCAGCAGCGGCACGCGATAGACGCGTGGTGGGCCGGAACCGACCCGGTCGGGCAGCATCCCGCAGCGATCACCGTGCCGACGCTGATCGCCGATGGCGCCGAGGACCGGCTCGACCCGTCGGCCAACAGCCAGACGCTCGCCGGGCTCACCCCGCGGGCGCGACTGATGTTCTACCCGGACGCCGGGCACGCCTTCCTGTTCCAGGACGAGGCGGCCTACGTGCCCGCGATCGAGTCGTTCCTGGCAGGCGCGGCCGCCTGACGGCTCAGCCGGACTCCGTGGCGTAGACGATGGTGTTGCTGAGGTAGTGGCCGGTCGCGTAGTCGAACGTGCCGCCGCAGGTGATGAGGCGCAACTCTGGGTAGGGCGTGCCTCCGTACACGGCCCGGGCGGGGAAGGACACCTTCAGGTAGGTCTGCACCGCCGTCACGCGGAACTCCACCATGGTCCCGTCGGCCCGCGTGACGTAGACGCGGTCGCCTGGTCGCAGCTCCGACAGCCGGAAGAAAACACCGGGGCCAGATAGCGAGTCAACGTGGCCGAGGATGACGGACGGGCCGACCGATCCCGGCGGCGCGCTGCCGGTATACCAGCCCGCCACGGCCGCCGATGACGGCACCTGGAGCGCGCCGTTCGCGGTCAGGCCCAGCGTGACCAGCGGAGTGCGCACCCCGATCAGCGGAATGGTCAGCGAGACCGGCCTGGCGACAGGGGCTGGCGTCGCGCTCTGCGGGTCCGCTGACCGCGAGTGGCCCGGCTCGGGCCGCACCGTCGGCGGCGGCGGGGACACGACGGGACCGGTAGGCGCGGGAACCGTCGCCACTCCGAGCGGGGGCGGCCGCAGAGCCGGGGTGGAGTGCCTGGTCAGCAGCAAGCCGGACGTGCCGGCCGCGATGGCGAGCAGGCCGGCCGCGACGGTGACCGCGGCCGGCCTGCTCAGGCGCACCTGTTACCTCCGGCTGGCCGTACGGCCCAGCTTGGCGCGGGATACCGTCAGGCCGCCGGCCGCGACGAGCAGCACCCCGGCGCCGATGAGCGCCAGCCACGTTAGCGGCGAGCCCGGCCCGTGTGACGCGGTGCCGCCGAAGCCCGTGCCCGCGGCACCGAGGGCCGCCGTGTCGCCGACGGCGTCCAGAAGGTTAAGGATCTGAAGGCCGCTCGCAGAGCCGAGGACGATCTCCGTGCGGTTGGTGTTCGCGGCGAGCGGGACGTACGCGCTCGTCGTCACCCCGCCGCTGCCGGTCGCACTCATGGTCCAGTTGCCGGGCGGGATGCTGGCGGTGAACGAGGCATCGGTCTGCGCGCTGGTCAGGATGTTCCCCGGCGCGCCCGCGGCGCAGCTGCAGTGGAAGGTGATCGCGCCGTTCCCGATGGAGGCGTTGATCGCCGTCACGGTGGACTGACCCGTCTTGGTGGTCAGCGGCTCGGGGAGGGTGAGCACCTTCCGCGCGCTTCCCGTGCCCGACACGTCGATGGGCCCGACCGTGACGAGCGCGCCCGCCGTCACGGAGAACTTGCTCGAATACGACGGCGCGCTCGACGCGGACGATCCGGCGGGCAGCACGGCGAGGGCATAGCTGCCGGGGGACTCTGACAGTTCGGCGCTCACGACTCCGTAGACGGCGTCGGCCACCGTGGGCGTGGCGGGCCTGGCGCTGCCAGCTTGATACAGGTACAGGTCATACGGAGAAGAATTCTGGGCCAGATTAACCAGCCGGACGTATCCGACGCTTGTGCTCGCGTTAGCCGCTGGTGCGACGGTAACCGCGAGGGGCAGGACAAGAAAGGCGAGCAGCGTGGCAGTTCGCCATCGTGGTACCCGGAGTTTCACTATTAATCCTTCCCGGGGCGGCGGAGTACTGCCCGCTCGCTTCCCAGACCTATCGGGATGGATGCTCAAAGTCTCGCCGGTGCGGAGAATCACCGCTCAGATTAGATACAGAATTACACCATAGCATCCCCGTGACCATTGCCGGATGCTTTAAGTATTGCGTTGGCCAGCGGAAGAAATCTGCGCGTAAAAGTTTATATTCGTGATCTCCATGCCATCGCAGAGCTTAAGCTTTTCGACCAGTAATAGACGTCGCCGGCCTGGTCACTCGTCGCCAGCGCGGCTCCGTTGCTGCTGAATGCCACGGCGACCAGTGGCGTGCCGTCAGGATCGGACAGGCGAGCGAGCACCGTGCGGCTGCCGGTGTTCCACAGGTAGACACTCCCGTTGCCGTCGCCGACCGCTAGCGTGCTGCCGTCGGGCGCGAACGCCACCGCGGTCACGCCGGAGCCCCCTGGATCGGAAAGCGGAGGGGCAGCCAGCTTCCAGGTGCGGGCGTTCCACAGGTAGGTGCGGTGGGTGGTCGCGGCGGTTTCTCCGACCGCCAGCGTGCTGCCGTCGTGGGAGAATGCCAGTCCCGTCACGCCAGCTTTGTTCAGATCGGCGTTTCGGGTACCCGTGAGAACGGTGATGAACGTGACAGTTCCAGTGCCCGCGTCCACTCGCCAGAGATAAGTGCTGCCATTCATGTCGCCGACGGCGAGGATGGTGCCGTCCGGACTGAAAGCCACCTCGTTCACCGCGATCTCACCGGGTCGGGTGACGAAGGTGACCAGTTTCCCTGAGCGAACGTTCCACAGGTAGGTGTCGCCGTCGCCGTCCCCGACGGCGAGGATGTTGCCGCTAGGACTGAACGCGACGGAAAGCGCGCCGCCGCTGACCGACGTGGTGCCGCGAGTATCACAGTCGCTCGCGTCCGCACGCCCGGTGCCGATGTTCCACAGGCGGAAAAAGCCGTCAGGACTCCCGCACGACTGGTTCGAGGTGTTGCCTTCATCCTGGACGCCGGCCACGGTCGTGCCGTCCGGACTGAACGCGACCGCGAACATCCCGGGGAATGTGCGGGCGCACCGCGCGGTGGACAGGTCGAAGACGCAGAGGCCGTCAGGCCCTGCCATGGCGAGCATCGTGCCCGCGGGATTGAAGGCCAGCGAACCGATCCGGTTGCCGGTGACGCCCAGACCCTGGAGGAGCGCCGGGGTGTACCCCTGGGGAGCCAGCGTTTGATGCGAACTCGAGGGCGTCGCGCTCGCGGACGTCGTCGGTCCCTGGGATTTCGCCGCGTGACCCGAGTTCGCCGGGCTCTTCAGCATCAGCGGGACCACGACCGCCGCCGCCCCCGCGAGCGCGCTGACCGCAGCGATCGCGGGCAGACGACGGCGCCAGTCCCTTCGCTGAGGCTTGCCTGCCTTAACCGCCCCCCGGTCGGTCCGGGTGACAAGGGAGGCAATCTCGGGCAGGTCCGCCGCGGGAAGATCATCAGCGGGCGCCGGATCCGGTAGTTCCGGTTCCTGGAGACCGGGTTCCTGCCGGTCCGTGACGCTTTCCAGCGAGTCCACGGTGCCGTCCGGCACCGCGTCGGCGAGGGCGGCGGTCGAGGACATGGCCGCGGCGATCGGGGCGTCCATGGTCGGCTGACCCGCGTCCGCCAGTTGGTCCTGGCTGGTCCCGGCGATGGTCGGCCGGTCCGTTTCCGCGGGAGGTGCGGCGACGAGCGTGGCGGCGACTTCCCGCGGCGAGCCTGGTTCGCCGAGCGGGAAGCCGGATCCGGCGAGCGTGGCGGGATCCTGTCCGTCGACGGCGTCCCCGGCCTCGTCCGTCGCCGCCTCGCCAGTCCCGTCCGCCTCGACTGGAGTGACGGTCATCGCGGGCACCGGGTCGTCCGCCGCGGGCACGTCGGCGAGTGCGGCCGGCCCGTCACTGGGGGCGGCGGGCGGCGGGCCGGGCGGGGT
>Ga0210395_10003096_pt1 | contig 12808 bp, 6 predicted proteins | sample IncBWH4OmetaG_FD_150861 | JGI IMG/M metagenome (GOLD analysis project Ga0210395, IMG submission 150861) | Forest soil microbial communities from Barre Woods Harvard Forest LTER site, Petersham, Massachusetts, United States - Inc-BW-H-4-O ...
CCCGACCGACCCGCCGACGCCGACGGCCACGGCCAGCGCACGCGCGCACTCCGGCGCCAAGGCTGTACAAGACCCACCGAAGGTCAGGCTCTGCGTCGGCATCACCGGCTCGCTGCCGAGTGCCACCCGCGGCGCCGCCGCCCAGTGGATCGTCACCGCCTGGACGACGGGCGGGAACATCCCCGATGCCATCGTCCGGCTGCAGGCGTCCCCGGCGAGCGTGACTCCGGAGTTCAGCTTCGGCTGCGGGAGCAGTGACGGGACCGCGGCCTGCGACCTTGGCGCGATGGATGCGAAGTCGGCCCAGCGCCAGCTGCAGGCACAGATCACGGTCGCCACCACGTCCACCGCGAGCTCGGTCGAGCTGACCGTCATCGGCAGCGCCGCCCATGTGAAGAACGATCCGGAGGCGACCGGGACGGTCACGATCACCGGCCCCGTCATCCCGGCCGCGACCACATCGCCGCTTCCCATCGGCAGCCTGCCGGCCATCCCGGCGCCGAGCCCGACCCTCACCCCTGGCGGCAACGCAGCGGGCCTGTTCCCGACCATCAACCCGTCACCGAGCACTTCCGTCGGCGTCGGCAAGAAGACCGTCACCCGGTCCGTGGCGGACAGCGGGGCCCTGCCCGAGGGTGCCTCGGTCATCGGCGCCCAGCTGGTCGGCCTCGGCGCGCTGGCCGTGGCTTTCGTGCTCGCGATAACCCGGCTGACCATCCGCCGCCGCCCGAACCTCGCAACGGGCGCCTCGGCGGGGGGCGCCCCCTCCGGTGGCATCCCGGCAGCGGACGGCCCGCCCCCGCCAGGGGCTCCAGACGCGCAGCCGCCGGCTCCGGACGCGCAGCCGGCCAGCCAAGAGGCACAGCCGGGGACTTCAGAGGCGGGCAAGGACGCTCCGTCAGGGGCAGACGGAGCCTCAGACGGTTCCGCCGCCCCGGCGCCGGAGGCGTAGCGCTCCGACGCCGATGGCGTACCTCTATTACTTCGCGTACAGCTCGAGGGACGGCCGGACCTGGTCCAGGGTCGTGGCGAGCTTAGCGGTCGACATCGTCGAGGAGACCACCGCGCCGAACGTGTCGTTGTCGAACCACACGCACATCGCCGCTTCTTCGCCGTTCACCTTGGATTCCGTGCACGCCGCCTTACCGCCGAGCGACCCGGCGGACACCACGTGCGCGTTCGGATACGACTGTTCGAAGTTGGCGATCGAGGCACTTGGATCGGCGCTGGCGAGCTTTCCGCCGACGAACATGAAGATCTGCGGGTTGCTGCCCGGCGCCACGGCGCCCTGCTGGTACACGGCGGAGACCACGCCGCTGGCCTGACCGGAGCTCGACGACCCGACCTCGCGCGCCAGTGAGCTGACGTTCATCTCTTTCTCGAGCGTGGCCGACTGCGTGTACGCGCCGACCGTCTGCGCCGCGACGACCTCGTGCGCGGGCCCGGTCGACCGGGGGAACACGTACTTCATCAGCACCCCGCCGATCGCGCCCGCCGCGACGACGGCGATGGCGCCGAGCGCGATCCACTGCCGCCGGTCGCTGCTGCGGCCGCGACGGCGGCCGCCGGCCCGCCGGGCTGCGGTGTCGTCATCGGCTTCTGGCCGATTGTCGAGAGTCGCCAGGGAGGCGCGGCTGAACGCCGGGGGCAGCGGCTCGTCCGTGAGGTCGAGGTCGGCGAAGTGGTCGAGGGACGTGTCCTCCGCCCAGCTCCGCGGCTGCATGGCCGGCGGGGCGAGCAGGGCCGCGGCGGCCGGCCGCATGTCCGTGGCGGTGCTGAACGCGCGCAGGTTGTCGATGCGCGTCTCGTCGTAGGCAGGCAGGTCGAAGCGGGTGTGGTCAGCCTCGAACGCGCTGAGAGCGGTGAGGTCGGTGCGGGTCTGGTTGAACCTGCGGCTCTGTCCGGGGCGAACTTCCGAATATTCGGAACGAACCGAGGTGCCGCCGAAACCGTCATTGCCGTACCCGACGGGGGCGGATTCTTCGCGGACGTCATCCGCGGCCAGCCAGAGGTTGTCCAGCCGGGTCTCGTCGAACCGCGGTACGTCGAACCGCGTGTCGCTGAACCGAGTCTCGTTAAAGCGGGGCTCGTCGTAGCGCTGCTCGTCGAAGCGGGGCCCGGCGTCCCGGTAGTCGGGTGTGTCGGAGTAGCGCGGGTCGTCGTAGGAGAGGCGGTCGTAGCCGGGCTGGTCGTAGTCGATCGCCTCGAAGTCGCTCGTCCCGATGATCCCCGACAGGTCGTAACCCGGGCCGCCGACGCCGGGCATGGAGTAGTCGGAGCCGTTGTACTCAGAGCCCCTGTAGTCAGAGCCGCTGTAGTCGGAGCCGTTGTAAGCGGAAGGCTCATATGCCTGCGGCTGGTACGTGCCGGTGTCGTAGTCGGCCGCCTGCTCGTAGCCGTCCTGACCCGTCGGATAGACCTCTTCGTCGCCGTAGCGGAGCGGCTGACCGTAGTCCCAGGGCTGCTTGTAACTGTCCGCGCCGTGGTACGCCTCTTCCGCCGGGCCAGCCGGCGGGTACGCGATCTCGATCTCCCGGTAGCCGGTGTGCGACTGCACCGGGTAGGCGCCAGACGGGTGGCCGGGACCTGGGTAACCATCTCGCAGGTAGCCGCCCTGCGGCTGGCCCTGCTCCACGAAGCCCCGTACGGTCCGCGTGCCGGGGACGCCCATGTCCTGCGCGGCCGGCCCCTGGTAGCCGGGGTCGCGGTAACCGTCATCGCCGTATCCGGCGGCGGTGAAGGCAGCGTAGGGGTGCTCACCCACGGCGCTCGCAGCGACCGCTGGCGGCTGTGCTGGCTGCTGGGGGGCCGCCTGCTGCGCCCCGTAGCGGTAGTCGCCGTCCCGGTACTCCAGATCGGAGTACCCGGTTGGCCACGAGACCTCCGGGCCGAACGGCGCCCGCCGCTCCGGCTCGGGATACATCCCATGACCATCCTGGGTGTGCGGCCATCCGCTCCTCATATAACGGTCACCTCATATGTCTGTGGTACCTGCGGTCCGGCAAGGTCACAACATCATCTCGGCATTTACACATCTTTGCTACCTGAACGGGCATATCGGCGTGTCGCATCAGTCAAAATTTTGGCAAAGCGTCCCAATAGTGGACATTTTGCCCACGCGTACCAGCCGACTGCCGCCCATCAAGACTCAAACGTAGACCCCTGGGATGCCCGATGGTGGGAACTCGGCGCGACCCGCGTCGCCGGCTCAGCCGATGTCGCGGCGCCCCAGGCCGGACAATCCAGTCACTATCAGCCCAACCGCGATCGCGCACAGCCAGATCAGCGGAGCCGCGGCGACCGTGCCGCCGGGCAGCCGGGGAGCGTGCGTGAACGGGGAGATGTCGAGCACCCAGTGCGAAAGCTGGAGGGCCGCGCCGAAGATGTTGATCAGCACGGCCAGCCCGAGGGCGGTCCAGCCGATCGCGACGCACGCGTCCGGCAGCAGGCCGAACGCCAGCGCCGTGATCCCCACGATCACCAGCACGGCGGGCACCTGGGCGAGGCCGGTTTCCAGCAGGCTGGATACCTGATGGCCGGCACCACCGGCCCGCAGCCCGTACCCGAGGCCGGTCGCGACACCCGCGATCACCATGAGCACCAGCACGCCTGCGAAGGCCACGCACAGGTGGGACAGCCCCCAGCGGACCCGGCCGACCGCGCCGCTCAGCACCGGGTCCGCCCGGTCGCCGGTCTCCTCGGTGCGCAGCCGCAGCACCGTGGACACCCCGTAGGCGGCGGCGATCAGCCCGGCCAGCAGCATCAGCGAGCCAAGGTAGGCGTCGACGATGGCCGCTGCCCCGCCGATCCGGGTGAACGCCTTCTCCAGCGCGCTGCTCGTACCGGCGAGCGAGCCGATGCCCGGCGCCGCCGCACCGCAGACCGCGAACAGCACCGCGTACCCGGCCGCCCAGCCGGCAAGCGACCCCCACTGCAGCCGCCACGCGAGCGAGAACGGACCGCGCAGCATCGCGGTGGCCGCGGGCCTGCCGGGCCGGTCGGGCAGCAACCCCGCCCCCTGGTCCCGGCGGTCGGAGAGCTCGAACGCCAGCCACGTCGCGGCCGCGAAGACCGCGAGCGGTAGCAACAGCACCCACCACCGCTCGTCGGCGAACGGGCGGAGCGTCTCGGTCCAGCCGAGCGGCAGCACCCAGGTCAGCCAGGACGGCCCGTTCGCTCCGGCCGAGTCGCCGATCGCCCGGGTCATGAACGCGACGCCGAGAACGACGATCGCGATCCCGCGGGCGGCCCTGGCTCCCGAGCTGAGCTGTGCGGCGACCGCGCTCACCCCGGTGAACGCGAGCCCGCAGGTGCCAACCGCCAGCGCGAGCGCCGCCGATCCGGCGGCCGGCAGGCCGAGTAGCGGCAGGATCACGCATATCGCCGCGGTCAGCACGACGTTGGCCACCACGGCGACCGCGACCGCGGACGCGAGCGGTGCCTGGCGGCCGATCTGGGCCGAGCCGATCAGCTCCAGCCGCCCCGCCTCCTCGTCGCCCCGGGTGTGCCTGATCACCAGGAAGATCGACATGAGGATCGCGAACAGCGCGGCCCACACCCCGTACCGCCAGGCGGTCAGCGCGCCGACCGAATCGCCGTTCAGCCGGCCGTAGAGGAACAGCAGGGCGGGATTGGACTGACCGGAGGCGACGAGCGCGGCCCGCGACGACGCGGTCTTGTAGAGCTTGGCGAACGCGTATGCGTTGGAAGCGACCCCGATGACCACCACGTACACCCAGGCCGGCAGCATGATCCGGTCCCGGCGCAGCGCCAGCCTGGTAAGTTCCCCTGTCCCGGTAAAAGATCCGCCCCGCGGCACCGCCCGGAGCGGCGCGGCAGTGGCCATCGTCACCGGGCGCCTGCTTCCGCTGTTTCCGTCGCGTAGTGCCGCAGGAACAGCTCTTCCAGGGTCGGCGGGCGGACGGTCAGCGTCCGCACGCCGACGGCGGTCAGGCGGCGCAGGAGCTCGTTGAGGTCGGCGGCGTCCACCTCACACCGGAGCCGTCCGGCATCGAGCACCGCGTCGTGCACGCCGGGCAGCCCTTCGACCGAGAACGGCCCGTTGAGCTCGGCGTGGATCGTGGTCCGCGACAGGTGCCGCAGTTCGTCGAGCGTGCCGGTCTCGACCGTCCGGCCCGCCCTGATGATCGTCACGCGGTCCGCCAGCGCCTCGGCCTCGGCGAGGATGTGGCTGGACAACAGCACGGTCCGGCCGCCGCTCCGCTCGGCGCTCACACAATCGCGGAAGGCCGCCTCCATCAGCGGGTCGAGACCCGAGGTGGGCTCGTCGAGGATGAGCAGTTCCGCGTCGCTCGCCAGGGCGGCGATCAGCGCGACCTTCTGCCGGTTGCCCTTGGAGTAGGCGCGCGCCTTCTTGGACGGGTCGAGGTCGAACCGCTCGATGAGCTCCTGGCGGCGCTTCGCGTCGTGCCCGTCGTCCCGCAGCCGGGCGAGCAGGTCGATGATCTCGCCGCCCGTCAGGCTCGGCCAGAGCGTCACGTCGCCAGGCACGTAGGCGAGCCGGGCGTGCAATTCCGTCGCGTTTCGCCACGGGTCGCCGCCGAGCAGGCTGACCTCGCCGCCGTCCTTGCGCAGCAGGCCGAGCAGGACGCGGATGGTCGTGGTCTTGCCGGCGCCGTTGGGGCCGAGGAAGGCGTGCACCTCACCGACGCGGACGGCGAGGTCAAGGCCGTCGAGCGCCGCCGTCGTGCCGAAGCGCTTGCGCAGCCCGCGCGCCTCGATCGCGTTTGCCATGGCACTTACGCTACTCCACATTCAGAAAGTTGTGAAAGTTCAAAATGTTGTATCCTTAGCCACATGGCGGTACCGGAACTACGCGGGAACCTGCCCGAGTACATCGAGAAGTTCGCGGCCGTGCTGGTCCTGGCCGGGTTCCCGCCCATGCCCGCGCGGGTCTTCGTCGCGCTGCTCGTCTCCGACTCCGGCAGGCTCAGTGCCGCTGAGCTCGTCGACCTGCTGCAGATCAGCCCCGCCGCCGTCTCCGGTGCCGTGCGCTACCTGAGCGGGCTCGCTCTCGTGCACAAGGAGCGGGTACCCGGCTCGCGGCGCGAGTACTACCGCATGCCCGCCGACATCTGGCACCAGGTGTTCCTGATCCGCAACCAGGTGCTCGTCCGGTGGAGCGGGCTGCTCAAGGAGGGCATCGACATCGTCGGCGCGGACACGCCCGCCGGGCGGCGAATGACCGGCCACGCCGAGTTCTTCCAGTTCCTGGCGGCGGAGATGCCCATCCTGATGGCGCGCTGGGAGCGCGCTGAGTCCCCGCTACCAACACAGTTAGCCGCAGATTTGTTATCTCATGTCATTGCCGTCGTTTCGGCTTATGGGCAATCCTTTGGTTCGTGTTCGCTCCGCGGGGTCCGCTGCCAGCGCGCCGGATGACCGCGCACTGGGTGGTGCTCGCGGCGGCGGCTCTTACCACGCTCGTCGCCGCGGCGGTCGGCGCCGCCCTCGCGGTGTTCGCCGGGCAGGCGCTCCCGCAGGCCGTCCGGTACGACCTGACGACCGCGCCCGGCACGTCCTTGGCGGCCGTCGGCACGTTCGGCGGCGGTGACGCGCAGGACACCACGGCGGCGCTGCGGTCGGCGGTCGGCGGCACGCTCTCCGGCGTGCCGTTCAGCCTGTGGTCAGGCATCTGGTCCGACCCGCTCGGCTTCGTGAACGGCTCGCTGCCCGCCAAGCCGGCCACCGTGAGCGCGGGCACCACGCCGCTGCTGCAAGCCGCCGCGTTCGACGCCATCACCGGCCATGCCGTGCTCGTGGCGGGCAGCTGGCCCGCCGCGCCCGGTGCGTCTGGCGCGATCCCGGCGGCGCTCCCCGCGGCCACCGCGACACTGCTCCGGCTGCACCTCGGTGACGTGCTGGGAGCCGAAGACCGCAACACGAACTCGCCGGTGACCTTCCGGATCACCGGCCTGTACGCCGAGCGCCAGCTGTCCGGCGCCGCCGGCACATACTGGCAGCTCAACTCGATCCCGGCGAGCGGCTCAAGCACGGCAGCCGGCTTCATCACCTACGGGCCGCTCGTCGTGGCGCCGGCCGCCTTCCCCGCCAGGCTGGCCGAGGCAAGCGGCACCTGGGTCGCCCAGCCCGACATGGCTGCTTTCTCTGGCGGCCAGCTCGCCACGACTTCGGCCAGCGTGACCGCGCTCCAGGACTCGCTGAACACCTCGAACTCGCTCAGCGGCCTGCAAGTCAGCTCCAGCCTGCCGGCCGTGCTCGCGGGCATCGGCAACAACCTGACGGTCGCCCGGTCCCTGCTGGCGATCAGCGGGCTCCAGCTGCTGGTGCTCACGGTAGCGGCGCTGCTCGCGGTGGCCCGGCTGCTGACCGTCCAGCGCGAGGGCGAGACCGCGCTGCTCACCGCCCGGGGCGCCACGCGGTGGCAGCTCATCAGGCTGACGGCGGCCGAGGTTGTCCCGCTTGCCCTCGTCAGCGCGCTCGGTGGCGGGATCGCGGGCATCTGGCTCGCCCGGCTGCTGGCCGGCACGCTCTTCCCCGGCGGCGGGATCAGCGTCACCGTCACGGCCACCTGGGTCGACACGCTTGGCGCCGCTCTCGGCGTCGCCATCGTCGCCATGGGCGCGATGCTTTTCCCCGTGCTGCGGACCGGGCAACCGGGCGCCGCCCGGGTCCGGCGCGGCAGGCAGGCCGTGCTCGCGAGCGCAGCGCGGTCCGGCGCCGACCTTGCCCTTATCGCGCTCGCGGTCCTCGCCGGGTGGCAGCTGCGCCAGTACTCGGCCATAAGCACGTCAGCTAACGGCGCCGCGACGGCGATCGACCCCGTGCTCGCGCTGGCCCCCGCGGTAGCCCTGGCCGGCGGGACGGTGCTCACGCTGCGCCTGCTGCCCGCCGCCGCCCGGGCCGCCGACCGACTGGCGACGGGGGGCCGCAAGCTGACGGCAGCGCTGGCCGGCTGGCAGTTCAGCCGTCAGCCACTGCGCCAGGGCGGCGCCGCGCTGCTGCTGGTGATGGCCGTCGCCACCGGCACTCTGGCGCTCGCACAGCACGAGAGCTGGACCCGGTCCGCCGCGGACCAGGCGGCGTTCACCGCCGGCGCGGACGTGCGGCTCGACCTCGCCACCCCGCTCGGTGCGGGCGATACCACCACAATCACTAACGCGAGCGGCGTCCGCTCCGCGATGGCGGTCGCCTCCGCGCCGCAGGCCCTGCCGTCGGCGGTGATTGCCATCGACTCGGCACAGGCACCCAGGGTCGCTCTGATGCGGGCGGATGAGTCGGTGCTGCCGCCAGCCGCCCTGTTCAAGACGATCGCGCCCGGGCCGGCGACCGGGGGCGTCGCCATAGCAGGCAGACCGTCCGCGGTCACCCTGACCGCCGCCCTCAGCCCCGCTCCGCTCGGCGTCGTGACCGCGGCGTTCACGGTCACCGACGCGGCGGGCGACACCTTCCAGCTCGCGGCGACGGGTACCTTGCCCGACGATGGAAAGCCGCACCTGCTGACAGCCCCGATCGGCGGCACCGGTGCGGCTTACCCGCTGCGGCTGACCCAGGTGACGCTCTCCTACACGGTGCCCGCCAAGCGGTTCGGCACGGTCACGCTCACCGTCTACGGCGCCCGGCCGAATACCTGGCTCGGCGCCGCGAGTTCGGGGCAGCTGAGCAGTCAGGTAGGCGCCGGCTTCGGCTACGGCCCGACCGACGAACCAGCCGCGGCCGGCTGGCATTCCGTGCCGGGAGGCGCGGCACTGACCTTCAACCCTGGCTACGGCCGGATTACACCGAACGCCAACGCCCAGCCGCCCGTCGCCGAGTCGGTGGTGGGACAGGTCTCACTCACCGCCGCGGGCACCGCGCCGAGCGCCGTCCCCGCGATCGCCACCACCGCGTTCGACGACGTGAACAAGACCGGCGTCGGCGACATCGTCTCCACGACAATAGGCGGTGTGTCGGTACCCGCGCGGATCGTGGCCACCGTCAGCGCATTCCCCACCGTCACGGGAAGCGCGCTCATCATGGACCTGCCCACGTTGCAGTCGTTCCTCGTGAGCAGGGGCGGCGCCCCGCTCGGCGTGACGCAGTGGTGGCTGGCCACGGTCGGTGGGCAGGTTCCGGCGTCGCTCGCGCGGGCGCTGCCGCCTGGCGCCGCGATCACGAGCAGTACGGCGCTCACCGCCGCCACCACCGCCGACCCGCTGTCCGCCGCGCCGCAGCAGGCGCTGCTGGCCGTGGCTGCGGCGGCGGCGCTGCTCGCGATCACCGGGTTCTGGGTCTCGATCGCGGCCGACGTGCGGCAGCGACGGGGAGAGAACGCGCTGCTCGCCGCGCTCGGCGTCGCCCAGCGGTCCGCCGCCGCACAGCTATTCACCGAGAAGCTGCTGCTTTCCGCACCCTCGGCGGCGCTCGGCCTAGTACTCGGCACGGTCGTTGCCCGGCTGCTGGTGCCGGCGGTCACGCTCACCACGACCGCGCAGCGGCCCGTGCCGCCGCCGGTCACGCTCTTCGACCTGCCACAGACGGTGCCGCTCGCGCTGGCGGTGGCCGTGATCCCAGCGCTTGCCGCTGCCCTCGTCGTTTTCCGCCACCCCGACCCGGCCGCGGAACTCCGCGCCGCGGAGGCGGCATGAGGTACATCAGGAAAGTCCTGCCTCGGGGCATCTACGTGGCGCTCGCGCTGCTCACCTTCTGCGCGGTGTTCGCGGCCACGGCCGGCGTGCGGGAGGCGCTCGCCAGCAGGACGCAGGCGCTGCGCCAGACGCTGGCCGCCGCGCCGGCCAACATCCAGACCCTCTCCGTCTCCTCGACCTGGAACGCCGTATCGGCCGCGCTCGGTGAGGCTGAGGCGAGCGGGACCGGCCCGCAGAGCCTGGGCGCGGCCGCCCCGCCGAACCCGAACCTGACCGAGGCACAGTTCGGCGAGATCACCGATCAGCTGCACGCCGACTACGACAAGGGCGCTCTGCGCCTCGCTCCGGTCAGCGGCGACTGGGCCTCGATGACCACGCAACCCGCGCAGGTCCAGGGCACCGAGCCCGGGACGGGTTCCACCGTGGTCAAGTTCGAGGTCAGCTACCGGCAGCCGCTCAGCCGGTACATGCGGCTCGTGGCCGGGCACTTCCCCGCGCCCGCCGCCGTTCCCCCGCCGCCGCCGACGGGGCCGTTCACCCCCGGCCAGGGGGGGCACTCCACGCCCCCGGTCCGGCTGCCGGTCTTCCAGGTCGTGGTGACGCAGCAGATGGCCGCCAGGTTCGGCCTGCGGGTGGGCGCCAAGATTCCGGTCACGGCTCCGGCGGGCGGTGTCTTCGGCGCTTCCGGCTTGACCTACCAGGTCAGCGGGATCGTGGCCCCGATCGACCCGAACGCGGCCTTCTGGACCCTCGATCCGGCCATCAACGTACCCGCCCTGCAGAATGCGGGCTCATACATCCCCCCGCCTTACTGGCTCGGCGGCCTGATCGCCGGACCGGGCGAGGCCGGCGCGTTCCAGCAGTACTTCGGCCTGGGCGGGCTGCCCGTGCAGTGGGACCTCCCGATGGCGCTCGGCTCGATCCAAGGGCAGCAGGGCCAGGCGCTGAGCGACGAGCTGACCTCGCTCGGCGCCCAGCCGCCGACCCTGTCCGGTGACGTCGCCCCGGTGGCTGACACGCTGACCGCATCCTCCAGCCTGCTCACCACCCTCGGGTCCTACTTCGCCATCGCGCAACCGGTGGACACGCTGCTCTGGCTGCTCTACGTGGGCCTGACGGTGGCGGGACTCGCCGTGCTGCTGCTCGCCGCGCGCATGGTGGCGATGCGCCGGTCGGCCGAGGTCACAGTGGTCAGGGCCCGCGGCGCGGCGCTCTGGCAGGTGGTCCTGGACACCGGCCGCTCGACCGCGCTCACCTGCGTCCCGGCGGCCGTGGCAGCCGTGGTTCTCGCGTACGCCGTGGTCCCCGGCGCCGGGCCGGTGGGCGCGGCAGGCTGGTGGCCGCCCCTGGCCGTACTGATCATCGCCGTGTGCGCGCCCGCCCTTATGGTGGCCTGGCAGCACCGGCTGCCGCGGCGACAGGCCACCGGGCGGCGCCAGCGACGGGGCACGGTCCGGCTGGTCGTCGAAGTGATGCTGGTGGCCGCGTCGATCGCCGGCATCGTCGTCTTCCGGCAGCAGAGCGGCACCAGCGGGTCCGGCGTGAACCCCTTCACCAGCGCCGCGCCGGTGCTCGTCGCCATCCCCGTGGTGATCGTGATGCTCCGGCTGTACCCGCTCGTGCTGCGCGGGCTGTTGCGCGCCTCGGTGCGGACCTCGGGCGCGCCGGGGTTCCTGGGCCTCGCCCGTGCCGCGCGTACCGCGCTGAACCTCTCGGTGCCCGCGTTCGCGCTCGTCCTGACGCTGACCGTCGCCGCTTTCGCGGCCATGGTGCGCGACGCGGTCGTCAGCGGCGACGTCGCGGCGTCCTGGCAGGCCTCCGGCGCCGACGTGACAGTCGCGACCTCCCCGGCCTTTCCGAACTTCACCATCCCGCCGAGCATGGAACGCGCCATGGCGGCGGTACCCGGCGTGACGCACGCGGCGGAAACGTGGCCGACGACCTGGACCACCTCGGACGGCACCGCGGTCACGGCGATCGCCGTTGACCCGGCCGCCTACGCGACGCTGGTCGCCGCGACGGAGGGATACTCGCCGGTGCCGACCGGGCTCCTGGCGGTACCGGCCGGTCGGGGAGCGGCGCAGCCGGTGCTCGCCTCTCCGGCCGCTGCCGCCACGCTCGGCAAGGGCGCGGTCTCCATCAGCACCCAGGGCGCGGTAAACCCGATCACCGTGCGGGTGACCGGCCTCATCTCCAGCACGCCCGCGTGGCCGGCCGGCGGAGCCTTCATCATCATCCCGATGGCGGCGCTCACCTCGAGCGCCACGCCGCCCACGACGATCCCGGTCACGGAGTTGCTGCTGACCGGTTCGAATATCGACCGGGCCGCGCTCAATACGGCGGTGCGGGACACACTTCCCCCGGGCGGAGAGGTGACCTACCGGGCCGACGTGCTGTCCGCGCTGCGCGGGGCGCCGCTGCAGCGTGCGGCGTTCATCCTGCTCGGCCTCGCGATCGTGGTCGCCGCCGTCCTCGGGCTCGCGGTCATTTTCCTCGAGCTGGCACTCGGCGCGCAGGAGCGGGAGGCCACCCTCGCCCGGCTGGCCACCATGGGCCTGGGTGAGAGACAGCGGGCGCGGGTGGTCGCCCTTGAGGTGCTGCCCGCGGTGATCGCCGCGGGGCTGGCCGCCTGGGCGTCCGCCCTGTTGCTCCCCCGGCTGGTGGCGTCGGCCATCGACCTGTCGGTGTTCACGAACACCCCGGTCCAGGTCCCGATCGCCCCCGGGGCGAGCGTGTACGTCAACGTGCCGCTCGTGCCGGACGTCGCGTCGGTCGCGCTGCCGCTCGCGGCGCTCGTTATATTCGCGGCCCTAGGGCTTGGCGTCGAGATCAGGTCCGGACGACGTCGCAGCGCCGCGTACCTTCGAATAGGCGGTTGAGGCGGCGCATGGTCGGATGGAGTGAACAGGAGACGCAGGTGACGGCTTCGGAACCACCGAGTGCGACGGGCGCGGTGGACACGCTGGCTTCGCTCGGCTCGCTCGCCACGCGGGCGCACGCCGACTACGGGGCAGGCGCGCTGATCGTGTGCGACCGGCTGGTCCGCATCTATGCGGCGGAGGGGATCGAGGTGCAGGCGCTCCAGGGGCTTGACCTCGTGGTCGAGTCCGGTGAGCTCACCGCCGTCGTCGGGGCATCCGGCAGCGGCAAGTCGACCCTGATCAACATCCTGGCCGGGCTCGACACGCCGACGGCGGGGA
>Ga0210395_10003098_pt1 | contig 12805 bp, 15 predicted proteins | sample IncBWH4OmetaG_FD_150861 | JGI IMG/M metagenome (GOLD analysis project Ga0210395, IMG submission 150861) | Forest soil microbial communities from Barre Woods Harvard Forest LTER site, Petersham, Massachusetts, United States - Inc-BW-H-4-O ...
GCCTTTATTGGCGGCAACCGGCAATTCCCGCGGCAGGTCGCGGGTCGGCACCCAATCGACGCCGGCGGCGGTGAACTGCAATAGCCGAGCATTGCGGATTAGCAGGATCTCGTCGGGCCGCAGTTCCTTCGACGTGTCGTGGGACAGCACCGCCCCAGCACGCTCCAGCGCGTGGGCTCGGTCGGCCGGCACCAGATCGACGAGATAGATCGCCTCGGCGGTCCCGTCCAGTTCTTCCGCGACGATCTCCCGCCTGCGCCCCGTCAGCGGATAGGTCACCACCAGCGGCCCTGCGCTCATTCACCAGACTCCGTTCTAATCCATCTGCAGTATAGGATTTGCGCTAAGGTTTCCCGATAATATCGGTACGCCTTTCCGCCCGCCCTTTGCCCGATCTTAGGGGTCACCGCTGGCTCCGGCGGGATCCTCTAGAATTTGCCGACACCGAGGGTGAATGACCACTCTCAGCCATTCTGACCGATTTAGATTTTCGAAGGGGTACGGCAGGAAAGGGGTAACAGGGGCCCATCGCCTGTCATTTTGATCGGTAAGGGCTACTTTTTTTGATCGCTATCTGGCGCAGATGGCCAAGAATGATGGGGTCTGGGCGAACCCTGAGCGTGTAATCCGAGCTAATGAAGGCAAGGAGTTCGACAATGACCGTAACCCCCGTATCGCCCGGCCTCCTCAAGGGCATCCGCGTCCTCGACCTGACGCAGTTCGAGGCCGGCACGACCTGCACCGAGGCGCTCGCCTGGATGGGTGCCGACATCGCCAAGGTGGAGCCGCCGCGCGGCGAGGCTGGCCGCACCGGCTTTGGCGATGCCTACTATTTCATGATGTATAACGCCAACAAACGCTCGCTGACCGTCAACCTCAAAGACGAGCGCGGCCTGGCATTGGTCAAGGAGATGGTGAAGAAGGCCGACGTCTTCACCGAGAACTTCGCGCCCGGCGCGGTTGAGCGTTTGGGGCTCGGCTATGATGTCGTCAGCGGCATCAACCCATCGATCATCTATGCTCAGGTCAAGGGCTTTGGCGATGGCAGCCCGTTCCAGAAGGGGCTGTCGTTCGACCCGATCGCGCAGGCTGCCGGCGGCGCGATGAGCATTACCGGCGAAAGGGATGGCCCACCGGTCAAGCCTGGCCCGACGATCGGCGACACCGGCACCGGCATGCTGATGGCCTTTAGCATCGTCAGCGCCCTGTTCGACCGCGCCCGCAGCGGCAAGGGGCGCCGGCTGCAGGTGGCGATGCAGGATTCGGTCATGCATTACAGCCGCGGCGGGTTCATCACCCAGGCGCGCACCGGCAAGGCGGCACCGCGCCGGCCGCCGGCCAACAACCCGCCCGGCGGCATCTACCCGTGCAGGCCCGGCGGCCCCAACGATTACGTCTACCTGTTGACCAGCCGCGCCAATCCGGAGCATTGGCCGCGCCTGCTGAAGCTGATCGGCCGCGAGGATCTGATCGGCGACGAGCGCTATGCGACGCCTGACGCCCGCCTGCAGCGCGAGGCTGAGGTCGACGCGATCGTCACCGGCTGGACCAAGGAGCGCACCAAGCAAGAGGCGATGGCGCAGCTGAGCGCGGTCGGCGTCCCAGCGGGCGCCGTGCTCGACACGCAGGAGCTGATCGACGAACCGAGCTTCTACGAGCGCGGCATCTTGCAGAAGATGACGCACGGCGAACGCAAGATGGTGATGCCGACCTGGCCGGTGCGGTTCGACGGCGTGCCGACCAAGGTCGAGCCGGCGCCGCTGCTCGGCGAGCAGACCGCCGAGGTGCTGTTCGACTGGCTCGGCCTCGACGCCGCCGCCGTCGCACAGCTGAGGCAGGACGGCATCGTCTGACGCGACGGGGGACGGAGAACATGGCGATCGACAGCGCGGTGTCGCAGACGGCGGTCGAGGCTTGGGACAAGCGTTGGGCGACCAGCGAAGGGCGCGCCGATTGGCTCGAACCGCACCCGGCGGTGGTGGCGATCCTGCCCGAACTACGTGCGCGCGGCGCCAAGCGGGTGCTCGATCTCGGTTGCGGCGTCGGGCGGCATGCGCTGTTGCTCGCCGAGCACGGCTTTGATGTCGAGGCGATCGACGGCAGCCCGGCTGGCCTCGCGGTGGTGCGCGAGACGGCCGCGGCGCGCGGCCTGCCGGTGAGCCTGCACCAGGGTCTCGCCGACGCCTTGCCGTTTCCCGCCGCCGGCTTCGATTACGTCCTGTCGTGGAATGTGATCCATCACGGCACGCTGGGCGACCTCGGCCGCCGGCTCGGCGAGATCTGGCGCGTGTTGCGGCCTGCCGGGTTGCTGCAGGGGACGGTGCTGTCGACCCGCGATGCGAATTACGGTATTGGCCGCGCGATCGCTCCCGACACTTTTGTCATCGACCAGGTCGAGCGAAAAGGCCACCCGCATTGCTACTGCGATCCCGCGACGCTCGTCGGTCTGCTTGCCGGCTTTGATCTGCTCACCCTCAGCCAGCAGCTACAGGAGCGGCGACCCGGGTCGCACCACTGGCACATCATCGCCGAACGCCGCGGCTAAGAGGAAAGTCCACCGTCCGGCGGCTGGTGACGCGGCGGGACGGGTGCCAGAATTACCGCTGGGAGCCGCACACACCCGCGACATGTCCGGGAATTCCGGGGCGACCACGGGAACGGACGCCTTGATTTTCGGAGGCGAAAGCGGACCGGCCCGGCACGTCCGCGTCAGTACCATGCAGCGCCAGATACTCTCAAAATCCTGCGCCAGATAATAATTTTCGAAATGACACTCCCTGCTGCGGGGTCGCCCATCTTGCGATTGATAACGAAGAGCGTTTTTCGCTTGGCGGCGCGGCGCACGAGCCTCAACGCGAGGGCACCGCAGCCTGGGTCTGCGCCGGTGAGCGAAAAACGTGTTGGACTAAGCCGCTGCCCCAGGTGCTCGGGCTATGGGCGTTTAATGGCCTTGGATCGTTTGGCAGTGCGCGCGATCGGGGCTTTCCGTTCAGCGGGCTGGCACCGTTCGGGACGCCAACCGGGCATTCGAGTTGTCAGCGGAGGCCGCGCCTGACCCTGCAGCCGCACATCGGCACGCTGACGACGTGCCCAGCCCAAGCGTCCCGCCCCCGATCTGGCGGGCGGTTCTGCTTTGCGCGATTTGGAAGGCTGGTTTGGGCTCATGATGTATCCGGAACCGGCTGGCAGACCTTGGGCCGTGCGATGCAGTCGATCACCACCATGGTGCCGATATGGCAGTGAGGACATTCTCGCAGAGACTGTCCCGTCAGCGCTTCGAAACGGTCGCGGTAGTCAGCGGGAGGCTCGGTCGCCGGTCCGGCCTGTGCCATGCCGAGCAGTTCCCGACAGCGCGCGAGCTTCTGCGCACGATGGCAGTTGCCGAGGAAGCCGTAATAGCGAATGCGGTGAAACCCGTCCGGCAGCACATGGATCAGGAAGCGGCGGATAAACTCTCCAGCCTCGAGGACCATGGTCTTCTGACGGTTGTCGTCCCGGTAATCCTTCCAGCGGAAGCGGATCTTGCCGGCAGTCGACGTTCCAGGTCGGCGCCAGGTAACGACGGAATGCGGCGGGCTCATACAGGTGACGGTGCGCGGCGAAGAACTTCAACTCGCTGGCGGTGAATGCCTGCTCCAGGTACCGCAGGAACAACCCACGAAACATCCGCGATAGCACCTGGACCGGCAGGAAGAATCCCGGTCGACAGGCGATCCAGCTTTCGCCGTCCGGCGCGATCCCGCCGCCGGGAACCAAAAAATGAATGTGCGGGTGGTGCAACAAGTTTTGTCCCCGGGTGTGCAGCACACCGAGGAAGCCGATCTCTGCGCCCAGATGCTCCGGATCGGCGGCGATGGTGCGCAACGTCTCTGACGCCGCCCGGAATAGGATATCGTAGACCACGGTCTGGTTCTGGAACGCGATGGTGGCGATCAGGTCCGGTACGGTGAACACCACGTGGAAGTAGGGCGCGTCGAGCAGTTCTGTCTGACGGTCCTCGAGCCATTGAGCCCGTGCGAGCCCCTGGCACTTAGGGCAATTCCTATTTCGACACGAGTTGTACGAGACGCGCTGATGCCCGCACTCGTCACAACGATCGACGTGACCACCAAGCTCGGCGGTGCGGCAACTCTCGATCGCGGTCATGGCACGCCGCCGCGCGGCGGACAGCGACGCGCCATGCTGATCACGGAAAGCCGGGCCGAAGTGGCGGAATACATCCGCCACTTCCAGCCCCTCGCGGGACACCGCCCCGCCGTCAGGCGGGCACGAGGTCCGGTACGACCGGTGTTATTGCCTGCAACGAGTCCAGCGGACTGGCGGTGGCGCAAACCTTGCTGGTGGCGATACGCAGATAACGAGACGTGGTGTTCAGGCTGCGATGCCCCAGCAGCAATTGAATAGTACGGAGATCGGCGCCGGACTCCAGCAGGTGAACGGCGAACGCATGCCGCAGGGAATGCGGGGTAATCGCTTTGCCGAGACCCGATTGTTCAAGCGCCTGCCTGCACGCTATCTCGACGGCGCATGCCGTGATAGGCCGTTCGGGCCGGTCACCTGGAAACAGCCATTCTTTTGGGTGAGCCTCCTTCCAGTAGGTCCGTAACAGCTTCAACAGCGTCGGTGAGAGCATCACGTACCGGTCTTTCCGGCCTTTGCCCGCCTCCACCCGAATGACCATCCGTTGGCTGTCGATCGCGGTGGGCCTCAGGGAAACCACCTCTGAAATGCGCAGCCCTGTCGCGTAGCACACGGTCAGGATCATCCGATGTTTTGGACCTTTTACCGCATCAAGAAAGCGAGCGACCTCCTCCGGGCTCGGCACAACGGGGAGCTTCTTCGGCTGCCGGCCGGTCGGGATATCGTCTTCGACAATCCAAGGCCGTTTGAGGGTGACTGTGTAGACAAACCGGAGCGCCGCCACGGCGACCGAAATCGAGCTGGCCGCTAGTCGGCTCTCCTCGATCAGGTGAATCTGCCAAGCCCTGATCTCGTGCGGTCCCAAACGTTCGGGCGGCTGGCGGAAATGGCGGGCGAACCGGGAAACCTGCTCGACGTATACCCTCTGTGTCTGTGGCGAGAGGTTACGGATCCGCATATCCTCGATCATGCGGCGACGATCACCGCCGAAGGCGACCAAGACGACGCCTTTAAGCTGAAGGCATTGCGTGGGAGGAAGCGGCGCGAGTTTGACCCTGACCCCCGCCGCGCCCGCGACGATCGCCGCGATCAACGTGATTGGCTTGACGACCGGCTGAGCCCGTCTCGTGCTCTCGCCAGTCTGCGCCGGCGTGGATTTATTGGTGTTGCTGAACCGGATTGGGGCGTTCGGTTGCGGATTGGGGTCAGGCTTCGTCGCGGTATTGTTCTGCGGCCAGCGGGGCTGATCGAGGCCCGTCGGCTTGGCCTGCCGGATACCGAGATTGTTTTCCGCGGCGGGCGTGTCCGACGGAGCGAGAATGAATATCACGAAGCTTGACGCCGCAAAGAGCCAACTCGCGACCGCAATCTGGCTCTATTTCGAGGATTGCGACCCCGTGTCGGTTCATACGCTGGTGATGGCCGCGGCCGAAATCATCGATCGACTCTGCGAGAGCAAAGGCACCCCCACGTGGCGCTGCAGCTTCTCGACAATGATTATCCCCGAGTGGCGCAAGGAATTTGTCCGGCGCTTCTACAAAGCGAGGAACTTCTTCAAACACGCTTCGGTTCTGGAGAACTTCTCGGATGAGTTGAACCTGGTCAGTATCTTCATGGCGGCCCAGGGTTTGCTGCTGCTCGGTGTCGAGCTGCTCGAGGTCCCGCATGTTCAGACGTTGGGTTATGGTTGTGGAACCGGAAATGATGGAGGTTACACTTCCTGCGGAATTGCTCACAACCTGCTTTCTTGACGACCTCCGTAACCAACCTCGGGCGGTGCAAAAAGAACGCGGGCGCGACACCCTACGCGCTTCGGGCGGCTGAAGACACACCGTGTAAGCGCTAATCCCCTGTCCGCGCGGGAATCGGCGGAATACAATTGGAGTAGTTTCGCCGGCCACGTCCGATCAGGATACCGCCATGACCAGCCGATATCGTGGCCCGGACCGCGCCAAGCTGCGGGTGCAGCGGGTCCGGGAGGCCTGGGCGCAGCTGGCGGCCGTGATCCGCGAGGAGCAGGCGAACCCGCTTTATTGCGGTCCAGATCCGGGCGAAATCGAAGCCATTGGCGACCGGGCGACCACCGAGATCGACGATGCTCTGTTCCGCTGGCTGGCCCAGATCGCAGCGCTGCCGCGGGCCAAGACCGCGGGTATCAGGTCGTCGGATCGCGTTTCGGCACTCAGGCGGCGCCCAGACACGACGGCGCGAGGAGTGTAATCGAAATGGTCGAAGTCAGCCCCCCGCCGGCCAACTTTCACGCCACGCCGCTCCACGCCGACAGCTTGCCGCCGGCACCCCCAGCCGAGCCCGCTCCGGCACCTCCACCGCCGCCAACGGCACCGCGCCACCCGATGGAGGAGTGGGCGCCGCGGGCTTTACCCGGCGGCGGCACGATCAACATGAGCGAAGCGGCGCGCGCCAATTTCGCGGCCGACATGGAACGGACCCGGCAACTGGCGGGACCCCCGATCGTTCATGCCTCGGTGCGCGCCGCTCAGCGGGCCGAGGCCGAGCGCAAGCGCAAGGCCGGACCCGATCCGAACGCCGTTCTGCGCCAGGCGCATCGCCTGCATGCCGAGGCGCAGGCCGAGGTCGCGCGGTTGACACCCCAGCTCGATACCGTCCGCAAGGTCGTTTTCGACCTCGAAGCGCGCCACAGCGAACAGGCCACAGCGGTACAGGATGCCGATCAGGCTGCGGTCGAAAAGTTGATCGCCGCGATCGCCACCGGCAATCAAAGCTTGCCGCTGAACCCGAAAAATGGCGCGGTCCTGAACCAGACGGCCGCGATCGGCAGCCGCCTGCGCATCGCCACCGCCGCGCGCGACCGCCTCATGGCCGATCTGGCAAAGGCGCAAGACCGGCTGACCCGCACCGGCTTCGCCGTCGCCCGCTGTGCATTGGCGGTCTTGACCGACCAGGCGGCCGATGAAGCGAACACCGTCATCGAAATCGAAAGCGAGTTGCGGCGACGGCGCGCCGGCCTCGATCGCCTCGCGCTGCTGCTGACCAGTGAGAACCGCCGGCTCAACCACTCGGCGCCGCTGCCGCCGCAGATCAGCCGGGCGCTCTACCCCCCCGATCCGGTGCTCCATGGCACCAACCGGAACCTGCCGGTGACCAACTGGGCTGCGCGCTATGCCGACTTGCAGCGGCCCGCGCCCGACGACGATGGCGGCGGCTGACGCGATCGACCCCGCCGAGCTGGCGGCGCTCGACGCGATCGTCGGCTTCGTCCGCGGTTGCGAGGTCGACCTCGCCGAGCGGCGACTGATCGACGGAGCGCGGGCCGACGCCGCGCGATTTCGCAAGGAACATCCGGCCGCGGACGACGACGACGCGGGTTGACATCGGCGGGGAGAATTTCTCCGCGCTTGCGAAGTTTGACGGGTTTGGCGGTGCCGCCGTTTTCGCCACGATCCGCGCCAGCACCTCGGCGGCGCGCGCGCCGTAAACGTGTTTTGCCGCGCCATGCGATCGACTCGCCCGGCTCGCCCGCCGGTGAGCCGTCGAGATTGCGTCGCCTCGCCGTGCGCGATCGCATCGAGGTAATCGTCTCGCGAGCACCACTGCGCGAGGAACCAGCCCAGCTGCTGGCGGCTGACTTCGGCGCCGGCAACGTCGAGGATCTCGCGGTGTATCCCGATCGCCAGCGGCGGCCGTGGCACCCGGAACACCTCGGGGAACACCTCGCGCAACAGCGCGTCAAGCGCGGCATCATACGTGCGCCGCCGATGGCGGGGGTACCAGCGGCGTCGAGATGTGGCGACTTCGGCCTCGACCGGGACGGCGATCTCGCCCGGCGACGGCTCAGGTTTTACCGGTTTCGGCGCCGCCGTTTTCGCCAATCGCGCCCGCTGCGCTGCGGCCCGCATGGCCGGCGACGCCACCAATTTCGTCAACGGCCGCCGCGGCAACCAGTCCATCCATGTCAGGCTCCTTCCTGCCAAAGCGACGCCTCGGCGAGGCGCCGTTGGTTTCGGGTGGTTTCGAGTGCGGTCGCCGGTCGACGGGGTCGCTCAGCCATCGGGGGGCGATCGAGACGCGTGCGGCGCCGCGGCGGCGCTCGGCCCGACCGCAGCCCCTCCTGTTGCCAAAGAAGAAGCTGAAAAGCCCGCACCTGGGGGAGCCGCCGCGATTTGGATCGAGGCATACAGCTTGAGTTCCAATCATCCCTATCCCGCTTGAAAAATATACGACGCGGTTATATAGATGCCTCTGAGAGTGCTGAAGAACCGCGGGTTCTTGCGAACGGCTCGGAAGGGAGGATTGACACCGATCGGACGCTATGCGCGGCGGTGACGGAGATCGAGGCCCGGCTGATCGATGCTCAGCTTGGGGGCCCCTTGCTGAAGAAGCGCCTCGGGAAGGGCGGCAGAGGAAAGAGCGGCGGCTTCAGGACCATTGCTGCTTATCGTCAACGCGATCGATTGATGTTCCTCTACGTCTTTGGAAAGAACGAGCGAGACAACATCACCGAGCAGGAGCGGGTGGCGCTTTCCGAAATCGGCGACGAGTATCTGGGGCTCCCGTCAGAAAAGCTGGATGAGTTGGTTGCCAAGGGCACTCTGATAGAGGTGGTGTGTGATGGCGACGAGAAAGAGGACGAGCCGAATCCTTGCTGAGGTCCACGAGGCGGCGCGCGATCTGCATGACGCGGGGGCAATCGACGCGCTGACCATGCGCCGCTTCGATGCTCTGTGTCTGCCTCCGGTGCGCCAATACACGGGCGCTGACGTCCGGCGTATCCGCAAGGAAGCCAATGTGAGCCAGGCTGTCTTTGCGGCGGTTCTAAACGTCGGCAGGGCGACAGTCGCCGCATGGGAGCAAGGGGGCAAGGAACCATCCGGCCCTGCGCTTAAACTGCTCGATCTTGTCGAACGAAAGGGGCTGTCGGCTCTGGCTTGAATGTTGGGCCCGTTTGCTTCGGATCAGTAGGCCGCAGCGCGTTAGACTTCGGCTTTGGCCTCCGAAAACGCCTGGTAGCCAGCCGGCGGAATCGGCGGCGGGTGAGGTCGCCGTCGGGGCGGCGAGGGTGATGATGCCCGAGGATGACGGCCGGTGTCTTGCTCAGCGAGGCCGGCTTTGACGGCGCAGGCAAGCCAGGTGAGAGCGCGCGCATGGCGGCGCGTTTCCTGGATGTGGCACGGGCATTTCCCGGCGCACCGTCCCGCCGTGTGCCGTGGCAAGCGTTTCGGCCTCGTCGAAATGGGCGAGCCCTTCCCAGTGCTGCAGAAGCTTGTTAAAGCGGAAGCCGCTGCCGCGCAGCGCGGTTGTCGCGTCGCGGCCGAGAGCAGCGGAGAAGGCGAGCCCGATCGCTTCCTTGCCTTCCTCGGCAAGACGGGCCTCGCGGGCAAAGGTGCGGCCGCCGAGCGCGTCCATTGCCGGACCTGCTCCGGGTCGGCGGCGCCGTCGCGCAACGACAAGAGGGCGCCGTAGAGGATGTTGGGGTCGAGCGCGAGCAGGCCGACTTTGTCGATGAGGCCGCCGGCGTGGATCAGTTGGCGGGTGCGGGCTTTGCGCTCGTCGGCTTTGAGCTTGGCTTCCTGCTCGGCCGGGCTTTTTGGCTGGCAGCGCGATAACGCCGCCAGCCTTCGCCCGCATCCTGGCCGAATCAAAACGCGCCTTGCCTGCAAGCGCACGTGATGCTCAGTAGCACTCCCATGCCGCCGCTGCAACTTGACGAGTTTTTTCGGTCGCCGAAGCGCTGCTGCGTGCCGACGAATTCGATGAGCTCGGATGGACCGAGATAAAAATCTGGGAGCCATAAAAAACCCGCGGCCAGAGTTTCGCCGGTAACGTCGCGCGCCCGATTTCAATGAGCGTTCCGTCCTCGCAGCTCTTTGCAAATAACGACCGCGCTGCTTTGTAAGTGACGGCTCTGTGATTGAGGATCAGTTCCACGAGACAAGATCGTCGAGATCAACCTCAAGGGCGCGAGCGAGCGCCGCAAGGGTGTGGACGCTCCCTTCCTTCTTGCCGTTTTCGATCTCACTCAGCATCGCCGCACTGATCCCTGCTTTCTCTGCTAAGCCGCGCAGAGAAAGACCGCGATGTTCCCGCCAGACACGAACCGGCGCCTCACTATCAGCCAAGCGGTCGACGATCACGGCCGGGATGCGCTCGCCGCCGGAGAGTGCATCTTCAACTTTCGCAAGACGCAACTCCAGCCTATCATTTTCCTCCTCAGCCTGTTCGAGCCGCCGCTCCAGTTCAGCAACCACATTGCTCATCGATACACCTCCCGACGGTGCCCGATCCGGTAGACCGTCATTTCATCACGGCTCACCGTGAACAGAGCGCGCCAGTCGCCGCTCCGCAACCGGAAATCACCTGGCGTCCCTTTAAGGGGGCTGACGTCCTGCCCAGCCGCATCAGGCGCTGCGGCATAAGCGTTCAGCCGTTCCCTCATTCGTTTGCGATCCGCTGCCGGAAGCCCTGCCAAGTCCCTGACCGCACGGCGGGTATAAACGAGTGACAGCACATCCTAATGTTAGCTATCGGCGAACACGCTTGTCAATCAGCGCGGAACAGCCGCTGCGCCGTCAACAGCGCGCGCGCCGGCCGCTTGCGGTTGGCTTCCAGCAATCCGTCGAGCCGCGCGACAAAGATCCCAAGCCGCGGGTGCGGCTGAACCTGGCGCGCGTAGCGAAACTCGGTCGACGATCCCGGATCGCCTTGCGAACCGTCTTCCGCGAAATCCGCAGCTCGCGCACGATCTCGCTGTTTTCCATAGCGCCTCAATGCACGTATGGCGAATCTCGTCGGGCAACTTAACGGCCTGGCGCAGTAGGCGTCAGACTTGCATCGGTGCGTGCAGCCGTTCCTCGCGACAGACCAAAGCGGCGATTGACGTGATCCATTTTGCCAGGTTTTCCTGCGCCGTTGCGGCCGGCGGCAGATGCACGCCGAGTTCTTCGGCACGTTTCATCCATTTGAACCGCGCCGCGACATCCGCTCCCTGCAGCCAGCGCAGCGCCAAGGTAGCCTCACACTCCTCGATCCTGATTTTTTGCTCGCCGCGTCGCTGCAGCCGCGGCTTGTCGAGTTCGCGCACAGCCTGTTCAGCCTCCAGGCGCTCTTTACTGTGGATCCGAAACGTTATCCCAACAACTTTGCCGCCGCCGCGCCCGCCGCCCTGTCGCGTCTCGAAAATTTCGACCTTGAATTCCGAGATCCGGCCGATCTCATCGACCGCCGGATTGAGCGCCCAACGCCGAAAGTCCTTCCAGTCCTTCAAATGGTCGCGGCAGCCAAGCAGTTCGCGCAATTGCGAGGTTTGGACAGCCCAATAGGGTTCGGTCGCGGCGCGGTCGGCATAGCGCTTCAAGATTTCGTAAAGAATCAGTCCGTATTTCGATTCAAACTGGTAGATTGCGCGCAACGATAAATAGCTATAGAGAGCCGGCTCGAACAGCCGCTCCTCGACCCCCGGCGGAAAGGTGTAGCTCAGCTCGCCGGTCGCTTCCTCGAGGTCAGATTGGCCGAGTAGCTGCACCGACCGCCAGATCTTGTTTCCATCCGAATTGAGGCAATTGAACTGGACTACGGTCTCCTGCAGCCGCACGACCGAGGCCTTGAGCCGCCGGTTATCGGCCTCCCCGGTGCCATCGCGCGCCGAAGCGGCAAAGCGTTTGATTTCGGCCAGGTGCACGACATGCGTGCGTTGTTTGCCGAGGTTCGGATAGGCATAGGCGAGCAGGAAATTGTAGAGCCGCCGATCTACCAGAGAGAGTCGCCCCAGAGGTTCGGAGATCTCGACCGCACCGGTTGCTTTCTTCAGGTGGGTTAGATCGCTCAGGTGGGCTGGGAATGGGACGATCGGTGCCATGCGCTCAAATGTGTTCGAAGCCTTTATCAGCGGGCAATCCCCCGGCAAAACCTCCGAATTCCCCCGCTCCGGCAAAACCTCCGAATTAAGCGGCGTACCCCCGGCAAAACCTCCGCTCCGCTCCGCCAAAACCTCCGAGTGCCCCCGGCAAAACCTCCGATCCGCTCCGGCAAAACCTCCGAAATCGGTCTTCAAGTAATTGATTTAAATAATTAATTTATCCTTAGGATATAAGGATAATAAGGATATAAGGATAAGGGATTTTGAATTCGGAGGTTTTGCCGGGGTTGCAGGCGCCGATGCGTCGTATGTGCCTGTTTCCACCCTTCCTCTGGGCGTCGCGTAACGCGTTTGTTGCAGCCTCCCCGATGCCAAAAGCCCGAATCACGGCGAAGCGAGTGCAGTACGGGCGATGTCATGGGTTCCAGTGCCGGGCGCGCACGTGAGGGGTGATCGGCACGGAAGCGCAGCAGAGGGGCAGGCACCGACCCGGTATCGTCTCGAGCCAATTCCGCATCCAGCCCAATACCGCGGCATTATCGTGTGGTGGTGAGGGTGCGGGCCGGTAGAGCCGGGCCATCATATCGGCCGCGGCCGCGCAGGCGTCGAACGTGTCGATCACGACGAGCGGTGCCGCTTCGTCGGGAGAGTTCGCAGCGCGAGCCAAGGTGTCGCTCGCGGCATTGATTGCGGCGGCGTGCTCGTTCCATTTTCGCCAAGGCCACTTTGCCTTCGCAGGTCGGTTCGGCGATGCCGGACCCGGTGCCGAACAGCCCCCAGTGATTAACACAGCCCCGGGATCGTCGAGGACGGCCGGCGCAGATCGCTGAG
>Ga0210395_10003099_pt1 | contig 12803 bp, 6 predicted proteins | sample IncBWH4OmetaG_FD_150861 | JGI IMG/M metagenome (GOLD analysis project Ga0210395, IMG submission 150861) | Forest soil microbial communities from Barre Woods Harvard Forest LTER site, Petersham, Massachusetts, United States - Inc-BW-H-4-O ...
GCTGCCCCCAGTCGATGTTCCGGGCCAGCTTGTCCAGCCACGGCTGGGAGGACTCGAACGCGCCCGCGGCCGGGATATCAGAGTGCACCACCCGGGCCACGATGTCGGCCTGGCCGATGTCGCCCGGGTAGCCGGAGATCTCGGCGTACCGGAACCCGTGCAGGGTGAACCGCGGCTCGAGCACCTCGAGCCCGCCGCCCGTGGTGAACTCATCGGTCTGCCGGGCAGTACGCAGGTTCTCGGTGTACAGGGTGCCGTCCGCGGCCAGCACCTCGCCGTGCCGGATCCGGACCTGCGCGCCGGCCGGCCCGTCCAGGCCCAGGCGCAGCCAGCCGGTCAGGTTCTGGCCGAAGTCGACGACGTGCCGGCCGTGGTCGTCGGGGGCGATGGAGCGCGGCGCGATCTCCTGGGTCACCCGGACCGGCGGGCCCGGGTCGGCGACCAGCGGTGTCGCGTCGCGGTCACGAACCCGCACGGGGCGCCAGCCGCTTGCGTCGAAGCCGGGCGCGTCCCACCTGGCCGGCTCGAGCGCGAGGTCGTGACGCTCGCCCATCAGCAGGTCGGCGTGCCGGATCGCGCCGTCCGCGGACCGCCACTGCTCGTCGGTGACGATCCATTCACGACTGCCGTCAGCGTAGGTGATGTCCAGCTGGGCCAGCAGTTCCGGCGCGGTACCGTAGTGGGCGCCCGCACGCTTGGCGTCGAAGCCGTAGAAGCCGCTGTACCACCCGTCGGCCAGGATCGCGCCGAGGACGTTGTCACCCTCGGCCAGCAGCCCGGTCACGTCGTAGGTCTGGTACGGGATACGGCGCGCATAGTCGGTCCAGCCGGGCGCGAGGACGGCGTCGCCCACCCGGCAGCCGTTCAGCCGCGCCTCGTACAGGCCCAGCGCGGTCACGTACAGCCGGGCGGCAGCCACGGGCTGGTCCACGGTGAAGGCGCGGCGGAGGTAGGGCGCCGGGTTCAGGGCCTTGGCTACCGGGTCGGGCGGGCCCGCCTGCGCAGGCGGGGTGACGTTGCCCCGGAAACGCCCGAGGCCGATCCAGGAGGCGTGCCACCCATCCGTTCGGTCCAATTCGACCTCGAACCAGCCCGGCTCGCTCCAGCCGGACACCAGCCCGGCCTCATCCCAGACCCGCACCTTCCAGCGGTACCGGCCGCCGGCCGCCAGCGGGAGCCCGGCGTACGCGACGTCCGCCGACGCGGACGACTTGATCCGGCCGCTATCCCAGCACAGGTCGTCGCCGCCCTCGGGCCGACAGTCGTCCGGGGTCACCAGCACCTGGTAGGCGCGCTGGGCCCGGCCGGTTCCCGAGCCTTCCAGCACCCAGCTCAGCCGGACCCGGTCCGGGGCGACGCCGAGCGGGTTCACCTTGTGCGCGCAGCGTAGTCCGGCGGGAGTCAGCGGTTTTGTCGTCACAGTTTGGTTGCTCCTTGGGTGAGGCCGGAGACGAAGTAGCGCATGGTGAAGCCGACCAGCACGAACATGGGCACGGTGGCGATGACGAACGCGGCGAACACGGAGCCGCCGCTGCTCACGTTGAGGCCGAAGCTGCTGACGAACTGCTGCACGCCGGCCGAGATCGTGACCTTGTGCGGGTCCTGGATGACGATCGTCACCCACAGGTAGTCACCCCACACGTTGATGGTGACCAGGATCGCGCCGGTCAGCAGGACCGGCCTGGTCAGCGGGACGACGACCCGCCGCAGCACCTGGGGTTCGGTGCAGCCGTCGATGCGGGCGCTTTCCACCAGTTCCCGCGGGATCTGGTCGAAGAAGCTGCGGAAGATCAGCACCAGCAGCGGCTGGGCGGTGGCCGCGTACGGCAGGATCAGCGCCCACCAGGTGTTGAACAGGTGCAGCTTCTGGATGGTCAGGAACAGCGGGATCAGGGTCAGCGTCGACGGGATCAGCAGCAGGCCCAGATAGGCCAGGAACAGCAGTTCCTTGCCGCGGAACCGCAGCTGGGAGAAGGCGTACGCGCCGAGTGCGGCGGCGGTGACGCCGAGAACGACGGAGGCCGCGGCGACGATGATCGTATTGAACAGCGGCCGGGAAACGCCGGACCAGGCCGTGCTGTAGTTCTGGTAGTCGAACTGGGTGAACAGCGAGAACACGCCGCTGCTGAAGATGTTCTGCCCGGTCTTCAGCGAGTTGGAGACCACGAAGACGATCGGGAAGTAGGTCATCACCACGATCAGCGCCCCCGCCGCGAGGCTGATCCAGCGGTAACGGCGCCGCTGCCGCCCGGCCCAGGCGGGCCGCCGCCCGGCAGATGCCGGAGGGCGGCCAGCCTGGGGGCCGGTCTGAATGACCGAACGCACTGGGTTCCTCGCTCAGTACTTGCTCAGGTCGACGTGGTTCTGCGTCGCCCAGGCCTGCGCCGAGCTGGTCAGCAGCGACTGCCACTGGCTGGCGAATGCGGAGTAGGACAGCGACCCGTTGATGTACTCCTGGACCAGCCGCATGCCCGAGTTGGTCGCCGCGGCGGACAGCACGTCGTCGAGCACCACGTCGACGACGGTGGGCACCTTGCCGGTGGGGACCAGGCTCTCCAGGCCCGGCAGGTTCACCGTCGGCGCGCCGGTCACGGTCGGGATGTAAGACCCGCTTCCGCTGATCTTCAGCCAGTTGCCGAGGTGCTCCGGGGTGAACAGCCAGGCCACGAAGTTCATCACCGTCGCGGTCTTGGCCGGGGTCATCGTGGTGTCGGCACGCTGTGAGGTGATGCTCCACTGGCCGTTGCCGTTCGGGCCGCCGATGACGCCAACCGTCGAGGTGCCGAGCCCGAGCGGCGTCGTCGCGGAGGTGATCGGCGGCTCGGGGAACACGCCGTACTTGCCGGTGAAGCCGGCCGAGTCGAGCTGGGGAATCCACCAGCTTCCGCCCCACAGCATGCCGACCTTGCCCTGGATGAGCAGCGGCTGCGGGCTCAGCGGAGGCGTGGTGGTGTTGGGGTTCTGGCATGCCCCGTACCCGCTCTGCCCGCTGGCCGAGTACGCGGTGAGCTGGCCGAGGAGCTTCCAGACCTCCGCGTAGCGGGGGTTGCTCATGCTGATGATGCCCTTCTGGATGCCGACCGCGACATCCAGGCCGTTGGTCACCTGGGTGTGGTTGACGTTGAACTGGCTGACCTGATTCGCGAGCAGCGAGGACGTGGCCAGCCGCTCGAACCAGGACGGGTTGCACGGCTCGCCGTCGGTGAACATCAGCGGCGTGATACCGGCCGACTTCAGCTTGCCGAGGTCGGTCATGAGGTCGGCCCAGGTAGCCGGCGGGGACGCGATCCCGGCCTTGGCGAAGGCGGCCTTGCTGTAGTAGAAGCCGGTCTCGACGTTCGACCCGAGGATGATGTCGATGTCACCGTTGGGCGAGGTCATGTAGGGGATGGTCGAAGGCGTGAACGTAGACAGCCAGCTGGAGCCGCCGGACACGTAGGGGTTGGGCTTTTCCAGGTAGGGCTTGATGTTCTGCAGCAGCCCGGCCGGGAGGGCACCGGAGGTCACCGGGCCGTACTGCTCCCAGACCACGTCCGGCGCGCTGCCGCCGGAGGCCTGGCTTTCCAGCTGCGCGTTGGACTGGGTGATGCTCGACATGTTGTTCGGCAGCCACTGGACCGTGACGTTCTTGTGGGCGGCCTGGTACTGCTGGGTCAGCTGCAGCAGGCCGGCGTTGTCGGCCGCCGTGATCGGCCCGGTGTTCGGCGGCAGGACCGCCTTGATCGTGACCGGGGCGTTGCTGCCGGAGCTGGCCGAGCTGGCCGAGCTGCCCGAGCAGCCCGCGGCCAGGACGCCCGCGGCCAGCAGCGCTGCCCCGGCCGGCAGTGCCGAGCGTAGGTAAGTTCTTCGGAACATGAAACCCGACCTCCTGGTGAGAATTCGGTTAATTTGTCCGAGGACGGAGAGCCCGCATCACGACGAGCGTGAAGATGAGCAGCGCGACGAACAGCAAGGTGCCGATCGCCATGCCGTAGCCGTACTGGTCGTTCTGGAACGCGGACTGGTACATGTCCAGGCCCGGCACCAGCGTCGCCGTGCCCGGGCCGCCGTTGGTCAGCAGCAGGATCGGCACGAAGTTCTGCACCGCGAAGATGCCGGACAAGATCACGACGATCCGGAACTGCGGCATCAGCAGCGGGATGTCGATCGCGAACACGCGCCGGAAGGCGCTCAGGCCGTCCAGCCGGCCCGCATCCAGCACGTCCTTCGGCAGGTTCTGCAGCCCGCCGAGGAAGATCAGGAAGCCCAGGTTGGCGATCCACGGGAACCCGACCAGCAGGATCCCGGCGAGCGCCAGGTGCGGGTCGCCGAACCAGGTCGGCTGGGGCAGCCCGACCGCCCCGAGGATCCGGTCGACCAGCCCGGATCCGGGCTGCAGCAGGTAGGCCCAGACCTCGATCAGCACCAGCGGCGGCAGCACGATCGGCAAGACCAGGACATACTTCGCGATGTTGCCCGCCCGCCTCGGCATGTGGGTGACGACCTCCGCCGCGGTGAACTGGGACACCAGGCTGATCAGGATGCTGCCGCCGACCAGGATGCCGAGGTTCTTCGCCTCGGTCCCGAAGGTCGGCGCCTGGATGTACTGCCGGAACTGGGATACCCCGGCGTACGTGGGCGCGGAGAACCCGTTCCACTGGTAGAAGCCGCCGATCAGGCTGCGGACGGCGGGGTAGTAGCTGAAGATGCCGATCAGCAGCAGGCTCGGCAGCAGCAGCACCGCCAGCACCGACCGGTAACGGTAGCGCCACCAGGACGAGCGTCGGTTCAACTTGTGTTCGGCGCCCATGAACGTCACGTCCATGGGGTTGATCCTTGGCGTATTCGCTGGTCGTCACTAGGCCGTGATAAACCGTTACTTGGCAGAAATTAACTTCGGCCGCGGGTCCGGGCTACCGTACAAACGTGGACGAGGATCCCCCGGTCGGAACCAGCCAGGGCCTGTTCCATTTCACCGAGCCCATGCCGGCCTATGCGGGCGGCTATCTGCACAGGTGGGACAGCCCGGTGCACACGCACAGCTTCGTGGAGATCGCCTTCGCCGTCGACGGCGCGGCCACGCACCATTCCCTGGCCGGGCGGCACGGCATGCGGCCAGGTGACGTCGTCCTGCTCCGGCCGGGGGTCTGGCACGGGTACGAGGACTGCCAGCGGTTCGAGGTGTACAACTGCTGCTTCAGCAGCGAACTGCTGCGCCGAGAACTGTCCTGGACCCGGGAGGACCCGCTGCTCGGGTTCCTGCTATGGGCCGGCCCGTCCTCATCTCCCGGCCGCGGCGTACTGACGATCAGCCTGCCGCCTTCAGCCCTCGGCGAATGCCTCGTTCATCTGGATGCGCTGGCCGCGCTGCGGCACCGCCCGCTCGCGCTGCACCGGCCCGATATCGTCGGCCGACTGTCGCTCCTGTTCGGCCAGCTCGGCCAGGCGGTCGCGCAGGCCCGCGGCGAGCTGCCCGGAGAGCCCGGGACGGTGCATCCCGCGGTCGTGCAGGCGATGCGCCTGCTCGAAGCCGACCTCACCCGCGACTGGACGCTGAAGATACTGGCCGCCGAACTGCACCTCGCCGCGGGCTACCTGGTGCGGCTGTTCAACGCCGCCACCGGACTGCCACCCATGGCCTACCTGGGCCAGCTGCGCGCCGAGCACGCCGCCGTCCTGCTCCTGCACTCCGACGAGCCGGTCACCAGCATCGGACGCGCGGTCGGCTGGCCAGACCAGAGCGGCTTCGCCCGGCGCTTCAAGGCCCATTACGGCCTCAGCGCCACCGCCTACCGCAAGCGCTTCGCCACCAGAGCAGTCCAACTTCACCACCCCGCCGCGGCAGCCTCCTGACTGCCAAGGGCCAGTGCTCGGCCCGCCAGATGACCACGAGCGCGACCAAGTAAAAGACGGTCAGGCCGATGCTCTCGGCGCGGCTGTCCTGGTCGCCCAGCGCGGATACGGCCTGCTGTAGACGGTGTTGCGGAAACCGCGTTCTTGATCATGTGTAGCGGCATAAACTCCCGCCGTAATCAGAATGTCCGATCGAGGGGTGGCGTATGCCCGGTGAAACGATGCTCGCCGTAGTGGATGGCGATGCTGGCGAGCTAGCCGCCTGGCTCGCCGACGAGGGCGAGCTGCGCGGATGTGTCCGCCGGGTTGCCGCGCCTGTGCCCATCGGGATGCTTGGTGCTGACCTCGCTCAGCTCGCGGTGAGCCTGACGTCGGGAGGGGCCGCGACGGCCCTGGCCAGCGCGGTTATCGCGTGGCTGAAGCGGCGTGCCGGGCCGGTGACCGTGCGCCTGTCGCGGGACGGCAGCATGATCGAGCTAAGCGTCTCTCGCGTCCGCGAGATGAGTGCGGAGGACCTTCAGAAGCAGGTTGATCAGCTGGCCTCCATGGTCTGGCCCGCAGATGACGTGACTGCAGACCCGGGTTCTGGCGGCGATGCCGAAGACTGATGCCGCTACCGGGCCGCAGGCAGATCTGCTTCCGCTGGCACGGCCCGGTTCGCAGGTGGTGCTGGCGGGAACCTGGAGCCAGTTGGAAGGCTCGGAGCTGCTCCCAGTCCCGTCGGTGCGATCGTCGGTACTCGATCTGGAATCTGTCCTTCGCGACCGGGTCGGCGTGCCGCAGCAGAACCTCCGGCTGGTGCGCGATCCGCACAGCCCGCTAGAGCTGGGGAGCGCGATCGCGGAGTCGGCCGCCGCCGCGACCGACTCGCTTGTGGTGTACTACGCGGGGCACGGGCTGGTTGGTCCGGACGGAGGCCTGTACCTGGCCACTCGGTCTACAGAGAACCTGATGGATGGGCTGCGGTACACCGCCCTGCCTTATGCCGCACTGCGGGAGTCGGTCATAGGGAGCCGCGCGCGGGCGGTTGCGGTCATCCTGGACTGCTGCTTCTCCGGCCGACCTCCTGGCCCGCTGGGGTCGATGCCGCTCGCTCCGGTCTTCGAACAGGCAGCGGTTCGGGGTGGATACCTGCTGGCTGGGACGGCGCGGGAAGAGCGCGGGCTGGCGGTACCGGGCGCAACGCACACCGCCTTCACCGGTGCGCTGATCAGGCTGCTGATAGAGGGCGACCAGTCCTTCCCGGAGCTGCTGACGCTGGACCATGCCTACCGGTATCTCGCCGGAGTCCTGCCCGAAGAAGGGGCTCCACGGCCGCATCGGCAGGCGAGCGACGAGGCCGGCGATCTGGTGCTCGCGCCGAACCGTGCCTACCGTCCGCCGCCCGGCCCCGTTAAAGATCCACCGCTCGACGGGCCATGTCCCTACCGGGGCCTGGATGCTTTCAGCCCGGCGGATTCCCGGTACTTCTTCGGCAGAGAGCGGCTGGCCAGGGACCTGGTGGATCGCGTCAACTCCTGCAGGGGCATGATCGCCGTGGTTGGCGCGTCGGGCTGCGGCAAGACCTCGCTGCTGCGCGCGGGCGTCGTGCCGGAGCTTGAGCTCCAGGGGTGGAAAGCGGCCTACCTGAAACCGGGACCGGATCCGACTGCCGCCCTGGAGAAGGGGGTCACGGCACTCGCAGCGGAAGAGCACCAGGTCGTGCTGCTGGTCGATCAGTTCGAGGAACTGTTCACCAGTGACGTAACCGAAGACGAGCGGCAGCGCTTCGTCACGGACCTGGCCAAGACCGCTGACGACGGGACGCCGGTGATCATCGCCATCAGGTCAGACTTTTATCAGATGTGCATCCAGTACGTATCGCTCGCCCAGGTGCTCGAAGACCGCCAGGTGATCGTCACTCCGATGGCTTCGCAGGAGCTGAAATCGGCGATCGAGAAGCCGGCCGAGAAGGCGGGCCTGTACCTGGAGGAGGGGCTCGCGCGGACGCTGCTGAACGAGGCCCGCGTGCGGCGCGATGGGGAGCAGTCCGCGGTGCTGCCGTTCCTCCAGTACGCCTTGCTGGCAACATGGCAGCGGCGTAGCGGCAGCACCCTGACCCTTGCCGGGTACGAGGCCGCCGGCCGCATCGACGGCGCGGTCGAGCACGCTGCGAGAGAAGCCTGGAAACAGATGCTTGCCGCGGGGATAGCGGAAGAGCAGATACGCACGGTGCTGATGCGGCTGGTCCGGCTCGGCGAGGGTACCGAAGATACCCGCCGGCGGGTGACGGTGGCGGAGCTGGCCAGGGGCGACGAGGTGGGCGGTGTCAGGCGGTTGCTCGACATCTTGACCAGGGCCCGCCTCGTCACGGTGGATGACGACAGCGCAGAACTCGCGCACGAGGCGCTGCTGTACGCATGGCCGCAACTGCGTGGCTGGATCAAGGATGACCGTGACGCCTTGCTGGCGGTCCAGCGGGTATCCGACGCGGCCCGCTCCTGGGATCAGGCCGGGCGGAAAGACGAAGACCTCTATCCCGGCACGCGCCTCCGCACCGTCTTCCAGGTAGCCAGGCTCGCGCCAGTCACCAAGGCGGCCGGGGACCAGCAACCAGATCCGGTCCTCGACCCCGTGGCCCGGGACTTCCTGGACGCGAGCCAGCGCGCGTCCCGTCGCCGGTCCCGGCGGCGATGGGCCGGGCTAGCCATGGTTTGCGTGCTCGTACTTGCGGCGGCCGTGGCTGGCGCGTACTCGGTACGGGAGCAGCAGGATGCCGCGCAGCACACCGCGACCGTGGACTCCACGCAACTGGCGGCTGACGCGCAATCGCTCCGGGCAACCGACCCCGGCCTGGCTGCCCAGCTCGCGATCGCCGCCTACCGGTACGCGCCGACCGAGCAGGCAGCTACCGAGATGTATGACAGCCTCAGCACGCCGCTGGACAACGTCGTCGGAACCGACGGCAGCTATGTGCGGCGCGTCGCGGCAGAGGCAGACGGCCCCCTGGCTGCGGCCATCGCCCAGGACGGCACGCTGCGGGTCTGGAACATGTCCGATACCTCCGCGTCGGCGCTTGACGCGACGATCCGGTCGGGGGTGGCGGCGATCGCGCTGTCATCGCGCGATCGGCTGCTGGCGGGCGCATGCGCTGACCGCGGCGTGTGCCTGTGGAGCCTCGCGAACCCCAGGCACCCGGTCCTCGCCGGCAGGTGGCGCATGCCCTCGGGAGCAAAGATGGGCTTCACGTCCATGAGCATCAGCCCGGACGGGAAACTGCTCGCGGCCGCATCCAAATACGGGTTCACGCTGGTGTGGTCGATCGCCGATCCCTCAGGCCCGCGCCTGATCGCCGACCTGCCGAACCCCACGAGCCGGGACGACGGCACTTTGGCGGCCGTGGCTTTTGCTCCGCGCGGGCATATCCTCGCGGAGACCATCGCGGGCGGCGTGACCCGGCTGTGGAGCATCGCTGACCCGGCCCGCCTCGTCTTGCTGGCCACCATCAAGGCAGGCTACTCGTCCATCGCGTTCGACCCTGCGAGCAGCCTGCTGGCTGCCGTCGGCGACACGAACATCGGGATCTGGCAGATCGAGGATCCGCGGCATCCGGAGCGGCTGCAGGTCGACGAGCAAGATGTGTCCGACGAAGACCTGGTGGCGGCGGCGTTCAGCCCTGACGGCGACGATCTGGCGTTCACCGGGCTGGACACGAACGACGCCCTAGCGCAGGTATGCACGCTGCGCATTCCCGACGTGCTCCTTGACCCTGGGACGGGTCCTGTGTGCACAACCACAGGATTCCAGTCTCAGACAGCGGCCTACACCGCCAGCGGTTCTCTGCTCACTGGCGGGCCGGGCGGGCTGCGCTTGTGGCGCTGGCCCGAGCACCTGGCCGAAGGCGACCTAGTCGGGGGCGGCGGACCGGGCCAGATCAGTCCCGACGGGCGCCTGATGGCCACTGGGGTCGCATCCAGCCCTGACCAGGTCGATATCTGGGGCCTCGGCGGATTGGCCACGCCGTTCCTCGACGCCGCCATACCGGTCGCCCACGTCGGCCTGGTGGAGTTCGTGTCCCCGCGCGTCCTGCTGATCGCCGACGGGAAGGGCCGGACCCGGCTGTGGGACCTGCGTGACCCCCGCCACCCCGTGCCGGCCGCTTCCCTGGGAACGGCAGGGACGCAATCTGCCGGTACCATCGGCGCCGAATCCGCTAACCGCCTGGCCGGCATCCAAGGCCCGGACGGGCAGCTGAATCTGTGGCGGATCACATCCGCCACAGATGCGGTTCAGGTCGGATCGATCCCAGGCGCCCCCGTCCCGGCCGGTATTGACCCGGACAGCCAGACCGCCTTCCAGGTCACCGGCAACAAGATCCAGTGGTGGGATATCAGCAACCCGGCGCACCCGGTACGCCAGGGCACCTCAGTACTGCCCGGCAGCGGCGGCCTGGACACCGCGATCACAGCTGGCAACCTTCTCGTGGCCACCACCACGATCGACTCGGGTTCCAGCCTGGCCCTGAACACCTCGAACCTGGTCCTGTTCGACGTGGCGCAGGGCCGGGTACGGAGCACAGCGACCCTGTCAACGACGGCCGGCGCAGAGCTGGAAGTGAGCCCGGATCACCACCTGCTCGCCGTGGCGAGCGGCGGCGGCGGCGCCGTAACGCTCTGGGACATCAGCGATCCGCGACACCCGCGAAGCCTGAGCACCGTTCCCGCGCAGCTAGATGTGCAAGGTATCGAATTCTCGCCCGATAGCAAGGTGCTTGCAGTGTCCAGCCAGGGAACCGTTCAGCTCTGGGACATTCACAACCCACAGGAGCCAGCGCCGGTAGGTTCGATCACCAGCCTGCTCGGCGGGGACACCGGTGGTAATTCCGGTTTCGGCACGGTGGATAACCCCGTATTTGGCCTGGCCTTTACGGGACAGAGCGATACGCTTGCCATCTCCGCAGACACGACGACCTCCCTGTTCGATAGCGACCCCGCCCAGGTCGCTGCCCAACTGTGCGGATACACCGGCGTCCCGATCAGCCCCGCGCAATGGCAGCAGGACGCTCCAGACGTGCCGTACCGGCGGCCGTGCCCGTGAAGCGAAATTTCACCACTCCGTACAGCGAGCGCGCCCTCTTCCTCGCGTGTTTATGCGGCGGGTTGCCGGAGGCCCGGTGGTGCACCTCGGCCGATTGTGAAGAGCGATGTCGAAGGCAGACCACGCCCGCATGGTGTCCGGCAGCATCCCGGATGGGGGTTACTCACAGCATGGGCTGCCAGCCAGATCATCGGTGACTGACCAGAGCGAGAAACCGTTTCCCTGGTGGACGATTACAAGGTCAGATCTGGCCTGGCCGTGCGAGGTTGTGCTCAGGCGTGGTGCCTGGCAGCTCAGCTGGAAGACCGGAGCTCCGGGTTTTGCCGGCTGCCATACGAGGACGCGCCGGTCGGAACCACTTGTGACAAGCCGGCCGCCTGGCAGAACCGCCGCGGCCAGCACATGGTCGTTGTGGCGGCCAAGTTCAGCCGGTTTCGAGTTGGGACGGTTCGGGTCCCACATCAGGACTCGCCCGTCATCCCATCCGCCGGTCGCTATCCGCCCGTCTGGCAGTGCCGCCATGGCGCGGACCTGGCTATCGTGGCGGCCGATCACGACAGGTCCGGCGTGAGGCTGGGCTGGGTCCCAGATCAGCACTCGTCCGTCGCTGCCGTTGCTGGCAACTCGCCCGTCCTGCAGCATGGCCAGGACGTAAATTCTCTGGCCGCCGGTCAGGCCGAGGCTTGTCCGGCTGCCTGGGTGGTCGGGGTCCCACAGCAGCACGCATCCGTCGTACCCGCCGGTGACTACCCGCCCGTCCGGGAGCACCGCTACCGCCACCACGTGGTCGCCGTGAATGTGTCCCAGTTCAACAACTGGCTGGATACCGCGGGAGGAATCCCGGAGGGGGCAGGCCGGATCCCAGACCTGGACCATGTTCCAGGGGCCGGCGATGGCTATTCGCTGATCTGGGAGCAGTGCTAGTGAGTGCGCGTACCCGTCAATGAATGTTTTTTCCACGGCGCGGGGACCATGCGAATCCCAGTCCCAGATGATTACCGACTTATCAGTAGCGGTAATCAGCTGTCTGTTGTGCGTCATCCGGACCGCCGACACATGGTCCACGCCGCCTGCTAGCCTGCCGGGCGGCCGGTCTTGCATGTCGGTGTCGGCGTTCCACAACAGTATCCGCCGGTCATAGCTGCCCGTGGCGATAAGGCCGTCCGGCAGGACCGCAATCGCCGAGACCTGATCATCGTGCCGGCCGATTTCTGCAGGCCACGCACCCATTGTGCCCGCGTCCCAGATGCCCACTGACCCATCTTGCATCCCGACGACCGCACGCCCATCGGGTAGCGCCGCCAAGGCTGTCACGGCGCAGCTCATTTCACGGCCTCGCCAGCATCCTGCGTCCGGTTCGTTAACCAGAAGCGTGCTGGGCAGCGTGCTTTTGACCGTACGGCCGTCTGGGAGGACTGATTCCAGCGGCGTCTGGCTTCGCGACCCTGGGATAACCCGTCCGCCGAACTCGGCCGGCGCGGTCTTGGCCCCGGCTGGATCGCGGATCAGCGGCCGCCCGTCCGCCTGAGCCGTGATAACCCGGCCGTCTGCCACGATCACCTCGGCTGCTTCTGCGCGGTCGCCCAGCTCGATCGGGCTCGCCGCGGAACTGGCAGGATCCCATATGAGCACACGGTGGTCATCGGCGACGGCTAGTTTCCCGTCAGCCAGCACCTCCATCGCGCGGATGAAACTGTCGTGACGGCCCAGCTCCCTCGACAGGGCTTGGCTGGTCTTCCGGGTTGTCCAGCAGGGCACCAGATTCGGCCCGGGCAGCGACTGCAGACGCTGGCGAATTTCACTGGCGAGTCGTTCCGCGGCGGCCATCCCGTCGCCACCGAGTTCGGCTGCCTGCATCCACAGCTGCCGCAAGATGTAGCCGGGCTCGTCCAGGG
>Ga0210395_10003100_pt1 | contig 12803 bp, 14 predicted proteins | sample IncBWH4OmetaG_FD_150861 | JGI IMG/M metagenome (GOLD analysis project Ga0210395, IMG submission 150861) | Forest soil microbial communities from Barre Woods Harvard Forest LTER site, Petersham, Massachusetts, United States - Inc-BW-H-4-O ...
CATCCGCTTTGGTCTAGCCGCCATCAAGAACGTAGGCGAGCCCACCGCGAAAGCCATCCGCGATTCGCGGCTGAGCGCAGGCGTATTCACGTCTCTGTACGATCTTTGCGAGCGGATCGAGGCGCGTTTTCTGAACAAGAGAGTGTTTGAGAGCCTGATCAAGTCCGGCGCTGTGGATTCTCTTGGGGCGCGCGAGTCGATGCTGGCCTCGGTCGATGATGCCCTGGCGGCCGTGCAGCGTGCCTCGCGAGTACGGGAATCCGGGCAGCACGGACTGTTTGGTACGGCCACGGTCTCCGCACCGATAGCCTTTGAATTGCACGAGGCCGAGCCATGGAGCGAGACAGAACGCCTCGCGAGCGAATACGCCATGCTTGGCTTCTACGTGTCCGGGCACCCGCTTGCAAGATATGCCTCGCGCGTCGAAGAGTTGAAATGCATTTCGCTTGACCAGATCGAGGGCCAGCGCAACGGTCGGGAGATCACCGTTGCGGTGCTTATTGTCGGCACGCGCCCCATGCGTTCCAAAAAAGGCGCGCGCTGGGCGATCTACACGATCCAGGATATGACCGGGGTTCAGGAACTGCTGGCCTTTCCGGAAAGCTTTGCGCGGTTCGAGCCGGTTCTCAAGACCGGGACGCCGCTGTTGCTCAAGGCTCGCGTGCAAGTTGAGGAAGCGGGCACGCGGCTTTCATTGCAAGAGGCTGCTCGACTGGGAGACCTCGCTGAACGGCCTGCGTCGGGCCTTCGCATCCGCATGAAGCTGGAAGAGTTAAACGACGAATTGCTGGACCGCCTTGAAGAAATTCTCTCCTCCTACCGAGGATCAAGCCTGCTATCGCTTGATCTCACGGGCACAGGCGGAGCGATGGCCACGCTTCAGGTTGAGCAGCGCGTCCGCTCGTGTCCGGAACTAGTCAACGCGATCCGGGAGTCATTTGGCGAGCAGTCGATTGATTTGGTGATGTGATGAAATCCAAGGACAAAGCAAAAAGCCCGGTAGCGCAGGTTAATCGTCAAACGGAGATCGAGCGCCTGGAAAAAGACGTTGAAGAACTGCGCCACCTCGCCGGCGACGAAGGGGCCGACGCAGAGCTCGAACGCATCCGCCGGCAAGTGGTTGAGCTTCGGAAGGAATTTTACAGCCATCTCGGTCCCTGGCAACGCGCCCAGATCGCGCGCCACACCCATCGGCCTTACACGCTGGATTATGTCGGGATGCTGTTCACGGACTTCGTGGAGTTGCACGGCGACCGCGGCTACGGCGACGACAAGGCCTTGATTGCCGGACTCGCCAAGTTTAATGGACGGCCGATTGCCATCATCGGTCATCAAAAGGGCCGCGACACGAAACAGCGTCTGCTGCGCAATTTCGGCCAGCCCAAGCCCGAAGGTTACCGCAAAGCTCTTCGTGTGATGCAAGTGGCAGCGAAGTTTGGCCGGCCCGTTTTTACTCTAATAGACACGCCGGGCGCTTATCCGGGCATCGACGCCGAGGAACGCGGACAAGCCGAAGCCATCGCTCGCAACCTGCGAGAAATGGTTCGCTTGCCGGTTCCGATTATCGTCACCGTGACCGGCGAAGGCGGCTCCGGCGGAGCCTTGGCCATTGCCATTGGAGACCGCGTCAACATCCTGGAGAACAGTTTTTATTCTGTGATTTCGCCGGAAGGCTGCGCCGCGATCATGTGGCGAGACGGCACCAAAGCGGAGACCGCTGCGACCGCGCTGAAAATCACCGCGCAAGACCTGAAGGAGCTAGGCATCGTCGATGAGATTGTGCCCGAACCCGAAGGAGGGGCGCACGTGGACCCAGAAGGCGCCGCCCAGCTTCTCGGTGAAGTCTTGGACCGTGAGCTGCTCGCTTTAACGCAGCAGCCGACGAAAGATTTGCTCGAAGCCCGCTACGAAAAGTTCCGCAAGATGGGTCAATTCTTCGATCTTGGCAATTAAATCGCCGCATTTTGAATCCTAAAAGCCCCGGGGTCCACCCCGTAGCACATTGGCAACTCTTTCGAGACCAATCGTTGTCGCTTCGAGGGACGCGGGCTACTCTGGATGAGCAACCATCAGAGTGATCCGTTTCGGGACAAGGTCTGCCCTTACACGGCAACCCGCGCACGGAAGACAGGAATGATCATGTCGGAACCCTTTCGCCCCTATGAAAAGCTCGTGGATATCACCGTGATGGGCAAGAAGTTTCAGGTGCCGGAGCGCAATTCGCTTCTCCGATGCTTCCAGTTCATCAGCCCGGAAACGATTCCGTATGGCCGTTTTTGCTGGAATCAGGATTGCCAGTATTGCCGCGTTACATGCCAGTTGCCCGATGACGACGAGCCCCGGGAAATGCTGAGCTGTAAGTTCATTGTCATGCCAGGAATGGAAATTACCGAGTTGAGCCAGGAGCTGAAATGGTGCCTCAGGTCCAAACTCCCAGCCGGTGCTGCCATTTCCTCCTGAGTCCAGGAAATCGATGGCGCAGAAAAGCCCTTGGCGTAACGCGACTTTCGCCTCCACTCCGTGTTTCCAGTGTTGGTACACGTATCGGCGAGCGACGGCGGTTGTGCGACGCCAAAACCCAACTAACCATCCCCGGCGCACAGCCGTCGTCGCTCGATTTGTGCGTCGTTGGCCCGGGGTTGTTTAGTCCCGCTTCCCGCTTAGGGCTCTGCGATTTGCACTCCCCGCTCGGCTGGACTACGATTCTTTCTAGTAGATTATGCCCCGAGATTTGCTGGCTTGCGACGGCTGCGGTCAATCCGCATCCCCTGAACATATTGCGCGACGGCTGGTGCGCCTGGAATGGTCAACACGATATCGGCCCGTGCATATTGCCGCGCTGCTGCTTGGTAGCGTCTCCCCCCTTGCCGAGGAAGACTTCCTCTACAGCGGGAAGTTCCAAGGGGAAGCCGGCCGGTTGCTAGAGGCAGTTGGAGTCTCGACGCCAGGGAAGTCCCCCGAGACCGTTTTGAGCGAGTTTCAGAGGGGCGGGTTCTTTCTGACGCACGTGCTCGAATGTCCGCTGGAAACCAGCGAGGTCGAAAACTCTTCCTACCAGTCCCTTCTCGCCGAACGTGTTTCACGGGTTTCGACGCGCATTCGCAGGTCGCTAAAGCCCAAGCGCGTCGTATTGATCTCCGCTTCCTTGGCGACGCTTACGGCAAGACTCGCGAGCGCTGAATTGGGATGCCCGGTGATTCTCGACCAAGGCCAACCCTTCGGTCTGGACTCCGGCGATTTTTCTCGGACTGCTGTGCATCTGCGCCAAGCCCTAGGACTGGCGACTGCGGGCGTGTGAACCAGCGCACCGCCCCCCGTCCCTGTAGTACAGGCTTATAACTGTCTTTCGACCGGCGTCGGAATCTGCCGGCTGTGATAGAATCAAAAACTTACAGTGGGTGACGTTGGAGTAGGAGTCGAGGAAGTAGGAGTCGAGGCGTGAAGAAACAAGCAAAGTTTGCAGTCGGAATCGCGGTAATCGTTGTTTCCCTGGCGTGCTTAGCCTGGCTTGGCTACGGCGAAAGCAAAACTTACTATCACACGATCGCGGAGCTCCAGTCTCTTAAGGGCGCCGAACTCTCCCACCGCATGCGCGTTGGCGGAACAGTGGCGGCGGGCAGCATTCGCCGTTTCACCGGCCGCGTTGATTTCGTTCTCGAAGGGGAAGGGAAGTCGCTCCCGGTGAGCTACGTGGGCAGTGACCCGTTGCCGGATACCTTCGTGGATAAATCGCAGGCGTTGGTTGAGGGCCGGCCGACGGACGGGCGCTTTGTCGCCGAGGTGGTCCAGGCGAAGTGCGCGTCCAAGTACGAGGCGGCTCCGGGGGGAACCGTTGCCACTTCTTCCACTGCGACCAGGTAAGGCAACCTCGAACGGACCCGGCTTGGCCGGGGGATAGGCGGCGTCCCGGTGGATGTATTTGGTTCATTCGCTCTTATTTTGGCGTTTATCTGCGCGGTGTATGCATTCGGGGGCGGGATTGCCGCGATTATCACGCGGCATCCACTTCTCGTTAAGAGCACGCGCCAAGCGGGCATCGCCACCTGCTGTCTGATTTTTATCGCTACTTTCAGCCTCGAATATCTGTTCTTCAGTGATAATTTTTCCGCTGCTTACGTCGTCGCCCATAGCAATCGCGCGCTCGCTACGTTTTATAAAGTCGCTGCACTTTGGGCTGGCCAGGAAGGCTCGCTCCTGTTCTGGAGTTTCCTGCTTGCCATCTACGTTTTCTCGGTGCTGATCGCTTACCGCAACAAAAACGGCGAATTAATGCCTTATGTGGGAGTGATTCTCGCCGGAGTCCAGATATTTTTCCTGACGCTCAATAATTTCGTCGCCAGCCCGTTCAAAGCGCTGGCCGTTCCCGGCGCCAATGGCGCGATGGATCTCGTCGCCCGCGCCGACGGTAACGGACTGACTCCGCTGCTGCAGTACCCGGAGATGGTCATCCATCCGCCGAATTTGTATTCCGGTTACACGGGGTTCACGATTCCATTTGCGTTTGCGCTGGCTGCGCTGCTGGCACGCTATCCCGGGGAGAAGTGGATCCATCTCACCAGGAAATGGACGATGATCGCGTGGTGCTTCCAAACCGCGGGCATCCTGCTTGGCGCGCACTGGGCTTACGCAGTCCTCGGCTGGGGAGGCTACTGGGGCTGGGACCCGGTCGAAAATGCCTCTCTGCTTCCGTGGCTGACGGGCACGGCGTTCCTGCATTCTGTGATGATGCAGGAAAAGCGCGGCATGATGAAAGTGTGGAACGTCTGGCTGGTGTTCTCGACGTTTATTCTCTGCATTCTCGGCACGTTCCTGACGCGCAGCGGAGTCGTAAGCTCGGTTCATGCCTTTGCGCAGTCGAGCATTGGCAGCTGGTTCGTGGGTTTTCTCGTAGTCATTTTCACCGTCTGCCTTGTCGCTTATCTCAAGAACCGCGACTATTTGAAGAGTGAAAACCAGTTGGATGCGATCGTCTCGCGCGAATCCAGTTTCCTGTTCAACAATTTGATTCTGCTGGTTTCCTGCATTGCCGTTCTTTCCGGCACGCTTTTCCCGGTTTTGTCGGAAGCGGTCTCGGGCTCCAAAATTAACGTGGGCGCGCCGTTCTTCAATAAGGTCAACATCCCGATCGGCCTGTTTCTGCTTTTTCTTACTGGTGTCGGGCCACTTCTCGCCTGGCGGAAGACTTCCGTGGAGAGTCTAAAGCGAAATTTTGCCTGGCCGCTGATGGTCGGCCTCCTGGCAGGCGCAATCATCTTCGCGCTGGGATACCGAGAAATTTACTCGCTCATCTGTTTCTCGCTGTGCTTCTTCGTCACCGCGACGATTGTCATGGAATTTTATCGCGGCGCAAAAGTCATCCGCGTGCGCTCGAGCGCTTCCTATCTGACCTCGGCCATCGAATTGACGATGCGCAATACCCGCCGCTACGGCGGCTACATCGTCCACATGGGCATGGTGCTCGTGTTTATCGGCTTGGCCGGCGCTGCCTTCAATCAAAACGTCCAGAAAGAAATGCAACCCGGCTCATCGATGCAGCTGGGGAAGTACCAGCTAGTTCTCCAAAGTTTCGACAGCAAGCCGGAAGCGAATTACACCGGTCTTCGTTTGAATGTGGAAGTCTTCGTCGACAATAAACCCCTGATGATGCTGTACCCCGAGCGTCGCATCTTCGAGACCAATGGCGAAACCGGAACGATGGTGGCGATCTACTCGACGCTTCGCGAGGATCTGTACGTGGTTTATGCCGGGCAGAGTCCGGACACCAAGTTACCAGTGATTCACGCGTACTTGAATCCGCTGGTGAAGTGGATATGGTTTGGCGGCGTGATCGTCGTGTTTGGTACGCTGGTGGCCTTGCTGCCGAATCGTCGAGCGGTCTTGGTTTTGTCGGGTGCGAAACAACCTGCGCCAGAGCCGCTGGTGCACGGAATGACGCCGTCGGTCACCTACAGAGAAGGCCAGGACTAAAATGCGAAAGATTAGACGCCCCGGTTTCCTCCTCTTGGCGGTCTTATTGTGTTTTACAGGGGCGCTGCCGCTGTTGTCCTCGTTCAGGGATGCACAACAGCCCGATCATACGCATCAGTTAGGCATGAAAGTGAAATGCATGTGCGGCGGCTGCAACGATTCCGCGGGCGGCTGCTATCACGTCGGCGGGGCGTTCTCCGGTCCTTGCGGTACGGCTCTCGGGATGCTCAAGAAAATCGACGAGCGCATCGCCCAGGGGAATTCCGACGACCTCATCGTGCAATCCTTTGTGCAGGAGTTTGGGCAGGCCGTACTCACCGAGCCGCCGCACAGCGGCTTCGGCCGCGTGGCTTGGTGGATTCCTGCGCTCGCGCTGATTGGCGGATTCGTGCTGGTCTTGAGCGTCATCTCCCGGTGGCGAAAGCGATTAACGCCCGAGCCGGCTCTGGCTCGAGCGGGTCACGCAGCACCGATTTCGAGTGAACTACTCGATCGCGCGCGCGCCAGGGCCGCCCGCGATACTGAGGATTGATCTTGACCGTTGGCACACCTATCGCGGCCTTTCTGATCACCTCCGTGGATTGGGCCGTTCTCGGCGCATGTCTCGCGCTGGCTTTCGCCACCGGCCTGTTCATCTTCTATATCCAGCCTGATGCATCGGACCTCGCTCCACACCGCTCGAAGCTCGATCAATTACTCGAGCGCCGCGATACGCTGTACGATAATTTGCGCGACCTGCGGTTCGAGTTTCGTTCCGGAAAATACGCCGAGAACGACTACGAAGCGATGAAAATCTCTCTCGAGAACGACGCGGCCCTGGTGCTCGCGGAAATCGATCAGATTACGGAGTCGCAGGTGCGGCGTCCTCGCGGGACGAAGCCAGCCGCTTCCGAACGGGGTGCACAGTGAAGCCCGGGTGGAGTCCATCTCTGGCGCTAGGAATCTTTCTGCTGGTGCCGCTCTCGTCTGTTTACGGAGCTACCGTTCACGGCACGGTGAAAAATGGCACTACCGGCAAGCCTGCCGCGAATGTCGAGGTCGTCCTCATCCAATTGCAGGGCGGAATGCAGCCGGTGCTAAACTCGAAAACCGACGCCGAGGGCCATTTCACGTTTGACTATCCTGCGATCGGAACGCAACCGATGTTGGTGCGCGCGGTCTATCGCGGAATCAATTTTCATCAGCCCTTGCCGCCGGGCCGAAATGAACTGGAAGTCGATGTTTTCGAGCCATCCCGAGACGCCAAGACGATCTCCGTCGGAACGCATTTCGTAATTTTCCAGCCGAGCGGCGCGACTCTCGAGGTTGGTGAAGAATATGCCATCAAGAACGATTCCCAGCCCGCGCAGGCCTATTTTCGCCCTGACGGCAATTTCGAGATCGCACTCCCCGATGGCGCGAGCCTGAAACAGATCGCCGCTCAGGGCCCCTCGGGCATGCCCGTGGTGCAGGCGCCCATCGATCGCGGCAAAAATAAGTACAGTGTGGCGTTTGCCTTTCGGCCCGGCGAAAACGGAGTGCGTTTCTCCTACGAGTTGCCGTACGTGGGCAACACCGCCTCCGTGAAGCTCCCCACCGTATATCCCGGCGCGCGTCTGGTTGTCGTGGCGCCTCCCTCCGTGCAGATCACCGGCGAAGGCTTAGAAGCTGGCGGCCTCGAACAGGGAATGAGCGTCTACAGCCGGGACGGTCTGGCAGCCAATTCCACGCTGGCCGTCAGCATCTCCGGCACGGCCCCGCCGCCGAGCAGCAACGCCTCAGACAGCGATGCGGGCGCTCAGAACCGCGACGAGCAACAGGGAAGCGGTCCCGCTTCGACGGCGGCTATTCAAGCCGTCCCAGGCCGCCTCGATGTCCTGAAATGGCCCCTGGTGGGAGGATTCCTCTGCTTGTTCGCTCTGATGGCGATTCTTCTCGCGCGCAGGCCGGTGGTGGCTGTTGCGGGCGGGTTTTCCGGGGGCGTCAGAGAGGTACCGGCAAAACCGTCGAAGAAAACGGCAGCCGCACCGGTTGCCGGGCCGGCGGTTCACAGCGCAAACCTGGCTGAACTCGATACCGCTGTTGGCACCAGCCTGGATGCGCTGAAAGACACCTTGTTCCGGCTCGAGCTGCGCCGCCAGGCAGGAACGATTTCCGAGGAAGAGTACAACCAGGAACGGGCGCGTGCGGAAAAAGTCCTGCGCGATCTTGTGAGAGGTTAAAGGGTGGCGCCGCCGGCGTTTTCTCCCGTTGGTCTCCGTTTTGAGAATATCGACAAGCGCTACGGCGGACTTCACGCCTTGCGGGGTTTGTCGCTGACCGTCGCCCCGGGAGAATGCGCAGTTTTTGCGGGCCGCAACGGCTCCGGCAAGACCACGCTTTTGCGCGTTGCCGCGAGACTAGTGCGGCCATCGCGAGGGTCGCTGCGTTTTTCCAACCTCTCTAGCGGTGACGAAGAAAATCCGGTTCGCCCGGGATTCGTAGCTCACGCCACGATGGTCTACGATGAACTGACCGCCGAAGAGAATCTTTTGCTCTTCGCGCGGCTCCAAGCGGTGTCTCGGCCTGAGTGCCGCGTGGAAGCTCTGCTCGAGGAAGTCGGTTTATCGGATCGTCGCGCCTCCCTGGTGCGAACATTTTCCCGCGGGATGCGCCAACGCGTGGCCATCGCCCGGGCCCTGCTGCATGAGCCTGCGGTCCTTTTGCTTGATGAGCCCGCCACGGGCCTCGATCCCCAAGGCGTCGCCTGGCTCGCCGAGGCGATTCGCCGCCTTCGCGATTCGGGCCGCACCATTCTGATGAGCCTCCACGGCGAATCAGAGATCTCTTCGCTCGGCACGCGCGCTATCAGACTGGACGCGGGCTCGGTCGTCGCGGACACGCGCACCGGCGCAACCTTTCGTTCCATTCTCACCTTCGCCGACGCCTGAATGAGCCTGCTTCCCAACGCGGCCGTCTTGCTCGACAAAGAGCTTCGCACGGAGTTCCGTTCGCGCGAATTGCTGGCGACAACGATTGTATTCATCCTGATCGTGATCGTTCTGTTTAGCTTTACGTTTGACCCAACCTCCGACGAATCGCGGCGTTTTGCTCCCGGGCTTCTCTGGCTGGCGTTTCTCTTCGCTTCTTCCTTGATGCTGCAGCCTTGCTTTCTGCGCGAGCAGCACAACGACACTCTAAGCTCCTTGAGGCTCTCGGTCAGCGACCCTTTCGCCATTTTTCTCGCAAAACTCACTGCGAATACGCTTTTTCTTCTGCTGACCGAGCTTCTCCTTCTTCCATTGTTCGCCACGATGTACAATGTGCCCGTCTTTTCCGTGCTGCACTGGCTGGTGCTTGTGTTTTTTCTAGCCAGTCTGGGGATTTCGATTGCGGGGACAGCGCTCTCCGCCATCTCCGCGCAGGCCCGCATGCGCGAACTTCTGTTGCCTTTGCTCATGTTGCCGCTCTTAACGCCAATTCTCGTGGCCAGTACGGAAGTCACAAAGGCGCTCTTTGACCGGGCGCCTTACGTGCAATGGAAGGGAATCGGCTTCCTCGCCGTTTTCGACGTGGTCTTTTTGACGGCGCTATGGCTTTTCGGCGAATATCTTCTGGAGGAATGAACGCATGGCGAAAAATATTCTCGCTGCGGCTCTCGTATTTCTGCTGCTTGCGGCAGCCGCGTACGCGTCGTTCTTTATCGCGCCTACCGATGCAAAGCAGGGGCTCATCTATCGCATTCTTTTCCTTCACGTTTCGAGCGCCTGGACTGGCTTGACGGCATTCCTTATCGGTTGCGTCGGGAATCTACTGTATGTTTGGAAGCGGCAGCCTCGCTGGGATTGGCTTGGTGTTTCGGCCGTGGAAGTGGGTTTGGCGTTTACCACGGTGGTGCTTGTGACGGGCCCGATCTGGGCCCATCCGGTGTGGGGAATCTGGTGGACCTGGGACGCGCGCCTGACTTCCACGTTTATTATGTGGCTGCTGTACGTCTCCTACCTGCTCCTGAGGACGCTGATTGAAGAACCTGACCGGCGCGCGCTGTTCAGCGCTCTTTTTGGCATTTTTGCTTTTCTCGACGTTCCACTGGTGTTCGGCTCGATTCGCTGGTGGCGGACGCAGCACCCGCAACCAATCGTTATGGGCGGCGCAGACGCGGGTATGGATCCGGTGATGTTCAGAGTGCTGATGTTCGGGTGGCTGGCGATGCTGGCGTTGATGACGCTTCTACTTCGTCAGCGTTACCGGTTGGAGGCGATGCGCAGCGAGCTCGAAACGATGCGACATGAATTGGAGGCGGCATGAAGAATCTCGACAGTGTGTTTGCCGCGTACATCGCGGCATGGGCAATTTTCTTTGTTTTCTATGTCACGATTGCACGCCGGTCCGCTTCCCTGCGGGACGAAGTTGAGCGCCTGAAGAACTCCCTGAACCGAGGAAAGTAATTGGCGCGGAAGAAAAGAGTCGGCATTGTGATGTTTCAGCTTGGCGGGCCGGATTCGCTGGAGGCCGTCGAGCCATTTCTTCTCAATTTATTCCTCGATCCGGACATCATACCCATGGGGCCGCTCGGCTTTTTGCGCCGACCGCTGGCGAAACTTATTTCGTCGCGGCGCTGCATTCCTGTGCGGGGCAAGTATGCTGAGATTGGCGGGCGCTCTCCGATCGGAACGTTGACCGAGCGGCAGCGCGGCGCGCTCGTGGAAGCGCTTTCCGATGAAATCGAACCCGTGGCCGTGATTGCCATGCGTTATTGGCATCCGCTCACGGCCGAAGCCGTCGAGACGCTCCGCAAAGCTGGACCGCTCGATGAGATCGTTCTTTTGCCCTTATACCCACATTTTTCCTATGCGACGACGCTGAGCAGTCTCAAAGAATGGCGTCGTGTCTATGGTGAGCCGAAGGCCGGCCCTCCGCAGCGCACCGTCAGCCAGTTTTACGATCATCCGCTCTATGTTCAAGCGGTGGCGCAACGTATCGGCTCCGTCCTCCGGCAATTTGCGGACAGTTCTCGCATTCACCTGGTTTTCAGTGCGCACGGCTTGCCGATGAGCCTGGTCGAGAAGGGGGATCCCTATCCGAATCAGATCGAAGCCACGGTCCGCCTGGTCTCGGAAGAGGGAAGAAAGCAGTTTCCCGGCTGGCCGAAAACGCACTTGTTGTGCTACCAAAGCAGGGTTGGCCCATCCAAGTGGCTCGAGCCACCGCTTACCGGAACCATCGAGCGGCTTGGCACCGGGGGCGTCAAGGAAATGCTTGTCGTGCCCATTTCCTTTGTAACCGAGCATATCGAGACGCTCCACGAAATCAATATCGAGGCCCGCGAAGAAGCCAAGAAGTTCGGCGTCGAAGTATTCCGGATGATGCCCGCCGTCGGCGATTCTTCGCTCTTCATTGCAGCCCTGAGAGACCTGGTACTTCGGGCCGTTGCTCAGGTCGAAGCCCTGCGGGACGTGCCCGCTACATCAACCGCCTCGTGACCGGGCGCTCGCGGCTAAGTTGCAGCGAGCCAAGCGTCCCGGTTCGCGCGCCGAGATTCGAGCGGAGCCGGCCAAAGAGCAGGAAATTCATCAGTGCGCTATAATCCCGCGATGGAAATAGAGCCATGAGGGCTTCCTATCATCCCGGCGTTCATCGCTTCGCGGTCTTCACCGTGGGTTGGACTGTGCTCCTGCTAATCGCAGGTGCGCTGGTTACTTCCAACGACGCCGCGCTTTCCGTGCCGGACTGGCCAAAGTCCTATGGCACTTGGCTGCCCCCCATGGTCGGCGGGGTTTTGTACGAAGATTCCCACCGCAAGATCGCTGGAGTTCTGGCGGTACTGACAGTGATTCTGGCTATCCTGATTTGGACAAAAGAAGAGCGCCGCTGGCTGCGCTGGTTTGCGGTGATCGCGGTGGGCGGAATCGTTGCGCAGGCTATTCTCGGTGGCCAGGTGGTGATCCAGTTGCTGCACTACTGGCTGCCGGTGATACACGCGTGCTTCGCGCAAATCATGTTTGGAGCGCTTCTGAGTATCGCTGTCTTCACCAGTAAATGGTGGGTAGCAGACCGTGCTCAGCTCGATAATCGCGGCTCTCCGTCCATTCATTCTCTGGCCGTTCTAAACGCAGGAGTGATCTTTCTCCAAGTGTTTCTCGGAGCAGCTTTCCGCCACAAAGAAATTCCCATCTGGCCGCATGCCGCGGGTTCGCTAGCTGTGCTTGCCACGGTCGTCTGGACCGCCGTGGTGCTCCGCAAGAGGTTCGAGAGTTCGCGTGAGCTTACAAAAATGCGCATTCTGCTGCACTCCGTATTCGGTTTGCAGTTCCTTCTCGGCATCGGCGCTTACTGGTCGCGTCTTGCGACCGCGGACGCCCCGCAGCCCATGCGCATGATGATTGTGCTGACGGTGACTCACACTGTGGTTGGTGCGGTGTTGTTTGCAGTCTCGATTCTTACAATTCTGTTGTGTTATCGATTGGTGCCGCGCGCTGGAGAAGTGGCCGTCTCGTCCGAGGGGCCGGTGACCGTCTGATGAGCACGGTACGCACGACGGAAATCACGCTTGCTTCGCGTGCCAATGCCTACGTCGCCCTGACCAAGCCGGACGTGTCTTTTCTCGTGTTGATGACCACCGCCGCCGGATTCTACATGGGTTCGCGAGGCGCGGTGGATTGGCTGCATCTGATGCAAACCGTTTTTGCCACGCTTCTGATAGCTGCGGGCACGGCGACCTTAAACCACTACATCGAGCGCGACTCTGACCGCTATATGCGGCGCACGGCCTCGCGCCCGCTTCCCAGCGGTCAATTGCAGCCGCGCGAAGCGTTGTGGTTTGGCGTGATTCTCTGCGTCGCGGGCGCTGTGGATCTGTACTTTACCGCGGGAATTCT
>Ga0210395_10003105_pt1 | contig 12790 bp, 11 predicted proteins | sample IncBWH4OmetaG_FD_150861 | JGI IMG/M metagenome (GOLD analysis project Ga0210395, IMG submission 150861) | Forest soil microbial communities from Barre Woods Harvard Forest LTER site, Petersham, Massachusetts, United States - Inc-BW-H-4-O ...
CAGCAGGGTCGCGATCACCTGGGCCAGACCGCCGGGAGTCACGTACGCCTGCAGCCGGGACTCGCCGATGAGCACCATCTTCCGGCCGGCCCGCCGGAACGCCGGTTCCCACTCGGTGATCTGCTGCAGCACGATCCTGTCGACGCTGATGTAGGCCGCGGACCCCGCGGCCACCCGGCGCGCCGGGCTCAGCAGTTGGCTGACGACGTCGGCGAGGCGCTCCGCCTGGGCGAGCGCGGCGGTGCCCTCGTCGCGAACCACCTCCGGGTCGTCGGCCGAGGCGATCATCTCCTCCAGCCGCATCGACAGCGCCGTCAGCGGCGTCCGCAGCTGGTGTGAGGCGTCGATCGCGAGCTCCCTGTCGGCGGTCAGCAGGTGCGTGACCCGGCGGGCCGCGCTGTCCAGGCCGTCCGCGACCTGGTCAAGCTCGGGCACGCCATACCGGCGGCCCACCGGCCGCGGGTCACCGGTGGCGAGCCGTCCGGCCGCCTCCGCGAGCTCCTCTACCGGCCGGGCCGCCCGGCGGGCGAACAGCCAGGCGAGGACCACCGTCACGCAGCCGGAGGCCACGAGCAGGGGCAGGCCAAGCCACAGCAAATCGGGATCCCGGTTCGCGGCGACGACCAGCAGCGGGACGCTGGCCACCAGCGCCGCGACCGCGGCGACGGCCGCCGCGGTCAACCACAGCCGCCGCCGCACCGCATCAGCTCCCCGGCTCAGTCGCCACGCTCGAAGCGGAACCCGACGCCGCGAACGGTCGTGATGAACCGCGGGCTGTGCGCGTCGTCGCCCAGCTTGCGGCGCAGCCACGAGATGTGCATGTCCAGCGTTTTGGTCGACGTCCACCACTTGGCGTCCCAGACCTCTCTCATGATCTGCTCGCGCGTGACGACCTTTCCGGCGTCCCGCAGCAGGATCCACAGCAGGTCGAATTCCTTGGTGGTGAGGTCGAGCTCGACGTCGCCATGCCAGGCACGGCGCGCCTCCGCGTCGACCCGCACGCCGTGCACAGAACCGGGGCTCTCGGCGGTGCCCCGGCGCAATAGCGCGCGGACCCGCGCGAGCAGTTCAGCGAGCCGGAACGGCTTGGTCACGTAGTCGTCGGCGCCGGCGTCAAGCCCGACCACCGTATCCACCTCGTCGGCGCGGGCGGTCAGGATGAGCACGGGTACCGAGTGCCCCTCGGCCCGGACACGGCGGCACACCTCGAGGCCGTCCAGTTCGGGCAGGCCTATGTCCAGCAAGATCAGGTCGACCCCGTCGGACAGTGCCCGGCCGAGTGTGGCCGGCCCGTCCTCGGTGACCTCCACCTGATACCCCTCCCGGCGCAGCGCGCGGGATAGAGGCTCGGAGATGGAGGTGTCGTCCTCGGCGAGCAGCACTCGGGTCATGACTAAATAGTAAAGCCACGGTAAAACTCTGTTGCCCCCGGGGGACGACCCCCCGGTGACCCCCCATATGAGGGGACTGCCCGTCCCCCCATACCCCCCTGGGCCGGCATCGCCGGCGAATCACGCCTTGATCGTGCGCGTGCGCGGGCCCGCTCGCAGGACCTGGGAGGGGAGTGTGTGCCCGACCGCGGCTTCGGCTTGCGCGGCCGCCTCGAGCAGCGCGGCGAGCGAGATTCCGGTGTCGATGCCCATGTCTTCGGCCATGTGGACCAGTTCCTCTGTCGCGATGTTGCCGGTCGCGCCGGGGGCGTACGGGCAGCCGCCGAGCCCGCCCACAGAGGCGTCGAAGTCGGCGACGCCGAGCTCCATCGCGGCGAGCACGTTGGCCAGGCCGGTGCCGCGGGTGTTGTGGAAGTGCAGGTTGAGCGGCACGTCGGGATGGGCGTCGCGGAAGGCCCCGACGAGCGCTCGCACCCGCGTCGGCGTGGCCATCCCGGTCGTGTCGCCGAACGACACCGAGTCCGCGCCGTCACGGATCGCCCGGGACGCGACCGCCACCACGCGCTCGACGGGCACGTCTCCCTCGTACGGGCAGCCCCACGCGGTGGACACGATCGCCTGCACGGTCGCGCCTTTGACGTGCGCCATGTCGAGGACGGCCGCGATCTCGTCGAGCGACTCGCCGGTCGTGCGGTTCACGTTCTTCAGGTTGTGAGTCTCCGAGGCCGACACGACGACCTCGAGCTCAGTCACCCCGGAGTCAAGGGCGCGGACCGCGCCGCGAAGGTTGGGCACGAGCGCCGAGTACCGCACGCCCGGCGAGCGACTGATCCGCGACCACACCTCATCCGCGTCGGCCATTTGCGGTATCGCCGACGGGCGGACGAACGAGACCGCCTCGATCCGCTCCACCCCGGTCTGCGACAGCGCGTCGACCAGCGACACCTTGGCTTCGGTGGAAATGGGGTCCTCGTTCTGCAGCCCGTCCCTGGGTCCGACCTCCCGCAGGGAGATCGATGACGGCAGTTCCCAGCTCACAGTCCCAGGCTAACCCCATCTCTGGGACTATTGCTCAGCCGGCCACCGCGGGGGCCGCTTCTCGGCGAAGGCCGCGATCCCCTCCCGCCGGTCAGCCGACAACACCGCGGTACGCCAGGCCGCGTCCTCGATGTCCAGCGCGGGCTGCAGCGTGACCCCCCAGCCGTTGCGCAGGGCCCGCTTGGCCGCTCGCACGGCCACCGGCGAGTTCGCCGCGATCGTGGATGCCACCTCCAGGGCTGCCGCACCTGCCTGACCGGCCGGGACGCGGCGAGCGACGAGACCGATCCGGGTCGCTTCGTCGATCGCGACGCGGCGGCCGGTCAGCACGAGGTCGGCGGCGACGCCGGCGCCTAGCCTGCGCAGCGCTAGCTGCGTGCCACCGCCGCCGGGGACGAGCCCGACGGTCACCTCGGGCAACCCGAACACAGCCGTTTCGTCGGCGACGATGATGTCGCAGCTCATCGCGAATTCGCAGCCGCCGCCAAGGGCGTATCCCTGAACCGCGGCCACAGTGGGCTGCGGAAGCCCCAGCACCCCGCCGAACGCCGCGCGGAACACCTTTCGCTGCCGCAGGATCTCCGCGTCCGTCATGGCGTTGCGTTCCTTCAGGTCCGCCCCCGCACAGAACGCCTTCGTCCCCGTCGCGCTCACCACGACGGCGCGCACGGTCATGTCGGCGCCTAGCGCGGCGGTCGCGACGGCCAGCGACTCCGCCATCGCGGTATTCAGCGCGTTCAGCGCCTCAGGGCGGTTCAGCACGATCTCCGCTACGAATCCCTCATGACGGCGCACGCTGATGCCGCTGTGAACGTCGGTCACGGACCGTACGTTAGCCCATCACCCGCGCGGTCCTCCCGGTCGGCCCGCAGTCGCTCCTCCTCGACAAGCTGGAACAACGTGGACTGCACGTGCTCCACGTGCGGGATCTCGGTCAGCATGATCTCGCCGTGCTCACCGGCCGACTCCACGATCAGCGTGCCGCAGCCGAGCATGCGGTCAAGCAGTCCTTTGCGGAATGAGACGTCAGTGATCCGCGACAACGGGATGTCCCGGCCGGTACGCGCGATAATGCCGTCCCGCAGCCGCATCCGGCGCGTGGTCAGCTGGTACACGGTCGTGCGCCAGCGGAGCAGCGGATACGTCAGCCACCACATGAGCAGCACGATCGCGACCGCGGCCGCCGCCAGCCGCTCAATCGCCGCGGCCTTGCCCGGCGGGATCAGCACCTCTCCCACGAGCAGCGCGGCGACCACGATGAACGCGAGCGCGAGCGGCCGGACCAGCGTCTTCCAGTGCGGATGCAAGACTTCCACGGACTCCTCGCCCGGCGACAGCCGCCGTTCATGTTCCATACCGGACATGTTAGGACGCCAAGCCGCCCAATAGTCGGAGACACAAGGTGCCACCGAAACGTGTTGCAACTCTTGGGATCGGACGCTGCGATTTATTTGCGATTTGCGGTGCTCTAACACCGCAAATCGCAAATAAATACCAGACGCCCCCGGCGACAGCAAGCCACTCGTGGCGGGGCTGTGGACAATCGTGATGGTTATCCACAGACCGTAGTCTGCTAGGGCCTCCGGGTGGAGTACTGGCGGATGGTTTCTTCATGACATCGATAAGTGACCGCTCTCAGACGCTCGACGATCTTCTCGCTTCGCGAGATGGTGTCCTTGACAGCCGTTCAGTTCTTGCGCATATGACACAGGATGCGCTTCGATGGCGCTTGAAGTCAGGCCGCTGGCAGCAGCCATGCCGCGGCGTCATCGTGGCCCAGTCTGGCCCGCTGAGCAAGATGCAGATACTCCGTGTCGCGGCCTTGTGGGCTGGGAGCGGCTCGGCATTAGGCGGCCTTACGGCCGCGAAACTCCATGGATTTCGCGGTTTCGACGATAAAGACGATCAAATACACGTGGTCCTGCCCGCCGGTCGGGCTAAGCGGAGCACGCGCCCGCCTATGCACTTGGTTCTCCACTACTCCAGTAGGCTTACACCGGCGGACATTCAGCCGGTCAGACAGCCGCCGCGGACTCGTATCGCCCGTTCCCTGGTGGACGCCGCCGCCTGGATGCCAACCGACCGCGGCGCTCGAGCTGTCCTCGCCGCTGGAGTACAGCAGCGACTGGTACGCGCCACAGACTTGATGGCCGTGGTTGACCGCAACGAACGCCTGCCTCGACGCAAGGAGATCCGGTCTGTCCTCGCCGACATCGCCGGCGGCTCGCACGCGCTGTCGGAGCTTGACTTCACCGCGCTGGTAGTTCGGCAGTTCGGGCTGCCCGAACCCTCCAGGCAGGTGCCTCGGCTGGACGGACAGGGGCGGCGCAGGTGGCTGGACGTGTGCTGGGAAAGAGCCGGGCTTGTCGTCGAGATCGACGGCGCGGCGCACATCGATGTACTCCAGTACTGGGACGACATGGATCGCGGCAATGACCTGACGCTGGAGCACCATCGGGTCCTGCGGTTCCCGGCCTGGGTCATTCGCTATCGCCCGGCCTACGTCGCCGCCAAGATCAGGCAGCCCCTGCGCGAGGCCGGGTACGCCTGCTAGCGCACGTGGATTACGTCGCCGGCTGAGATGGGCGCGGTGGTGTGCGCTTCGCGGACGAGAAGCCTGCCGTCCGCGTCCACGTCTTCCGCGACGCCGGCCAGCGAGCGGTTACCGGGGAGTTCGACACGGACCTGGCGGCCGAGGGTGTCGCACAGCGCGCGGTACTCCGCAAGCAGGCCGGTGCGCTCCGGGTCAGGGTCGGAACGGAAGGGCAGGTAGTAGTGCTCGAGTTGGCGCAGCACCTCGCTCAACAGCACGTCCCTGGCGACATCCGCGCCTTCTACGTGGAGCGACGTGGCAGGAAGCCCGCTTGGCGACAAGGGCAGCGCGTCAGCCGCCGTGGCCACGTTGACGCCGACGCCGATCACGACGGTCTCGCCGGATTGCTCGGCCAGGATGCCGGCCAGCTTCCTGTCCGCGACCAAGACATCGTTCGGCCACTTCAGGGTGGCCGGCACGACCGCCACGGACCGCACGGCCGTCGCGACCGCGACACCGGTCAGCAACGGCAGCCAGCCGCGGCGGGCGGGCGGTACGGTCACCGGGCGCAGCAAGACCGAGAACGTTAGCGACGCACCCGGCTGGCTCACCCAGGACCGGCCCATCCGGCCGCGGCCCGCGGTCTGTTCCTCAGCGACCAGCACCTGCCCCTCGGGCCCGCCGCGGGCCAGCAGGTCCGCGTTGGTGGACCCGGTGCGCTGCACGACGTCGACGCAGGTCCAGAGTTCCATCAGTCGGCGATGGCAATGCGCAGGCGGCGGAAGCCCTTGCCCTTGTTCTCCACCTTCACCACCGACATGCGCCCGACCTGGGACGTGGACGCCACGTGGGTGCCGCCGTCCGCCTGCTGGTCGAGACCGACGATGTCAACGATCCTGACCTCCTTGACGTCCTCAGGTACCAGGTTCGTCGCCGTCCTGATGATGTCGGGGATCTGGAACGCCTCCTCGCGCGGCAGTTCGCGCACCACGATGCGCCGGTCACGACGCAGTTCCGCGTTGCACGCGTCCTCGACGGCCTCCTTGAAGCCGGGTGGCACAGCGTCCAGGTTGAAGTCCATCCGAGCGGAAAGCACGTCCATGTTCCCGCCGGTCACCAGGGCGCCGAAGTCGCGGAACACCACTCCGCAGAGCACGTGCAGCCCCGAATGCGTGCGCATGAGCGAGGTTCGCCGCGCATCCTCCACGGCGCCGCGCACCACGGTGCCCGGGGGCGGTAGCGGATCACCGTCCCCAGGCAACAGGTAGAGGTCGTCGCCCTTACGCGCGTCCACGATGCTGGTCTGCACACCACCCCACAACAGCACCCCGTGGTCCGGCGGCTGGCCGCCGCCACCCGGATAGAAGGCCGAACGGTCGAGCACGATCCCGTCTGGTCCGGAGTCCAGCACGATCGCGTCCCATTCGCGCAGCGTCTGGTCGTCTAGCTCGAGTCGATGGGTCCTACTCACGCCCCCAACCTACTGCTCCGCACGTGCCCGAGAGCGAGCACCATCCCAACGACGGCCAGCCCGGCGAGCGCCACCGAGGTGGTCTGGTACGCGTGCGCCGAGGAAAGGGCGAACGCGGCCGACACGTGCGCGGGCAGTTTTCCCGCCAGGTTCAGGTACAAGGACCCGAACGTCGCGACACCGACGACGATCCCCAGCTGGTTGACGGTCACGATCACGCCGCTCGCGTCGGCGGCGATCGCCACCGGCACCCGCGACAGGACCCGGGTCATCAGCGGCCCGAAGGCGGCCGCCATCCCGCCGCCCGCGATCGCGGCCACCACGTACACCAAGACGCCGCCGTTGCCGCCGGAGCCAAGCAGCAGGCCGACCCCGAGCAGCCCGGCACCATTCAGTACGAAGCCGGACATGATCAGCTGAGCCTGGTACCGAGCGGGCACACGCTGCCAGTTGAGGCTGACCAGCGCGAAGGCCACCGCGGCCGGCGCGAACGTCAGCCCCGCGTGCAGCGCCGAATCCCCGAGCCCGTCCTGCAACTGCAGAGCGAACCCGAACAGCCAGCCGCCGAACCCGGTCATCAGCGCGAACAGCCCAGCGATGCCGGTCGCCATGCCGGGCAAGCCGAGCAGGGCGCGGGGCAGGATCGGCTGTCCGCCGCGCGCGGCGACGCGCCGCTCCACGAACCTGAGCGCCCCGAAGCCGACGACCGACGCGGCCAGCAGCGCCCAGCCCCAGGCCGGCCAGCCAAGTGGCTGACCGAGCACCAGCGGCAGCACGAACGCCAGCACAGCTGGTGTCAGCGTGAGCAGACCGGGCAGGTCGAGGGAACGCGGGCCGTCGAACCGGCCCGAAGGCAGCTTCCTGGCAAAGGAAAGCACCGCGATGCCGACAGGCACGTTGACGAGGAAGACCGGCCGCCACGTGCTGTCCGCGATGTTGGCGCTGATCAGCAGGCCGCCGACCACCTGTCCAAGGACAGCCCCGCCGGAGATCACGGCGGCGTACAGGCTCATGGCCCGCGCCCGCGGCCCCGGGGAGGTGTACGTCCGCTGGAGCAGGCTCAGCACCTGCGGGATCATCGTGGCGGCGCCGACACCCTGCACGAAGCGCAGCCCGATCAGGACTCCAGTGGACGGTGCGAGGCCACAGCCGAGCGAGGCCAGCGTGAACAGGATTACCCCGGATAGGAACATCCGCCGGTGCCCCAGGATGTCACCGAGCCGCGCTCCGGTGACGAGGAGGACGGCGTACGCGATCGTGTACCCCGCGACGATAAGCTGCAGCCCCGCCCCGGAAGCGTGCAGATCGGCATGTATCGAGGGCGCCGCGACATTAACGATCGTGGCGTCCAGCACCGCCATGAGCTGTCCCGTGAGGACGATCGCGAGCACGACACCCGGGCGGGGCCCCCGGGCCGCGGGGCGCGAACTCGTCGCCGCCGGCGAAAGCACTTCAGTGGTGTTGGTCATGACACCGAGTCTCCGTCGTATCTTATGCTGGTACCAAGAGCCTGCTTATCCTGGTAGTAGCAACACCTGGCACGACTTGTAGACGCACGGGATGATGAGAGCGTGAGTATCGCGACCGGAATCGACCAGAAGGCGAGCAGCGCGCGGCGCACGGAACTCGCCGCGTTCCTGCGCACCCGCAGGGAACGCATCAGCCCGGAGGACGTCGGGCTGCCGCCTGGCACCAGGCGGCGCACCAGCGGCCTGCGCCGCGAGGAGCTCGCGCAGCTCGCCGGCGTCGGCGTCACCTGGTACACCTGGCTGGAACAGGGGCGCCCGATCAACGCGAGCGTCCAGGTGCTCGACGCGGTGTCCCGCACCCTGCGGCTCGACGCGACCGAGCGCGCGCACTTGTTCAGGCTCGCCGACGTCCCTGGCTCGGCCAGCCTCCCCGGCTGCGATGACTGCCAGCTGCCCGCCGAAGTCCAGCAGATCCTCGACGCGCTGCCGCTGCCCGCCAGCGTCGTGACCGAGCGCTTCGACCTGCTGGCCTGGAACCGCACGTACGCCGCGCTGTTCCCGCGCCTCACATCCGCCCCGCCCGACGAGCGGAACACCCTTCTGTCCCTCTACACCGCCTCCGCCTGCTGTGCCCCGGTAAGCAACCAGCAGGCGCACTGCGAGTCCATGGTGGGCCAGCTGCGCGCCGCCTACGGCCGCCACGTCGGCGATCCCGCGTGGACCCATTTCATCCGCCGTCTCGAGGCGATAAGCCCCGCGTTCGCGCAGGCGTGGGCGGCGCAGGACGTGGCCAAGCCGAGCACCGTCGTCAAGACCTTCCGCCACCCGGGCGTCGGCGAGATCACCGCCTCGTCCACCAGCTTCGCCGTACACGCGGTGCCCGGCGCCCGCTTGCAGGTCTACACCCCCGGCGACGAGCCAAGCAGGAAGGCGCTCGCCCGGCTGGCCGCCGGTGAAGAGGCCGACGCCCGTTTCGCTTGCTGGTCCCTCCATCATCCGGAACGGACCGTGGCGGCTGCCCTCGCCCTCTGACCCTGTACCGCTGCGGTGGCCCGCGGTTATGGTAACGGCTGTGAAGCGGTCCGCGACTGGTGCCGTGCCTGGCGGCGTCCATGGCTTTCCTGCCGCGCTGACCACTTTCGTGGGCCGGACGAGAGCGGTGACTGAGGTCGCGGGCCTGCTGGACCAGCACCGGCTGGTGACGCTGACCGGGGCGGGCGGGGTGGGCAAGACCCGGCTGGCCGGTGAGGTGGCCGAACGGGTAGCCGACCGGTTCGCGGACGGGGCGTGGCTGGTGGAACTGGCGACGGTGCGGGACGCCGAGCAGGTGCCGGCGGCCGTGGCGGCGGCGCTGGGGATACGGGACCTGCCGAGCGTGGCGGCGGCCGATGCGCTGGGGCGGGCGCTGGCCCGACAGCAGCTGCTCCTCGTGCTGGACAACTGCGAGCATGTGATCGGCGCGGCCGCCGTGCTGTGCACGGGTCTGCTGCTTGCCTGCGATGACGTGCGGGTGCTTGCGACCAGCCGGGAGCCGCTGCGGGTGGCCGGGGAGTCCAGGTACCGGCTTGCGCCGCTGACCTTGCCCGATCCAGACAATGCGGCCGATCCTGACCAGTCGGAGGCGGTTGCGCTGTTCGCGGACCGGGCCCGCCTGGCCGACGCGGGTTTCGAGCTGACGGCCGAGACCGCGCCGGCGGTGGCCCGGCTGATGGCGCGCTTGGACGGGATGCCCCTGGCGATTGAGCTGGCGGCGGCGCGCGTAGAGGCGCTGGGCGTGGCGCAGCTGCTAAACCGGATCGATGACCGGTTCACGCTGCTGGAGGCCGCGGATCGGCTCGCGGCGGGTCGCCAGCGATCGCTGGCCGCCACGGTGGAGTGGAGTTACCGGCTGCTGACTGAACGAGAGCAGCGAGTCTTCCGCGCGGTGTCGGTGTTTCCTGGGCCGTTCACACTGGAGGCAGCCGAGGCGGTCGCGGGGACTGGCGCGGGGCCAGCCGTTTTGCACCTAGTGGACTGCTCGCTGCTCGTGCCGCCCCGGTCCGATCCTGACGGCCGGTCCCGGTACTTGATGCTGGAGACGCTGCGCGCCTACGGGGCCGGGCTGCTGGCCCAGGCAGCCGAGGACGACGCCGTCGCGGCCGCGCTGGCCCGGCACGCGCTGCGCGTGGCCGAGGATGCCTTGACGGGGCTGGCCACAGGCACCGGGGAGGTGGCCGCCGCCCGCTGGCTGGACGCCGAAGACGCCACTTTGCGCCAGGCGCTGCACTGGGCCATGGAGCACGATACGGACGTGGCGCCGCGGCTAGCGACCGCGCTGGCGTGGTGGTGGCAAGTCAGGGGCCAGCTGGCGAGTCAGGTGCCGCTGCTGCGGGAAGCCACCGACCGCGCGCCCGCGGGCAGCGACGCGTGGTGCAACGGGCACACCTGGCTCGGTCAGGCGGCGCTGAATTCGGCCAATCCGGCCGAGGCGCTGCGCCACTTCACCGCGGTGCGCGACGCCATGGGGGGCCGGGGGCCGATCCCGCTACTGGCCAGATGCCTCAGTGGCCGGTCAGCGACGTTGCTTGGAATGAGCCGGATCAGCGAGGCGGCCAACGATGCCCGGCACGCCCTGGCCGTGGCCAGGCAGGGTGACCACCCCGCTTCCCAGGCGCTGGCGCTGGCGGTCCTCAGCCTCGTCGCCTGCGCCGGCGGCGACCCTGACGGCGCCGTGCAGCTAGCCAGTCAGGTGGAGCAGTTCACCACCGACATGCACGGCCCGACGGCCCGGGTGTGCAGCCATATCTTGACGACCGTGCTGATCGCGGTGGATGACCCGGCTGCCGCCGAGCGTGTCTGCGCGGCCGGGCTCGCTCGATCCAGGGACACGGGCGACCTTTGGAACCTGGGGAACATGCTGGAGAAGATGGTGGTCCTCGACCTCGGCTCGGGCCGTTTCGAGGACGCCGCGGCCCACCTGCGGGAAGCGCTCCAGACCGCCCTGCGGATCGGCGGACGGGCAAGACTGCTCGACGACCTGGACTGCTGCGGGTACCTGTGCGCCATGACCGGCCGGTACGCCGACGCCGTCACGGCCTGGGCAGCGGTGGTGGCGCTCCAAGGGCACGAGGGGTTCTCGGTCCCGTCACGTCCGGATATGCCCGAGGGCTGGTTCCAGCGGCAGGAACCCCTGCGTGCGGCGCGGGAGGCGCTCGGACCGGACGAGGCGCGGGCGGCCGAGGAACGCGGCGCGACGATGAGCCTGGCCACCGCGGCCGAGTACGCCCTCATGCTGACCGCCCCTGACCCGCAGTCGACGGCCGCGGCACCGGGCCAGGAAAGGCTGAGCACCCGGGAACGGGAGCTGGTCACCCTGGTCGCCCAGGGATATACCGACGCACAGATCGCCGCCCAGCTGTACATCAGCGTGCGCACCGTCCGCTCCCACCTGGACCGCATCCGCGATAAGACCGGCTGCCGGCGTCGCGCCGACCTCACCCGCCTCGCCCTCAGCGCCGGCCTCGTCTAACGCTGCCGCTGTGGGTAATTCGGCCCCGGCCGCGACCGCGCGGCAAGAGGGGTAACTCGGCCCCTGCCGCGAACCCCGGCGGGCGAGCGAGCCTGTAGCTCAGGGGCCGGGGAACCGGCCAGATCCGAGCAGACAGGACAAGGCAATGGTCACACAACTCAACCGCCAGGGAACTCAGGCCAGGACGACAGAGCAGAGCGCCTCGGGGCGTCGCGGACGGCTCCGGCGAGCATGGCACCGCGTTCGCCTGACCGTTGACGAGATGAACTACGCGGGGCGGCGGATCGTCGAGCTGCAAGCGCCGTGGATCGTTGACGACCAGTGGCACAGGAGATAACCATCGAGGCTGTGGACTCGTTCACAGGCAAGCTCGCGGTAGTGACCGGCGGCGGCTCCGGCATGGGCCGCGAGCTTGTCCGCCAACTGGCGGCGCAAGGATGCTCGGTCGCGACGTGCGACCTGAACGCGGACGCGGTCGCGGTGACCGCGGCTACGGCCTGGGCGGCCGCACCGCGCGACGTCCAGGTCACCAGCTTTGCCTGCGACGTCTCCGACGAGGCGCAGGTCCTGCGGTTCCGCGACGCGCTGGTCGACGAGCACGCCACCGATCACGTCGACCTGGTCTTCAACAACGCGGGTATCGGCGGCGGTGAAAGCTTCGTCACCAGCCGCCGGGAGGTTTGGGAGCGTACGTTCGCCATTGACTGGCTGGGCGTCTATTACTGCACCCGAGCGTTCCTGCCCCTGCTCATGGCGAGCGGCGAGGGCGTTCTGGTCAACACAAGCAGCCTGAATGGCTTCTTCGCGTCCTTGGGGCCTGGATGCCGAATACCGCCTACAGCACGGCCAAGTTCGGCCGTGCGGGGCTTTTCTGAGGCGCTCATCGAAGACCTGCGCGCCAACGCGCCCAATGTCCGGGTCGCCGTGGTGATGCCAGGGCACGTGGGCACGGACATCGTGGTCAACAGCCTCCGCGCCCGCGGTCTGCCGGAGCCGGAGCAAATGAGCGATGCCCAGATTGAGGAGCTGATCCCCCCCGATGTGCGAGCCAAACTGATCGGCGCCGGCATTGTGGCCGAGGGCGCGTCGGCGGATGACCTGCGCCGGCTGATCGTCCAGGGGAACGCCGAACTTCCGGGACAAGGCTCCGCTCAGCGCGGCCGAGGCGGCGATCATCATTCTTGACGGGGTGCGGTCGGGGGCCTGGCGGATCCTCGTCGGCGAGGACGCCAAGAGCCTTGACGCGGCGGTGCGCGGGGCCCCCGAGGACGCCTACGACTGGGCCAAGCTGGTCAAGAGAATGACAGCAACGGCGGACGAACCACCTGAGCAGTAGCAGCCGACCGCCAACCCTGGTCAACCGGTGTTCTGCAGGCCGGC
>Ga0210395_10003106_pt1 | contig 12790 bp, 9 predicted proteins | sample IncBWH4OmetaG_FD_150861 | JGI IMG/M metagenome (GOLD analysis project Ga0210395, IMG submission 150861) | Forest soil microbial communities from Barre Woods Harvard Forest LTER site, Petersham, Massachusetts, United States - Inc-BW-H-4-O ...
CATGTACGTCGGCGCCACCGCCGGCGTTCTGGACCGCGCGCGAGCAGCCACAGAATGACCATCCCCGGCCCGCGACGAGCATCACGCCCCTCGGCACAAGGCCGCGACGCTCATATGGCACTTCGACGCTCCACCCATGGGTGTGCTCCTTGGAAGAGGCAACGACCTGGCTCTCATGCAGGCAGACCTTGCCGTGCCGAACTGTCTCGGACCAATCCGAGCGCAAAGGGCCTGGCGTAGTGACCTACAACGGTGGGCATCGGCCGGGCGGCGCCAGCCTGAGCTGGAATGTCGGCTCGGCGGTGCATCATCAGTGCCATGAGCAGATATGTGATTCGGGGGCCGCTCACTTACGAGCTGGCGCAGAAGGACTCCCCGATCCGGCAGTTCTTCGACGACCGGTTCTCTAACGGCTTGAAGGATGTGCAGTCTGCTTATCGCGCGGGGGCTGGCCCGATTCTGGTTCCTGGCGTGCCTCGGGAGACTGCCGACGCGGGCACGATCGGGACCGCTGCCGACTGGATGATGCGCTTCCTGATGCATACGACCCCGTCGCTGCGCCTTGCCGGGCAGGGAGCCTCACTGTGCGGAATGCTGCCGTCCTTGAAGGAACTGGCGTTCATGCTCGGCTTCCGCGACATCGGAGCCGACCAGTTCACTTGGCTGACCGAGGGCGCCGACACGGACCCAGACCTGCTGTACCGGGCGTGCTGGGGCCTGGCGCTGCTGACGGAGGTCTACCGCCGTGGCCCGGACGTCGCAGCCGTCGGCCCCATCGGCCGTCTCCCGCGCAAGTCAGCCCGGTCGCTGCTGGAAGCGGCGCCGGATGCTGGGCTTGAGCAACTGGCCGAGCTCCGGGTTGTCATGGAGTCGGCCTTGCTGCCCGCGGTTGGCGTGAGGTGCGGACTGTGGGCAATCGGGCCGGTGTTCGCGGGATCACGGATTATGCCCGGTGACGCGGATCTCATCGCGAGCGGCCTGCTGATGGAACTGAAGACCACAAGCAAGAAGCCATCCCTCGGGGTGACGGATCTGTGGCAGATCCTCGGATACGTGCTCATGGACTATGTCGATGAGTTCGCTACCACCGACATGGCGCTGTTTTCCGCACGGTACGGCTACCTGGCACAGTGGAATCTCGGAACGCTGCTACCGCAGCTGGCAGGGAGACCCGTGACGGCGGCGGCTTTGCGTGCTGAATTCCGGGCGCTGCTGGAAGCGTGCCGGGGTTGAAGGTGTAGTAGGCGGCAAGTCCCGAACCATCCTTGGCATCGCGGCCTTGTGCCGAGGGGCGTGATGCTCGTCGCGGGCCGGGGATGGTCATTCTGTGGCTGCTCGCGCGCGGTCCAGAACGCCGGCGGTGGCGCCGACGTACATGTCGAGCGTGATCCGGTAGTTGGCGTGGCCGGCCATGCGGGAGACATCGGTGGGGTCGAGCTTCCAGGCGAACAGTGCGGTAGTGCAGAACACGTGCCGCAGGCTGTGCCAGGTCCACGTACCGTTACCGTCGGCGTCCCGCCACCCGGCCTTCCGGTAAGCGGGCTGGAGGATCCTGCGGTTGAAGTTCGACGACCGCCAGTAACCGCCTCTGCGATTGGGGAAGATGAGCCCGAGCGGGTTCCTCCCGCCCTCCTGCTCGGCACGGGCCTCCTCGACGCGGGCAGTGAGACGCGCAGCCAGCGGGTAGCCGCCGGGCGTGTGCCGGGGGTAGACCGTCCGGCGAAACTTCCGGTTCTTCGGCGCCTCAACATACAGGCGCCCGCCAACCTCGACGACCTTGCGGTCGACGGTGAAGACCCGGGCGGCCAGTGTCACTTGCGCGATGGTAAGCGCGGCGATCTCACCCCAGCGCAGGCCGCTGTAGGCAGCGACATGAGCCATCAGTTCGTCGCGCTCCCCGAGAGCCCCGTCGCTTAGGGCCTGGCCGAGCTTGGCGATGTCGCCGCCGGACGGGACCTCGGCGGGGTCGACCCATAGAGCGGACTCGCCCGCGACGCTCACGGGTGGAGCGGGCAGTGGACGGTCTCCGGCCTGCCAGTGGACCCTCGCCAGGCGAGGGCTGGTGAGGTACCCGGCGTCGATCCCGGCCGCCACAAGCGCGGAGAGCATCCGGTGGACCCGGTCGCCTTCCCCGGCCGTGGGCGCGGCGTTGACGATCCTCTGAGTGTGCTCGGTCTTGATGTCCTGACAGGTGATGGGAGCTATGACCGGGGCGACGTACCGTTCGCACAGCCTCCGCTGCGTGTCGGCGTGCTTGCGCGACCACCGGTCGTGCACCGGCAGGCGGTCGGGGTCAAGGTAGTGCGCGATGAGGTCGGCGCCCGGCCGCCGCATGTTGGGGGCGTCAGCCTCGAGTCTTTCAACGATCTTCGCCACCTTGAGGGCCAGCTTCTCCTCGGTTGCGGCCTCGCACTGCTGCCGCGCGTCGGCCTCGTACCAGACCGCCCGCCACCGCCCTCCCTCGGACCGGGCCGGGTAGACGGTGATCCCGCACTCCAGCTCAATGACCTCACCGCCCCCGCGGGTGGAGTCACGCCCGATACCAGCCGCAAGCACTCTGGGGCGGGCCAGGCCGCTGGACTTCTTCGCCCGGATGCCGACCCTCCCACGGCTTGGCTGTGGGAATACTGCGGGGATCTCCGCCCGGCCAACGATACGTCCGGCGCCACCACGGACAAGTTGTGGGGAACCTGTGGGGATCTTGGCCCGATTGGCCGCTGCCTTCGTCATCAGAGACGCTCTCTTCCTGCCATATGCGCAGGTGAGAGAGCTGACGAGGCGAAACTGGAAGGTGGTCAGGGGCGGGGTCGAACCGCCGACCTTCCGCTTTTCAGGCGGACGCTCGTACCGACTGAGCTACCTGACCTTGGCGACGAAGCGCAAGGCTCGAACCGCTGCGGTCCTGACGGGATTTGAACCCGCGACCTCCACCTTGACAGGGTGGCGAGCACTCCGGCTGCTCTACAGGACCATCTGTTGTCGTCTATCCTAGCGGACAACGTGACCCCCAGCGGAACCCCGTACAGACGGAACCGTGGGTGCTCGAAAGAGACTATCACCGCCAGACCGGTGCTCGAGTCCAACTGCGGACCGCGCGCGAATGCGACCCCGGTTGCCCGTGCCGCCGATTGCCGCTGATGCCTGAGGGGTATGGGTGCCGTGGGCATCGCTGGCCAGCAGGGGGCTGGGCGGCTCGTCGGGGGACTCATGACGGCTGATACGACTGTGCTCGTGGTCGGCGGCGGGCCGGCCGGGATCACGGCAGCTCTGCAGGCCAGCGAACTAGGCGCGCGAGTCGCCCTGCTTGAGGCCGGCCAGGTCGGCGGAACGAGCCTGAACCGCGGCCCGGCGCCCGTGCGCACCCTGGCCCGTGCGGCCCGGCTCGCCCGAGACTGGTCCTCTTGGTCGTCCTTCGGACTGCGAGGTCCGGCACCCGTGCCCGACCTGCCCGCCGTGCTGGCTAACAGCGACCGGGTGGCGCGCCATGCCCACGAAAAGAAGGACGTGGCCGGGCATCTGCGGCGGCATGGGATCGACTTGATCGAGAACCTAGGGCCGGCCAGCTTCACCGGCCCGAACTCCATGGCCGCGGACGACGGACGCACCTGGTCCGCGGACAGGATCATCCTGGCCGTCGGCGGACACGCCGCCCGCCCGCCCATTCCGGGCGCGGCGCTGGGTCTCACCTACGAAGACATACCGTCGCTCACCAGCCTGCCCGAACGCGTGGCGGTCATCGGCGGCGCCGACACCGGCTGCCAGATCGCGTCGATCTTCGCCGACTTGGGGGCCGCGGTCACCGTGTTCGAAGGCGGACCGGTCCTCGTGCCAAGCGCGGACGCCAGCGTCTCGGCCGAACTGAGCCGCGCCTTCGCGAACCGGGGCATGACCGTGCTCACGAACACGCTCGTCGAAGCCCTCGAGCAGGCAGACGGCGGCATCAACCTCCAGTACCGAAGCGGAGGGGCAACCAGCTGCACGGTTGCCGACGCCGTTTTTTTCGCGGTCGGCTGGCCGGCCAATCTCAGCCAGCTCAACCTTGACGTGGCGGGCGTAACGGCGAGCCGCAGCGCGATCACCGTCGACGATTATCTGCGGACCAATATGCAGCACATCTTCGCCGCGGGCGACGTCAACGGTCACGTCATGCTCGTCCAGACCGCGAGAACGGAGGGCCGGATCGCGGCAAGGAACGCGATCCTGGGACCAACAAGGCGGGCGACCTACGAGACGGTGGCGAGCGGCAGCTTCACTAACCCCGAATACGGCCGGGTCGGCCTCACGGAGGCCCAGGCGGCCGACGGCCACGACGTCGTGTCCGGCATCGCCCACTACGACGACCTGCTCCGCCCGGTCGCCGACGGGCGGCCCGACGGCTTCTGCAAGCTCATCGCCGACCGGCAGACCCATAAGGTGCTCGGCGCTCACGTCCTCGGTGAGTACTCAGCGGAGACCGTCCAGACGATTGCCACTGCGATGGCGGCTGGTATGACGGTGGAGCAGATCGCCGAACTTCAGCTCGCCTACCCGACCTTCACCGAAGGGGTCAGCATGGCAGCACAGAAGATCTGCCGGACCCTCGGGATCGGGCATTTCCCGCAGGCGTGGAGCTACCTCGGGCCCGATGACTGAGATGCGTGCCCCCAACGGGATTCGAACCCGTGCCGCCGCCTTGAAAGGGCGGTGTCCTAGGCCACTAGACGATGGGGGCTCCGACGGGTACCGCCGTAGCTGCATCCTACCGATAAGACGATACCGCCCGTAAATCGCGTGTGGATCACGAGCTCTGCCCCGCTACATCCGATGCAGGAAGGACTCGAGGATCGAGTTGTCCTGGCCCTCTTCGGGAAGGATCGCCCAAGCGATCAGGTAGATCAGGATGCCAAGCGCGTAGAACACCGTGAAGACCCCGAACGCGAGCCTGACCAGGTTCACGTCCACCCCGAAGTACGCGGCAACCCCCGTGCAGACCCCGGCGGCGATCCGGCCCTCACGAAGCCGGACCAGCCGCTGCCCCTTGCTGCCGTTGTTCTGACTCATGTCAGAGATCATGCCCAGTCGCCGTGCGGCCTGTCATCAGGAATTACCCGGTCCTTTCCCTGAGCCGCGACGGCACCGTGATCCCCTCGGGTGCACCGCTACGCGCTCTCCGGTATTTCGGCATACCCCGTACCTTCGGTACGCTTCGGATCGGAGTGTCGAGCCAGAGCCCGACGACGTCTCGTCGCGCCGGGCACACCGGCACCCCGGGGTGCTAGCTCAATGGCAGAGCAGCGGACTTTTAATCCGTTGGTTCAGGGTTCGACCCCCTGGCGCCCCACAGAACCCACAGAACCCAGTGGTTCCCGCAACCTTCGCGGGAACCACCGCAACGTCCGCCGAAGTGAATTTGAGTTCTAGGTGTACAGGTAGAGCACCGAGTTGCTGGTCCCGCCCGCGGCCGTGATGACCACCTTCACTTTCGTCCCCTCGGTGCCCTTGGGTACGACGACGGTGAGCGCACTGAGTGAGGTGACCGTTATCTTGGTGCATGCCTTGCCGCCGAACGTCACCGACTTGACGCCAACGAAGTTGCCGCCGCGGATCGTGATCTTCGAACCGCCGTTGTGCGTGCCTTTAGCTGGCGAGAGCGAGGAGATGTGCGGAGTGTCGGCATACAGGTAGGTCGCGGCGTTGCTGGTGCCGCCGGCGGCGGTGACAACCACGTTCACTTTCTTGCCCTCGGTCCCCTTCGGGACCACGACCGTGAGTGAGGTGGTGGAGGTGACCGCTATCTTGGTGCCCGCCTTGCCGCCGAACGTCACCGACTTGACGCCAACGAGGTTGCTGCCGTGGATCGTGACCTTGGTGCCGCCGTTCGCCGAGCCCTTGGCAGGCGCGAGCGAGGAGATGTGCGGGGTGTCCACGTACAGGTAGCTAGCGGTGCTGCTAGTGCCGCCCGCAGCGGTGACGACCACCTTCGCCGTTTCACCCTCGGTGCCCTTGGGCGTGTCGACGGTGAGCGTGCTGGAGCTTGTCACCGTGAGGCTGGTGCCTGCCTTGCCGCTGAACGTCACCGACTTGACGCCGACGAAGTTGCTGCCGTGGATGGTGACCTTGGTGCCTCCGCTCGCCGTGCCCTTGGCCGGCGAGAGCGAGGAGATGCTCGGCACCCCCGGGGCGTAGGTGTAGTGATCGGCAGCGACGGCGCTCGTGTACGCGCCGTCCTCCACGGAGACGCGGAGGTCCACAGTGCCCGGAGCCTCGGCCGGCAGCGTCACTGTGCACGCCACCGTGGTGCACGACGGGGTCAGAGTGGCCAGCAGCGTGGAGCCGGAGTAAACCCCAACTCGGTCCGCGCCTGCGATCGGCAGGAACCCAGCGCCGTCGATCGTGACCTTTGCCGTCTGCTCGGCCGGACCGGTAGCCGGGGAGACACTGGTTACCTGGTCCGTCGTCAGCGTGGTAGCCATCTGCCGGCACATCATCGCGGTGAAACCGGGGAAGTACGTGCTGGCGGCGCCCGTCGAGTCGACTCCGCCGACGATCGGCGCTCCGAGACCGGATGCCAGATCGTAGCCCTTGGCGGCCGGGTAGCTGCCGCCGGTGTAGCCGGACGGCGTGTAGTCGTTGTTCCCGCTGGTGACGTCTCTCATGATCTGCGAGTACGAGCCGCTGTATATCTTCGACTGGTTGCTCGCTACCGCGGCGTACAGCGCCTGCGGCAGTACGCCCGCCGGGCCTGAGCCATAGGCCGAGCAGAACGGCGAGGCGTCCGTAAGCGCGGCGATCGCCCCCCACAGGGGCGTGGCGGCGCTAGTTCCGCCCCAGCCGCCTTGCCATTCGCCGTCGTAGTAGATCACGTAGCCGCTGTACGGATCCGCGTTGGCGGAGACGTCCGGGACCTCGCGAGCGTACCCCTGCGGGTCCACGCTGTCCGTACAGGCGGAGTTCGTCGTCTCGTACGGGCCGAAAATCCCGGGTATTGACGGCTGGTACTGATAGTCCGGCATGCACCAGTACTGAGAAATGCCGCCGCCGCCGGCCCCCAGATCGGTGCCCGACTCGTTCCAGACGACCTCCTTGCCGCTGGAGTTCAGCCCGGTGCCGCCGACGCTGACGACGTAGGGCGATACAGCCGGGGCGAGCACATCGACGGTGGCGTCGGGAGCGGAGGAGGACGAGCATGCGGTCGAGCCGTCGTCACCCGAGGCTGAAAGGATGGTCTGGCCCTGCGCGTCCGCCTCTTCGGCTAGTTCCGCGTCCGCGTTCAGGTCCGCCGAGTCCCATTCCGACTCGCAGAGTCCCCATGAGGACGACAGCACGCTGTCGGTGTCGTCGGTGACGAACTGGGCGAGAACGTCGTGCATCCCCACACTGATGGTGTTCGGAGCCTGGTAGACGTCAATCGTCGAATCCGGCGCCAGGCTGGCCAGGAGCTCGATGTCCAGCGCGGCCTCGCCCGAGCCGGCGCCGGTCCCCGAACCGCCGTCGACCGTGATGTAGTTGACCGGGGTGGAGATGCCATAGCACCCCTCGTAGGCGCTGATGTCCGAGGCCAGGTCAGGCTCGAACTCCATGACCCCGATCCGCTCGCCCTGCCCGAAGTCGTCTAGGCCGTAAAGCTGCGACATCCCGTAATAGTCGGCGAACACGTTGGTCGTGTTGGCCCATGCGGAACTAGCAGCCGCGCACGGCTGCGGTCCTGTCGCGCTAGCCGCCCCGGCGGCGTCCGGGCCGACCGCCCTCGCCGGGCTGGCCGAGCCGGCCGGGCTGGCCTGCGTCTTCACTAGCGATGCGGATTGTGCCTCCGCCAGGTTGTTCAGGCCCAGCACGCCTTCGACAATCGGCGCCACAGATGCCGCGATCTTCGGAGCGGCGGAGTTCGCGTACGCGACCCGCCCTCCGTGTAGCCGGTACCGCTGGAGGCTGATGCCAAAGGCGTGCTCGACCGCGGACGCACTCGCCGTGACCGGGATGGTCAGCCGGTCCGCGGTGACCTGACCGGGTGTCAGTCCGGCCGCCCTGAGCGCCGCCTCGACCTGCGCCACCTGCGACAGCGTCGGGCCGAACAGCGGGCCGAACTGCCCTTTGCTCAGGAAGTGATGGAAGTAAGGCGAGTTCCGGTTCGCCAAGCCGCTGAGGTACTCGGTCAGCACAGCTTGGTCGCGCACCTTGAGGGTGATGTCGAAGTGGACCTGCTGGGTCGCTGGCATGTCCCCGAGGCTGGTGGCGCCGGACGGCGGGCGCGGTGCCGCGCTGGCCGGCAAGGGCACGGGACCCAACGCGGACGACGAGACGGCGGTCGATGCGGCCGCCACGGCGGGTACCGCTGCCGCCTGGCTGCCAAGCAGCACGCCGGCCGCGAGCAGTGGAACGAAAAGTGCCTGCTTAGCGAGCCGAACGTTCTTCCAGGCAGCTCTGGCCACCAAGATCCCCCCTAGTGCACTCAGACATCATCAGTCCGGTATGCCGACAATTGTGGACTATCGCATGACATGCGAAGAGCCCAACGCATAACTGGCCATCCAAGCGCAGGCGGCAGTCTCGTCCATGCGCAAGATCAAGGCCGGCGAGATACGGCAGAGCCCCTGGCCGGCACCGCGCCGGCCAAGGGCTGTCGTCTTCCGGGACGGGGTTACCAGCCCCGGGGAAGATAGCTGAACGGCTCGAACGTGCGGCTGAAGTACCACGTCGGCTGGGCGACGCCAGAGCAGGCGCCCGCGCCGCTGGTACCCGGGCAGTTGCCGTTGTCGCGCTGCAGCGCCCACATGGACAGCTCACCGATGCCGTGTGCGGCCGCCCAGTACTCCAGGGCGGGCGCCTGCGACGTCGGGAAGGTCTCGTCGGCGCCGAAGTCGTCGATGCCAGGCATCTGGGTGATGCCGATCCGGCCCCACAGCACCTTCGCGGGCACGCCCGGGTAAAGCGTGGCGAGCTGGCCCTCAGCGGCGGTGGCGGCGCTCTCCGCGTCGGTGAGCATGTTCTGGGGCGTCCCGTACCAGTAGTCGAAGGTCATGATGTTGACCACGGAGATCCTGGCGTGCTCGGCGACCGCGTTCTGCAGGACGGCGAGCTCGGCGGCCGGCAGCCCGGTCGCGAACGTCGGCAGCGTGTAGGAGAAGGACAGGGGCAGGTGGTGGCGTGCCGCCCAGCCCTCGGCCTCCGCGATCGCCTGGTTGCGGCGCACGATCCCCGCGGTGTTGGTCAGCGAGGTCTGCTCGACATCCAGGTCGATCCGCGAAATGTGGTACGTGGTGACCAGCGACTCGTACACCTTCGCGATCGCGTCCACGCTGGTGCAACTGTCTGCCAGCTCGGTGCCGGTGGTGTCGGCGGTGTAGCCGCCGAACGACGGGATCACGTTGCCGCCTCGCGCCTGGATCGCCGCGATGTCCGCGCCGAAACTGCCGGCGGCGGTCGCGGAGATCGGCGTGGCGGTGCTGCCGTTCCAGTAGGCGCTGCACGAGCCGGCCGTGTCGGTCTGCAGGAAGGCCAGCGTGAGGTACTTGGCGCCGGATTCCGCCGACAGCTGGGCGAGGCCGCCGTCGGAGGAGTCCCACGCCTCGAAGTAGGGGGCGTAGATGTGCGCTGGCAGGCTCGATGCCGCGTGCGACGGCAAATCCGCCGGCGCCGCGCTCGCGGCCCCGGCGGAGACCGTGGCGACGGTGGCGGTGATGCAGGCCACGGATGCTACGGCCGTGGCCAGGAAGGTGGATCGTCTCAAGCGGGGATCCTTCCACTGGGTTCCGAAGACCAATGAACTAATAGGAAAGTTTCCTATTAGTTGTGAAGAGAACGTTAGCCCAATTCACGATCCAGCGTCAAGAGATGATTGGCAGCGCGGATTCGACAGGGCAGAAGCTCGTTGGCCACCACGGCCGGTCCGCTTGCTGGCCGCGCGTGTACCCGGAACGTGCCTCCGGTGCCCGCGCTCGCGCTCCGTCAGTCGCCGATGCCGCCAGTTTTTGCGAGCGTCACCCGCACGCTCGCACATATCCGCGGAACCGCACGCGGATATTGGCTGTCACGGTTTTCGAATTGGTTCTTAGGTCCGTGGCAGTCAACCCCGCACGTACGTGCGCATATTGACAATGACGACTTTAGCGCTGGTCCCTGACGGGCTGAAGTTTTCTGTGTGGCAGACGGTCCAGTGGCTACCGCCGGAGGCGTCCGCGCAGCGCGGGCAGGACGATACGACGACGCGGCGGCCCGGATAATTACGAACCGGATGGAGCTATGCAACACGCCGGCATAACCCGGTGCCTTTTCTGTAGGCTTGGAACCTATCGCGTCTCGGTGACCTTATTGCCACGCCGAGTTCCGGACCCGGCGAAATTGCAGGAGTGACCATATGGGCATCCCAAGCACCCCAGGACAGGGGACCAAACGCGCGGTAAATAGTTCGATTGATTTCTATTTTGGCGCCGGGCTAATCGGGCCGGTTAGCTGCCTGCTCGTGCTCTGGGGCCTGCTCGCGTGGGTTGTGCTGAGCGGCACGCTGGACCGGCTGCACTGGCTCGCGTCAGCGACGCCCTATCAGCGCGCGATCGTCGGCACCGCGGTGCTCAGCGGCTCGGGGCTGCTCGTCATGCTCGCCGCCGTCATCCTCGTGGGCAGGTTCGCCCGCCGGCTTTCCACGGAGATCCGGGAGCTAGCCGCGGTGGCCGCGCAGGTGGCCGACGAGAAACTGCCAGCGGCGGTGGTGGCACTCCGCAACGGAGAGCAGACTCCTGCCGACGCCGAGCGGCTGCCGGCCGGCTGGCCGGCGCCCAGCGTCCGCGAGATCGCCGCCACCGCCACGGCCATCGCAAGCGTGCGTCGCTCGGCCATCGCCGCCGCCGCCGCCGAGGCGGCGCTGCGCAACGGCTTCCGGCAGATCCTGGTGAGCCTGGGCCGCCGGAATCAGTCGCTGCTACAGCGACAGCTGCGCATCATCGACACCCTGGAACAGCAGGCCTCCAGTCCGGGTGCCCTCGCGGATCTGTTCTCGCTCGACCACCTCACCACCCGGATGCGCCGTCACGCCGAGAGCCTGACGATCCTGTCGGGCGTGGCCCCTGGGCGCACCTGGAGCGCGCCCGTGCCCGTCATTGACGTCATGCGCGCGGCCGCGGCGGAAGTCGAGGACTACACCCGGGTCACCGTCATCACCGACTCCTCCGAAACCGTGGCCGCTCCCGCCGTCACCGACATGATCCACCTGCTCGCGGAGCTGATAGAGAACGCGACGCTGTTCTCCCCCTCGAGCACCCGGGTCGAGGTGCGGGCCGAGCGGGTGGCCAACGGCTTCGCTGTCGAGGTGGAGGACAGGGGCCTCGGCATCCCCGCGGAGCAGCTGCTCGAGCTCAACGCGAAGCTCGCCGACCCGCCCGACTTCGACATGGCCGACGCCGACCGGCTCGGGCTTTTCGTCGCGGGCAGGCTCGCCGCCAGGCACGGCGTCCATGTCTCGCTCGCGCCCTCCCCCTACCGCGGCACCAAGGCGGTCGTGGTGTTCCCGGACAGCATCGTGGATCTCGCCGCGGAGACTAAGGGCATCAATACCGAACGGCAGTTGCGTGACTCTAGCCAGCTCAACTTGCGCTCTCCCGATGTCCTAACCCTGGTGGGCGCACTCGCACCGCCCGTGACGTCCGCTGCCGAACCGATGGGCGATGAGCTGGATCCCGGTTCGGGTGCTGGTTCTCCCGCCGATGCTTCCGCGCTTAGCACCGTCCACGGGCTGCCCAGGCGCATCCGCCCGGCTAGCGAGCCGCAGCACGACGCGGACGTCGAGCTCGGACCGGAGCAAGCGAACCCGCCGGACAGGCTTCCGCCCCGGTCCGCGCCCGTCGAGGCGCCCGCGCCTGAAGCCGCGCGCAGCCTCGCGGCTTCCCTGCAGAACAGCTGGGACCGGAGCCGGCAAGAACCCGACTCCGAAAGCGAGAGGGGAAATGACCGTCCATGACTGTCACGGCTGAGGGTGGCACTCCGGCGCGAGACCTCGCCTGGCTACTCGATGATCTCGCCGACCGGGTCGCGGATTTCCGCCAGGCGGTGATTCTGTCCCGTGACGGTCTGCTGATCGCGGCGTCGAAGGACCTCTCGCGCGATGACGCTGAGCACCTGTCCGCGGTGGCGGCGGCCATGCAGAGCCTGGCGGCCGGCACCGGGAATCGCTTCGAAGCCGGTGGGGTGCGGCAGACGATCGTCGAGCTTGAGAAGGGAATTTTCTTCGTCATCGCGGCCGGAGAGGGCAGTTGCCTGGCGGCGCTGTGCCCCGCCGGCGCCGACGCCGGCAACATCGCTTACGAGATGGCGATGCTGGCCAAGCGCGCCAGGCCGCACCTGGCCGCGTTGCCGCGCTTCCCGGCCGACGAGATCGTTGAGGAGTGACTGGGGTGCCCCCGAGCGGCAGGTGGCGTCCCCGGGGCTCCGGGCCAGTCGTTCGCCCGTACGCCGTCACCGGCGGCCGGACGGAGCCCTCCGATGGCGAAGTGCTCGACCTTCTCGCATTCGTTGTCGCTACCGGCCGCGCCGTACCGGCCGACGATCACCAGCCGCTGACCCCTGAGCATCATCGGATCCTCGGTTTGTGCAAGCAGCAGGTCACCGTGGCCGACCTCGCGGCCGGCACGGGTCTGCCGGTAGGCGTGGTGCGAGTGCTACTGGGCGACCTGACCACGCAAGGAACGATCACTGTGGTGCGACAGCGCCCCCGCTCCCAGCGAGACCCCACCGACGTCCTCCAGGAGATACTGAATGGGCTCCGCGCGCTCTGACAGATCCGTCCCCGCTGCCCAGGCGCCGACGGCCGCGTTCATCGCAC
>Ga0210395_10003109_pt1 | contig 12784 bp, 9 predicted proteins | sample IncBWH4OmetaG_FD_150861 | JGI IMG/M metagenome (GOLD analysis project Ga0210395, IMG submission 150861) | Forest soil microbial communities from Barre Woods Harvard Forest LTER site, Petersham, Massachusetts, United States - Inc-BW-H-4-O ...
CCGTACTTGCAATGCTGTTGACACCAGCCATCTGGAGCAGCGTCGATGATTTCCTCGCGGGCGGCGATTTATTTGAATTGCACAGTATGGTGCTGGTGCTCATCGCGCTGCTGTTTTCTACGATACTCGGAGCGCTTCTCATCGGCCTTCGCAGCCAGGAACAGATGCCTCGCGGACGGCGATAAGAAAACATGGCGACGAACTACCCATTTCGAGAAGAGCAGGCAACAACTTTTTCCAGCGAGTTAAAGCTGATCCCTCGCTGGTCGGTTGCGGCTGCGGTGCTCACGTTTGTCGTCATGCAGTATCTGTTCTGGATTGTTTTCCCTCAGGAGCATCGTCATCCGCCTGCCCCTATGGGCCTGCGAATCTATTTCGCGCTTTCCTGGGGCACATTGGCATCGCTTTACATGCTGATGGTGGGTTACGTCAGCAGGGATTCACCTCGCCGCGGCATGAGCGCGCGCATCTGGATGATCGTTTGCCTCGTGATGCCCGGAGGTATTGGCGCCGTGCTTTATTTTCTTCTAAGACAGCCGATTATCTCTCTGTGTCCGGCCTGCAACACGCGCGTGCAAAGCGAATACCACTATTGCCCGCAATGCTCGTATCAGGTTTCCGCTTCGTGCGGAAACTGCTATCGCAGCGTGCGCGTTACTGACCTCTATTGCGTGTCCTGCGGACATGACCTCGCCTCGGATAATCGCCCAGCGCGCCTGCACGCCTTCCACAATTAGTATTCCCGCGCGTTTGACCGCAGTTTCTGCCGCTTCCTATACTTGTAAACTGGAATTATGGCAATCACCGCGCTCATCATCGATGATGAACAGCTCGCACGCGAAGAACTGAAGTATCTGCTGGACACCACGGGCAATGTGGAGGTTCTGGCTCAGGGAACAAATGGCGTCGAGGCAGTCGAGCTGATTCGAACCCACCAGCCGGATGTTGTTTTTCTGGATGTGCAGATGCCGGGTCTGGATGGGTTTGCGGTACTAAAGAAGCTGCTGGAACACAGCGATGGGGAGCATCTTCCGCAGATTATCTTTGCCACAGCCTTCGATCAATATGCAGTCAAGGCATTTGACGTCAATGCGATTGACTACCTGCTGAAGCCTTTTGACCGCGCCCGCGTGCTGCAGGCGCTCGAACGCGCACGTCTGCGTCTGCAGGAAGTTCGCGTGCAGGAGCAGGAAGAGAATCCTCCTGCCGGCGGCCATCGCGATCTCAATAGCGATATCCGCATCGGAGCATTGCTCAAGCTTATTGAGCAGCAACAACAGCCACAGCGTCACAGTGGAAAGATCATTCTGCAGGCACAAAGCCGCCTGCTTCTCGTCGATCAGAAAGACATTTGTTTTGCTTCCATCGACGAAGGTGTCATCTCGGTCGTGACGCCTTCGCTGGAGGGCCAATCGAAGTGCCGCACGCTGGAAGAGTTGCTCGATCTGCTCGATCCGTTGACCTTCTGGCGAGCGCATCGGTCCTATGTGGTCAACATCAACCACATCAAAGAAGTTGTGCCCTGGTTCAAGAGCAGCTACCAGCTGCGTATGGACGACAAAAAGCAGACGGAAATTCCGGTAAGCCGCGCGCAGACACGGCGACTGCGGGAACTCTTCAAGCTGTAGCAACAGCTCGTCTTCAGTGACTGGCGGTTGTTTTGGCTGGAACGGCTACGGAAGCGGGGGGAAGATCGTAGACTTCGATCGCGTTACCGCGCAAGATTGCAAACCTTGAGCCATCCGGTGAAAGCGCATAATTTTGTGCTGCGCTTAAGATCGGCGTCGCATTTGTGACCAATCGCAGCTGGCCTGTCTTTGTATCAAAGACTCCCACCATCTGATTCACTATCGTTGTTTCATCGATCGGATCCATGATCCCGACCGGATGACTTAACTGCAGCGAGCTATAGGCAAAGCGGCTTCCATCGTATGCCAACTGGAACGTCGGCCAGATGTAGCGACTCTCCCAACGTTGTTGCCAGAGCACGGTGCCATCGCGACTGACCGCGCTTACCATGTGATCATTGCTGGAACGCGCGCAGGCCATAACCAGAGTTACTTCATTACTGACGGTCTCTTCCGTCGGGTGACATGACGACTCAATTTCAGTCAGCGAGCTTGATTCTCCCTTGAATGGGAAGTAGCGAATCATCCATTTATTCTGCTTCGTCGCCATAGCCTGCAGATATCCTTCGCCCATCATCGGCAGGGCGATAGGGTTCAACGCATCGGAGCGGGCGATCATCGTGCGCGTATCGGTACGCATGACGAAGACGTGCACCGGCTTCGTTTGAGGCGCCGGATCTCCGAGAAAGCTCCCGGTACTCGCCACTGTCTGGTTCTCCTGCTTCCCTTCTGTTTCGACCACGACAAGACTGCGATCCGGTGAGAGCTGCACGGCCTGGATGGGGAGATCCGCGCTGATATATGGATGCAGTTCGAGTGACTCGTCGGTCAGAAACAGCGAGTTGCGCTGCCGCACCAGGAACTTGCCATTGCCCAGATGCCAGAGATAACGCCAGCGGTCATGCATGCGCCAATCCACCCTCGATATGACAATGCCACTGGGCAACGCAAGTACAGCCGCCCGTATCGTCTGGTCTTCGTCTGTCTGAGGATCGTTGGGGATGCGCTTCATCAATCCCGAGAGGCGGAAGGTAAAGAGCAAATGGTCTTTGTCGATGAAGTCGAGCGAAATGGAAGAAAGCCGCGAAGTCAGATAAAAAGAGCTGGGAGCAAGATACCCCAGTGTTTCCACGGGAATCCGAAAAGTAATGTTTGCGCTGGGATCGTTGTTTTTCTGCTTGTCCGCCGCATGGATTGGCAGGCACAAGAGGGATATTGAGAACGTCAGCAGCATCCGGATTGCGACGCTCACGCCCATTCTCAACTCCATGCTCACCATTTTCCTACAAAATGAAACGATTGACTTCCAGGTTGCGTATGTTTGTGATAACGCTAAATTGGCTGCTTGGCTTTCGCAAGCGTCATATTTGAGGCATGCATGAACTTTTCCAGAACGTCACTCTTCTCCAGCCTGATACTTGCCGGCTGGCTTTTTTTACCCGTTGTCACTATGGCGCAGGATAAGCCGGAAGCGCAAAAGAATCTTAAAGCACTGGATCCTAAGCTGATCGATACGAGCGTCGATCCATGTGTGAACTTCTACCAGTACGCCTGCGGCGGGTGGCTGAAGCAGAATCCTATTCCTTCCGACGAATCATCCTATGGCCGCGGAACGGAGCTGGATGACCAGAATCAGCTGGTGTTGAAGTCCATTCTTGAAAAGGCAGCCGGCGGCGGCTCCGAACGCTCGGCGAATGAGCAGAAGATCGGCGACTATTATGCGACCTGCATCGACGTCAATGCGGTGAACCAGGCTGGACTTAAGTCTTTGCAGCCAACGCTGGATCGGATTGATGCGCTCAAATCGAAAAATGACCTGCCCGAGTTGGCCGCCTACCTGGACAGTATCGGCGTGAGCACATTCTTCAGCTTCACCTCCGACCAGGACCTTAAAGACGCTACGCAACAGATTGCCGAATTCGATCAGGTCGAGCTTGGCCTTCCGGAAAAAGGCTACTACGACCGCACGGACGAGAAATCCGTAAAACTGCGCGCCCAATACAGAGATCACATCATTCGCACCTTCGAGCTGCTGGGTAAGCCGCACGCACAGGCCGTGAAAGATGCCGATACCGTTCTAAAGATCGAAACCGAGCTGGCCAAGCACTCGCTGACCAACGTGGAGCGGCGCGACCCCCAGGCCCTGTATCACAAAATGACGCTGGCAAAATTCGAGAGCACCGCTCCGGACTTCGCCTTCACACGCTATCTACACGCATTGAACGCTCCTTCGGTGGATTCAATGAATGTGGCGGTGCCCGGCTTCTTTACCGGTTTGAACCAGGTGCTGGCGACCACCGATCTCAACTCGCTTAAGGCATACCTGCGCTGGGCGGTGATACGGCAGACACCGGGAACCGCGCTTCCGCAGGCGCTCGATGAAGAGTCATTTAACTTCTACAGCAAGATTCTGGAAGGCCAGCCTGAACAGCGGCCTCGCTGGAAGCGTTGTGTTCGGTCGACCGATCGCGCTCTGGGTGAGGCTTTAGGCCAGGTCTACGTTGCCGAGCGCTTCAGCCCGGAAGACAAGCAGCGCACGCTCGCGTTGACGCAAGACATCGAATCCGCCATGAGCCGGGACATCGATCAGCTTGAATGGATGAGTCCTGAAACCAAAACACGTGCCAAGGAAAAATTGCACTCCGTTGCCAACAAGATCGGCTACCCAGACAAGTGGCGCGACTATTCAAGCCTTCATGTCGAGCGCGGCGATGCTCTCGGCAACGTCGAACGGGCGGCTTCGTTTGAAGCGCACCGGGAAATCAACAAGATCGGCAAGCCGGTCGACCGTGGGGAGTGGGGCATGACACCGCCAACCGTCAACGCCTACTACAATCCGCAGATGAACGACATCAACTTCCCTGCCGGTATACTGCAGCCGCCGTATTTCGATCCCAGGCAGGATGATGCGGTTAATTACGGTGACGCCGGCGGCGTGATCGGTCACGAGCTTACACACGGCTTCGACGATGAAGGACGACAGTTCGACGGCCAGGGCAACCTCAAAGAATGGTGGACTCCTACCGATGGGAAGCAATTCACTGAACGCGCAGACTGCGTCGTGAAGGAATATGACGGATTTGTTGCGGTGGATGACCTGCACGTAAACGGCAAGCTGACGCTCGGCGAGAACATTGCCGATCTCGGCGGACTGAAGCTGGCATTTCTGGCCTACCTCGACCACGCTCAGCGCGCAGGCATTGATTTCACGAAAAAAGGCGATGCCGAATACGGCGAGCTCACGCCCCAGCAGCAGTTCTTTGTAGCCTATGGGCAGGGCTGGTGCCAAAACAATCGTCCGGAAGACCTGCGGCTGCGCGTGCAGACCGATCCGCACTCTCCGGAAGAGTTCCGCGTGAATGGCGTTGTCGTCAATCTGCCGGAATTTCAAAAAGCCTTCGGCTGTAAAACCGGAGCCCCGATGGCTCCGGCAAAACGCTGCGCCATCTGGTAAGGATTGGCCCTTCGGCATCGCTCAGGGCAGGCTCCCAGGCATACGCGTCCACCAGAGCTCGGCCTCGCGCCGGGCTTTTGGTTTTTTCGGCGCGTTTATCTTTCGTTTCAGGAGCGAAATTACTTCGTTCGCATGAATCGGAGAGCATGATTCCATCGCTTGTGCCAGAGTGGATATATGCCTTCCATTGCAACCAGTTCCGCAAAGCTGCCTGCTCGCGCCCTGCTGGGATATGGGGCATGTGCGCTTGCGGGGTGTCTTTGGGGGACGGGGTTTTTCTTTGGCAAGATCGCGCTAGCCGAGATGTCCGTGGGGCATATGGTGCTCTACCGGTTTCTTTTTGCCTGCCCTCCCTTGCTGTTCTTGCTGAAGCGGCCCGGGTTTTCGCGGCGCGACTGGTGGCTGCTGCTGGTGGCTTCCTTTCTGGGTATTCCAGTGCAGTATCTGCTTCAGTTTCATGGACTAGCGCTTACGACGGTGAGCCATGCTGCGCTTATGGTCGGGACGATGCCGGTCATTCTTGCCGTGGGTGCTTCTATCTTTGCTCACGAGCGGCTGGATTGGACGGGTTGGGTAGCTCTGGCCGGTTCAACAGTGGGCGTTTCGCTGATCGTTCTGGGCGGAAGCCATCGAAGTGCACCCGGACGCGGGCCCAGCCTGGCTGGCGATCTGCTGATCGTGGTATCGCTGCTGATTGCGCTGGCGTGGGTCTTGTTGAATAAGCACCTGATGCAGGGGCACTCACCGTTAGCGGTGACCGCATACGGCCTGCTGAGCGGGACGGTGATGCTGGCGATTTGGGTGGTGCCCAGGAATGGGCTGCCGCCAGTGCACGGCATCAGTGTGCGGGCATGGCTGGCCCTGGCGGCGAGTGGGCTGCTGTGCAATGCAGCGGCGATGCTGCTTTGGAATATGGGGATTCACCGGGTTCCTGCATCGCGCGCCGGAGTGTTTTTGAATATCGAACCGGCTCTTGGATCGATTCTAGGTGTAAAGCTCTTGGGAGAGCGACTGGGGCCGCTGGCATGGGTGGGCGGCGGATTGATTCTTGCCGCCGCGATCACACTTACCAGCGGAGGCAAAGGTGTAGAGGAAGTTGTCGTCGAATAGCTAGCCCGCACGCTCCCCACCCCAGCGTTTATGGGGAGTTTTCTCAGAGACTTGAGTGAACCCAAGAGACATATGGACATCTAAAGTTCTTTATTTTTAGCCAGGTAAGACGTGATTTTGCATGAAAAAGCTCGAACCCGAATATTCAACGAAATTATTTCGCTTTCGTAAGTGCTTCTGTGCTAGCGTTTTGGACTGTATTTAGAACTCACGGTACAGGCGTACGCAAGGAGGATTCATCGATGGTGGTATCACTCGTTCGGCGTTCGGTTGCTGAGTTTATTGGTACTTTCTGGTTAGTGTTTGGTGGGTGCGGATCGGCCTTAATTTCTGCGGCTTTTCCTGAACTGGGAATCGGATTTCTCGGTGTAGCTTTTGCTTTCGGTTTAACAGTGCTTACGATGGCATTCGCCATCGGTCACATTTCCGGCTGCCATCTCAATCCGGCGATTTCATGTGGACTGGTCGTAGGCAAGCGTTTCCCGGTAAAAGACCTACCCGCATATGTGATTGCGCAGGTGCTGGGCGGCATTGCCGCGGCCGGGGTGCTCTACCTGATCGTGACGGGCAATCCGAGCTTCAATGCCGCATCGAGCAGCTTTGCTTCGAATGGCTACGGAACGCATTCGCCGGGCGGGTATTCGCTGCTGGCGTGCTTTGTGGCGGAGTTTGTGCTGACCTTCTTCTTTCTCTGGGTCATTATGGGAGCGACGGACAAGCGCGGTGTTCCCGCTGGATTTGCACCCATAGCCATTGGCCTGGCCCTGACGCTGATCCACCTGATCAGCATTCCGGTTACGAACACCTCGGTGAATCCGGCACGCAGCACGGGACCGGCCATTTTTGCCGGGTATTGGTGGCCTCTACAGCAATTGTGGCTTTTCTGGCTCGCTCCGATTCTAGGTGGCGTGGTTGGAGGAGCGGCGTACCTGTTCCTGTTCAAAGACCCGGATAAGAGCCTTTAGGGTTGGGGGAATGTCCCATGTCTCAGAAGCGAGACATGGGGCACCTATTGTTGATCCTTTTCCATCGTCAAAATGAATTCACTGCCGACCCCCAGATGTACGCTGTGCTCGGAGGTCGTGAGCAGAGCGCTGCACTGCGGCCCTCCCTCGGGAGTCATCGTTAGGCCTTGAAGCCCCACAACAATGCCCGGATGTACAGTGTGCGGAGGGCCACCCGGGTTGAGATTTTCGTCTTCCTTCAATCCCATCGCGGCGGCGGTTACTGAGATATCCCGTCCTCCCCCTGCAACTTCCGTCGGCATCGCGTTATGGAACGCCTCATTATGATCGGCTGGCCCAACCACGCCAATTACCCTCAGCGATAGCTGCTTTTTGGTATGACCGACACAGTCACCGCGATCAAATGCCAGAGCAAGCTGTGCGTTGCTCGATCCATGGGTTGATGCCATAACGCTGCCGTACAGGGCTGCTCCTGCAGGCAGCGTGCAACCCTCTCCTGTCCATTCATTGACAACCTTCAAAGCGATGGGTTGACCGGGCTTCAGGTGGCCCGAATCGATCCATCCGATCGCTTTTGCCTCGATGGTGGTGTTCAGAGGCAGATCACCAAGCTGATTGCTATTGCGATCGCAATCTTGCGCATTAGACGGGGCAGTGTCTGAGCCAGAACGTGCAATCAACACTGGCTGTGCCGTGGGCACGCTCGTCCCGGCCGCGTCAAACCTGACCAGTCCATCGCGATAATCAAGATGAATTGCGAGAACATGCAGCATGTCGAATCCAAGCATTCCCGCGACTTCGAAACCTGCATTCTGATCGATTACAGATGGATCGAAGTCCAGAATATGACCCTGGTTGTCCAGCGATAGATTGGCAAACTGAAAATCGAAGTTGTCTCGATAGAACTGCAGCGTTCCGCCCGACACGGTCTGCACAGAGTTCGTGAAGTTTACCCTGGTCGTTGAGATCAGGTGTGCGACCTCCGGCGTCATCGTGCTCAGGCGAATCCCAGAGTCCAGCACAAAGAGGCGGCGTTCCTTTTTATTAAGCGTTACCGGTACGAGCAGGTACTGCAGTCTGTGGTACACGGGAGAGTAGCTGCTCGTCTCCGGTGCGACATAACGATCACCCGGCAGACTGCCCGCGTGTTGACCGGGCAACGCAGGGAGTTGTGCCAACTCAAGCCTGCCTGCCGGGTAGTTCAGGGTTATCAGATAAGGAGCAAAAATATCTGTGCTGATAAAACCATCTCCCTTATCGAGAAATGGCGTGTCGCTCACGCCCACCATACAGTCGCGAAACTCCAGCGGTCCAATATGCAGGCGGTCCACATGGACTGTATTCGCCGGTTCACCCGCTGCACGTTGAAATCCATTCGCGTCCGCGAGTGCGCGGCTGATATACAGACCTGAAGCCGCAGTATCCACCTGCAGCTTCGCGTTGCCCTGTGGGAACTGGACTTCAAGCTGGTATCCGGTGATATGCTTCGCATCCTGAAGTGAGGGTATGAGCGGCAATGTAACCGCAGATGGAAGAGCAGGACTGCTCTTGCACGTCTGCGAATTTTCTGAAAGCTGCCCCATCAGAGAATGCACGGAGGCCATTGCCTTCTCGCGAAGATCCGCATCCACATTGCTCATGGTCGCGAGTGCATTTTCAGTGCCCTCAATATCCTTTGCGGGAGAATCTACCTGCAGCCACTCTCGCCTGATATCGGGGTCGGTCGGATCGATGTCGTATGCAAGCTGCAGCTCCCTGCGCTCAGAGGCGTACATCGAATCGATCCGAAAAATGCGGCTGCGAATGAGGTGGGTTCGGGCCAAACATGCGTCTGCTATCGCGGCAGCATCCAGCGTTTGCAGCGCAAGCCACGGCTCTCCCTGGTGAATCTGGACCTCTGCCAGGGCTGTTAGGGCAGAGGCTGAACGAGGATCTGCAGCCAGCGCCTTTTTTGCCTGCACCGCGGCATCGGCAACTTTATCTTCATGTAGCAGAGTATGCACGAGCGCAGAGGACAGAGCCATATCCTGAGGCCGCTGCATGGCCGCCTGCACGTAGAGGGTCTCTGCCGCATCATACTTTGCCTGCGCATAAGCTTCTTCCGCAGGAGTCGCATCATGAGGCGCCACTGCAGCGCACGTATTGCTCTGCCCGGCGGCCATTGCTCCCAAGGGAACTGCGAAAATCACAATCAAAACAAGTCGACGAAGAAAAACCACCGCTCCTGGTATAGCTCTGGACATAGGTTGTCTGGGAACTCTTCTCAGCAATCAGCAGGAGTATACGCTGCGCGAAGCAATCCAGTAACCGGGTTTTCGTTATGAAGAAATGCGGCCCACAGCCTGGGGCGTAAGCGGCTGCAAAGCTGTTCTTAAAACGAAGAGGAATGTCGCTGATTCACTTCAGGGAGCGGCATTCAGCAGAATGTATTGCCGCTCTGTTGCTTTTGTGCTGGGGAAATCGGCGGCGCTCAGAACGACATCGCGCTCGACGAGCAGTTCATCGCTTTTGACGATGCCCTGATGAAACGTGGTGTACCCCTGCCAGTGGGATGTGCCGGGAGTCGTGATGTCGACGGTATATTCCTTGCCGTCTTTCTTTACTTGAAGCTGTTTGCGATCGCTGTCATACCACCCTTCGCCAGAGCCTTCGCGCTTGAGCGTGATCTCGTGATTGGTGGGATCGAGGCTGACGACGGTAATAGTTTGTGTCGCCGCAGGTCCCAGTTCCCAGGGCTGCTTGATCGAGACCTGCCACGTTGTACCGGGAGCGAGCGTGGCTGGGGGTGTTCCCCACAACAGCGGGTTGAAGAGCGGGCCGCTGGCGTCGTTGACAGGCACACACTTCTCTTTCGCGCAATATGTCTGGCCGTGATCGCGATACTCGCTACCGGAACCAACCTGTCGCGGATAGCCGTCGTAGAGGACGTCGGCTTTGAATCTTGTGTGCTCGGGCGATGGATCGACTACTTCGTAGTACGCGGTTCCGCTGGCGCGACGGACTGTGTCGTCCATGCCCTCGGCGTGAAATCCGATGGCGCGGGAAAAGACATTGTTGATTCTCTGGCCGGTTGTGAGACTGGTCTGAAAATAGTCGTCCGAAGTTGCGCCTGTTGCCTGCTCGCAGTGAATCGTATCGGATGACTTGAAATCGACATCTTTGCTGCGGCGTGATTCCCACGAGACATCGAATGATTTTGGTCCAGTGACGGTGTAGACGAAGCGGTTTTCCGGTAGTGGTTGCGCGTAGTGCGCCTCCGTGCTGGTGAGGATGAGCTTCGCATCCTGCCAGCCGGGGCTGGTGTAGCGCGCGTAGCCGAAGTTATTCATATCCTCGTCAATGTAGAGCTTCTGGGAGGGATCAAAGCGGATCAGATAGCTACTGAGATAGCCGGGCGGGTCAATATCCTTTTCCGAAAGCTGCAACCACGCGCCACCAAGAACGGGGGCTGCAGAATAGTGTGAATGGTGCGGCTTGCCGTTTATGAATTGGCCTTTGCAATCCCATTCACCGGTAAAAGTGAATCCATTGGGGCCTTCGGGTAGGGTTTGTTGTGCGCGAGCCTGCGTTACGGGCACGATAAGAGCGACGAGTACGAGCAAGGTTCCGGTCCGCATGTCTGCACTGTATAGCGCGGAGCGCGTTGCGAGAGAGGGTCTGCGGCTGAGCGTTCACGAGACGCGATGAAGCGATGCGAGTGCAAGCCAAAGGAGATTCCCTGGATTTTCGAAGACACTCGCTGAAATCAAGACAAGCAGGTCCTTCATCTCCGCTCAGGATGACAATTCTTTTTGGGGTACAACTTCGTCATCGTAACCGGGCTGGCCGAACTGTTCGCGTGTCAATCGAGGTGAAGGACGGCTCACCCATATCCGCCACGACCATGCGGCCGGAATCCGGATCGAGGGCAAGGGCATATGGATTCTGACCGGCGGGTATGGTCGCGACGACTTGATTCGTCGCGCCATTGATAACCGACACGCTGTTTCCATGCGTATTCGCAATGTAGATCAAGTTTGTTTTCGGGTCCACGGCAACAGCCTGCGGATGCCTGCCGACAGGTACGGTGGCAACTGCTATATGTTTCGAGCCGTCGATGACGGTTACGCTTGCATCTCCGTAGTTGGCGACATATGCCATGTTTGTGAGCGGATTGACGGCAACTGCGGAAGGAAAAGCGCCGGTGGCGATTGTCTGCACGGCATGCGTTTTCTCATCCAGTACGCTCACGGCGGCATCGCCCACATGCGTGACATAGATGGTGCTCGCGGCTTCGTTCACTGCCATGCCCCAAAGATGCATGCCAATCTCAACTTTCGCGAGAGCACCACTCGCTCCATCGAGCACATTGAGATTTGTGTCTTCGTAGCCAAGGAAATATATCTTGTTGATCTTCGGGCCGATGACAATGGCATCCGACGAACCCATTTTTTGCGTGGTGGTTGTATTCGTAGATCCATCGATGACCGTAAGCACGTTGCTGAAGGTATTTGAGACGTAGATCTTGTTCGTAGCCTCATTGACTGCGAGCACGTATGGACGCGCACCAACGTCCACCGTTGCAATCACCGAGTTGTTCCCGCCGTCGAGGACGCTCACCGTACCGTTGCCGGCATTGGCGACATAGGCCCTTCCAGTAACCGAATTGACCGCAATGGCGATGGGTTCTGCGCCGACCTTCACGCTGGAAGCAGCGCCGGTCGCGCCATCGATTACGGAAACCGCTCCATGCGCTTTATCGACCACGTACATTTTGCGGCTTTGAGGATTAAAGACGACGGCTCGGCTGCTGAGTAGCGTACCGGATGGCGGTACATCTTGCGCCCGGGAAGAAGGCGAGAGAGCCGTCATGGCCACGCAGGCGATGACGAGCGCAGCTGCTGCATTTCTGAATCGAACCGGGTGGAAAGCTTTAGTTTTTAAAAAAGCGGAAGGGATACGCGCAGGATACATGAAGGCCTCAAGATGTAATGTAAACGGATCGATAGGATATGCTCTACGAAAGATAAAGCGAGGATCGATCGATGTCTCTTCGGCAATACTCCCGCACATGGCAATTGCGTATGTTGAGCCTATGCGTGCTTCTATCGATGACGTTTGCTTATGCCGGGATTCTTCAGGCACAGGAGCATCACCCGAAGTTCAGGGTGATCGCCATCGCGGAAAAAGGCGGCATTCATAAACCTTTTGTGGATGCGGCAAAGATCTGGCTGCAGCAGGAAGCCATTGCCGATGACTTTTCGATCGACTACATCGAAGATACGCAAAAGATCGACGATGCTTTCTTGTCGCAATATCAGCTCTTCATCCAGCTCAACTACCCGCCCTATATGTGGACACCGACGGCGATGGCCGCCTTTGAAAAATACATCGAGCAGGGCAAAGGTGGATGGATCGGCTTCCACCATGCGACCCTGCTTGGCGAGTTCGACGGCTATTCGATGTGGCCATGGTTTTCGACATTCATGGGCGGTATCCGCTTCAAGGACTACATCCGCGATTTCGCGACAGCGACGGTCCATGTCGAAGATCCAGCCCATCCGGCGATGAAGGGCCTTGGCTCTTCGTTTGTGATCGAAAACGAGGAGTGGTACACCTACGACAAGTCACCACGTCCCAATGTTCAT
>Ga0210395_10003110_pt1 | contig 12784 bp, 15 predicted proteins | sample IncBWH4OmetaG_FD_150861 | JGI IMG/M metagenome (GOLD analysis project Ga0210395, IMG submission 150861) | Forest soil microbial communities from Barre Woods Harvard Forest LTER site, Petersham, Massachusetts, United States - Inc-BW-H-4-O ...
ATCCGCCGCATTGCCAAAGGCCACCTTTACGTAAGTGAGAGTGTCGCCGGCCAGATGTTGAGCCAGCTCACGATCGGCCGATCGTTTGAAACCGACTCGCCCGTGAGCAGCCTGAGCGATCGCGAGTTGGAGGTGGTGAATCTCATCGGCAATGGCCTCCCCACGCGGGAGATCGCGGTGAAACTCCACATCAGCATAAAAACCGTGGAGACGCATCGCGCGCATATAAAACGGAAGCTTAACATCGAAAATGCAACCCAACTGGTGCAGTTTTGTGTGCGCTGGGTTGAGGAGAGCCATTCTTCACCGCTGGTCAAAACCGCCTGATTTGTTTTTGGCGTCATAAAATCGACAGGTTGGTTGCGTTGTCCACGGTTGAGGCTTGGAGAAATTTTGGAACGGCGTCGAAAACGCTGCTAAAATGGCCTATGAAGATATTCGTGCTGGCGTTTCTGGGCCTGTCCCTGGCGGCGTGGTCGGCGGCGGAGTCGCTGTCCGGTTGCACCGGCAAGTCCGTGATCAACGCTTTTCTCGCGACCTATGCCAAGGAGGAGGTCGCCTGGAAAAAAGACATCCACCTAAACGAAACGCCCGGGCAGATCGCGCCTGGCCGCCAGCTCGGGCAAAGCGCGGTGGTTGGTTACTATTCCTTCGTCCCGAAAACCTGGGATGATTTGAGCGATGGGGAAAAAATTTCGGTTATCAAAGATCCGCGATTAAAGGCGTTCTTGATTTCATCGCGCCAAGGGTCCCTCGCGGACGCTTCAGCCGATGGCACCTCGAAATTCCCCATCGAAGGAGCCAAGCCGGCGCCACCGCCAACCGCCAGTGCGTCCCCCGAGCCAAAATCGATCCTCATTCGGATTTCGCCCCGCACAGTGGTGGAAGGGCAGGGGGTCAAAGTGGATTTCGATTAATGAAGGCGGCCTGGATGATATTTCCGTTTCTGGCGTGGCTGGCACAGGCCGCCCCGGACGATGCGCGCATCCATGTGCTGCCTCCGCCGGCCGATATTCCGCTGCCGTCGAACGTCCAGGTCTTTTTTGCTCCCGGCGACAATCTCGAGGGCGCCGTCGTCGCCGCGCTCGACCGGGCTTCGACCGAAATTTTGATCAGCCAATCCGCCATCACATCGAAAAAAATCGGCGACGCGATCGTCCGGGCGTTTCGCCGGAAAGTCGTGGTCGGAATTATTCTCAAGGAAAATCCACCCATTGTGGATTATGAAACACCGGCGTTCTTCGACCGGAACCAAGTCCCCTACGTTTATGCCGTGACGAAATGGAGCCACAATCAGAAGTATGGCATCATCGATCGCCGCATCGTGCTGACGGGATCCTACGACTGGATGGCCCTCTCCGGCCGCAACAACGAAAACCTGCTCGTGATGGATGAACCGGGAATCGCCGCCGCTTATGCCCGGGACTGGCTCGATACCGCGACGAAGGCGAAAATTCCCGCGCCATGAATCCCCAGGCAGATCTCACCCGGCAACAGTTGCAGGCGATGGCTGATTGCTTGATGTTGCAGTACGGCACCGTTCTTTTTTTAAAACTCGCATACCTGGCGGCTTTTCTCGTGTTGATCAGTATCTTGTTTGGCGGCCGGCGGCTGGCGCTTGGCTTTTTCTTTTTAACGGGTGCGCTCACTTTTCTCGTGCCATCGCACCTGACGATGGTGGGATCGCCCCTCATGATGGTTCTTTCGCTGCTGGGCTGGATCTGGCTTACCCTCCAGCGGCGCGAACAAAAGCGCGGGTCTAGCCGTTTTCCTGTAGGTCGGGCTTTACGCCCGACACGTCGGGGATAAACCACGAACTACAAGGATTAATCCGCCCTGCTACAGCATCGGAATACTTTATTGATCAGGCTCCTCAAGCAGAAGCTTCGCGCGCAGCCTGAGCAGCTCGATCCGTTTTTCATCGGCCGCTTGCTGGGCCGCCTCGCGCTGCTTGTCGGCTGCAAGGTCAGCCGCTGATTTTCCTGTCGGCGTGATGGCCGCGGGCGAAACTGGAATCACGGAATCAGGGCTGGCTTTGCCCAACAAACTGTCGCGCGGAACCAGATGTAGCCCTTCCGGCCCTTCGTCAATGATCGCAAGGCCGGCTTTGGCCGCGGCTTCATTGAGCGCCTGGGTCAAACTCATGTGTCCAAAATCACCTGAGATCAGCTGCGTGGCGTTGGTCTCGATCTCGACCTTCTGACCGAGCCGCACGCCGATGATATGCGCGACCACGCCCACCGGTACGTCGTGGAAAACCATGGTGGCTGGCATCGCTTCCTCCACCGCAAGAGAACGCTGTTTCGGCGGAATGGGAGTGACGAGTGCAACGGTCACCACATCTTTACTTGATTCGGGCAACTGCGCCGGGTTCGGCTGGTTGATTGCGGCGTCGGGAGAAACGGCTGCGTCGGCCCAAAGCAGATGGCCGGTGGCCAATCCGGTTAGGATGAAAAGAAATTTATATCGGCCGGTCTGCACGGAAAAGTTTATCTGGCTATTGTATCAGCAAAATCGTTGCAAACGCGAAAAGAGGACAAAAGACCAAGGCTCAGGTGCCAAGTAACAAGAACCGATCGCAGACGACAGGTAGCAAACCTAAAGCCGACCAATTTCTAATTACCAACAATCAACTGCCTCGGGTTCCGGAACGAAAGCACCTCGGCCGTGAGCGAATCGAGTTCGCTCGGATCGACTTCGCCGGCCGCGACCAAATTCAGCGCGTACATCCCAAGGGTGACGCCTCCTTCGCGTCGCCACTTGGCGCGAAACGCATCGGCGTCGAAACTGGTCAGCACAAAAAGTTTCAACTCATCGGTCAGCGATAGCACTTCGAAAACCGGCAGCCGGCCGCGCGTCCCTTCGCCCTGGCAGTGCGCGCAGCCTTTTTTGGTATAAATTTGGGACGGTACCGGGCCCATGCCATACGCTTCATACAGGCTGGCCACTTTTTCGGTCACTGGAATCAACTGCCGGCAGTTCATGCACAGGCGCGGAACCAGGCGTTGCGCAATCACGCAACGCAACGATGACCTAACCTCGTCTGGATCGCAGCCCAGCGTCAAAAGCCGGCTGATGGTCTCCGTCGTGTTGTTCGTGTGCAGGGTGCTCATGAGCAGGTGTCCGGTCTGCGCGGCCTGAATCGCGATCTTGGCCGTCTCCTGGTCGCGAATCTCGCCCACGACGATCACATCGGGATCGTTGCGCAGTTCGGCTTTGAGTGCGCTGGCGAAAGTCATGCGGCCGTTGGAAACATCGGTCTGGACGATACCGTCGAGCGAATACTCGATCGGCTCCTCGATCGTCACGATTTTCAAGGCGCTGCGGTCCAGGCTGGTGATGATGCGAAGGATGGTCGTGCTCTTGCCGGAGCCGGTGGGTCCGGTGACGAGGATCATGCCGTAGTAGGAGTCGATATGGGCCTGCACCTCGCGCAGCTGGCCGTCTTTGAAGGGCAGTTTGCCGGCCAGCGCATGGAGCGATCGCGGGTCGAGCAGCCGGCAAACCACCGTCTGGCCGTGGAGCGAAGGCGTCACCTGGACGCGTAAATCCAAGGGGCCGATGCTGGTGCGTTCGCGGATGCGGCCGCGCTGTTCGATCGCCGTTTCCTCGGATGGGATATTGGCCCGGATTTTGAAAGCCTCCACCACCTTGTAGGCGTGCTGTCGCTCGATCGGAGGCATGATGAGGAGGGAATTGTCGAGTCGGAATCGAAGACGCACGCGATCTTCCATCGGCTCGACATGAATGTCGGCCACGCCGCGCTGATGCGCTTCGTCGATGATCGTGCTGACCAGCCGGAGAAATCCGTGCTGCGTGTCCTTTAAATCTATCGGCCACGCGATCCGTGGCGGCTGCAGCGGCGGCAATGACTCGGCTGGCTTGTTGCGTTTGGCCAGATCCAGGCGGCCCTCCGTCGTGGCGAGGGTTTGCTCGAGATTGGATTCCGTGACTCCCAGCGGATGGATTTCTTTTTCCAACAATCCCCGAAGCTCCATCAGCCAGGCTTCGTTCCACGGCTGCACGGAGGCGATTTGGATCACGACGCCGCTCTCGAAGAGAGGCAGGAATTGGAATTTGGCGCAGAGTTGCCGGTGCCGTTCGTAAGATGCGAGGTCGATATTCTCCGCCGAAATGGGCATCGCGGGGATGCCCAGCGCATCGCAAAGGGTGTGTAAGAAATCTTCCGGTGGCCAGTGCTTGGCCGGAACTTTCGTCAACTGCGCCGGGGCGGCGGACGATAGCAGCGATTTTTGCCGCGGGGTCAGGAGTTCAAAAAATGGATTCATCGGGCGGCTTTAATTCCGTGGGCGCGCCGAAATAAGGCCGGCTTGCCCCATTCCCTAATCTAGCAGGGAATTGAAAAGGTCCGAAATATTGCGCGCACTATTTGCGCGCGGATCGCTTTCACCGCGCGAGGCGTCGGAGGTTGTCGCAGACGATGGCGGCGGCGACGGCTGCATTCAGGGATTCCGCGCCGCCGTACCGCGGAATCGTGATGCGCTGGGAAACACAGGCCTGCACTCCGGCTGACAATCCCCGCCCTTCGCTGCCGATGACGATGACCGCATCTTTCATTGGCGGCAGCAAGTGAACATCGGAACCGACTAGGTCGCAGCCGAGAACGGGCACGGAGAGTCCGGCGAGGGCTTGTTCGAGCGAGGTTGAGGTGACGCGGACACGGGCGAACGATCCCATGCTGGCGCTGATGACCTTCAGGCTGAAAAGATCTGCGCAGTCGGTAGACATCACCACGCGGTCGAGCGCAAACCAGTCCGCAATGCGCAGCAGGGTGCCGACATTACCTGCGTCCTGGACGCGGTCGAGCGCCAGCGTGAGACCCTGGCTGAGTTCTCCGTCCGCCAGGGTGGCACGCTCGATCCGGCCCACCGCAAGCACCGGGGACGGTTTTGGAAAATGACTGATGCGCGACATTTCCTCCGCGCTCACGTTGTGCACGCGGTTATCACTAATAGGGTTTTTCCACGTCTCGGTCGCGTAGATCTCCAGCAGCGGATACTTCGAGGCGAGAAGTTCGCCGATGATTTTCTCTCCTTCCACGACAAAGAGGCCGGCGGCTTCCCGGTACTGTTTTTCATCGAGCGCGCGGAGTTTGGTAATCTCGGCCTTGGTCAACATTATCGAAACAGGAGAAGAGAACGAGAATGAGTATGAGAACGAGAACGATCTGGCAAAAAACTCATCATGCCCATTCGGGCGGGTTTTGCAGGTGGGCCTTGAGCACGCCGATGCAGGGCAGGTTGCGGTAGCGCTCGGCAAAATCGAGTCCGTAGCCGACGACAAACTTGTCGGGAATCTTGAAGCCCACGAAATCGGGTTCGAACCCAACTTCACGACGGCCGTCCTTTTCGAGCAACACGCAGGTGCGCACGCTGGCGGGGCCGAGTTTTTTGATGACTTGGACGACCATCGCGAGGGTCTTGCCGGTGTCGAGGATGTCGTCGATGAGCAACACGTGGCGGTCGCTGATGTCGAGGGTGAGGCTGTGCAGGATCTGCGGCTTGCCGATGGACTTCGTTTCGTTTCGGTAACTGGTGATGCGGATGCAGTCGAGGCGGACAGGATTCCTGATTTCTCGCAGAAGCCCGGCGGTAAAAATGATGGCGCCATTGATGATGGAAATGGCCGTAATCTCCTCGTCGCCGTAGGTAGCCATGATCTCTTCGCCGAGTTTTTTCAGGCGTCGTTTGATGGCGATCTCGGAAACCAGGACAGCCCCGAGGTCGGCGTGGGCGGGAAAGGAACCGGCTTTGGGCATGATCGGTGACAGTGAGTAAGCATGTAGTCTGCCGGGGTGCAAGGGATCACCGTCAACAAACACGTTAATTTTTTTGACTTTGCCCGGGGCGGAGGGTTGCCTGCGCGTGCTGAAAGAAGCCCGCCGGCGCGCGAATGATTTCCATCAAAATCAGGCAGTTAACCAAGCGGTTTGGGGCGATTACAGCGTTGCGCGGAATCGACCTGGCTATCGAACCGGGAGAACTGTTTTTCCTGCTGGGGCCGAGCGGTTCCGGCAAAACGACGCTACTGCGCAGCCTGGCCGGTTTCTACGTTCCCGAAGATGGCCGGATTTCTTTCGACGAAGAGGATGTGACGCGCCTCGCGCCGCACAAGCGGAACACGGGTATGGTGTTTCAGAGCTACGCCCTCTGGCCGCATCTGACGGTGGCGGAAAACGTCGCCTTCGGCCTGGAGGAGCGAAGGGTGCCGCGCGGCGAGATCAATCGGCGCGTGGCCGAGGCGCTTGAATCGGTACACATGGGCGCGTTTGCCGGGCGCAAGCCGAACGGGCTCTCCGGCGGCCAGCAACAACGCGTGGCCCTGGCGCGCGCGCTGGTCATTCGGCCGCGTTGCCTGCTGCTCGATGAGCCGTTGTCGAATCTCGATGCAAAACTGCGGCTCGAGCTGCGCGCGGAAATCCGCCGGGTCTGCAAAGAGTTCAAACTCACGACGGTTTATGTGACGCACGACCAGAAGGAGGCGCTGTCGATCGCCGACCGGATGGCCATCCTGGATGGCGGGTGCGTGCTGCAGACCGGCACACCGAGGGAGATTTATTGCCGGCCGGCGACCAAGGCGGTGGCAAACTTCATCGGAGAGACGAATTTTTTTGCCGGGAAGATTATCGCGACCAGCGGGGCGCGCGCCACGGTCGAGACGATCATTGGCCGCTTCGAGGGTATGCTCGGCGATGCAGCGGGGAAGCCGGCGGCGGGCGCGACCGTGACGGTATCGATCCGGCCCGAGTGCTGGAAGCTTGGCCGCGAACCAGCTGGTGCGCAAAACAGCGTGCGCGGAAAAATCGGCGAGGCGATCTATCTCGGCGAAGTTGCGCAGTACGACTTCATTGCCGGTGATGCGGTGCTCAAAATCATCGAGATGAATCCGCGGTTCGCCGGCGCATCGGCGTCCGGTGAGCTGACCGCGAGCGTTGACCCGGAAGACGTGGTCGTGCTGATAGAATGATATGAAAATCATCCGCGCCCATTCGTGTAATCCGCGGCTTCTTTTTCCAGGCCAGGGCCTTTCATTGCGAACTTGCGGACTTGGCGTGAGGCAATCCGGTGTTATGCCCTGATTGCACCCTGCCATCGATCTCACCTCTCAAGTTCCACCGAATGGCTTGATGCGGGAGCAGTGGCCGATAAACCCTCCGCGGCAACTTCGGAATTTTCTGGCAACAGGGACGGTTCCTCCATGACACGGTCTTCGCCGGCCGGCCATTCATTGAAACGTACCGGTCCGGGCCTCAGCCCTCTTTCAACCTTGTAGCAAATGTGGATGGGATCGGCAAAGTACAGGAGTGCTTGCACGCCGGGCCGTTGTTTGAAGGCCGCAACTTTGTCTGGGTCGTTTTCTGCGAGCAGCCGCAAACCGGGAGCGACGGAGATATTCATGGCCCGCAATGAGTCGATGAGCGAAGCTAGCTCTGTGGCAATGACGCTGCCGGGGACGGGTAGGTGCAGCGCCAGTGCGGCGAGCATTTTCTCGCGATCCCCAGTCACGACCTCCGGGCTTTGCAGCAAGGCAATGACTGTGGCGGGAAAATCGAGCGTATTTTGAAAAACCGGCCTCTTCTCCTGCATGCACTCCGCCGCGATGGACTGCGCGTTGAAATGCTGTCCGAGGACTGGCTGACAGTTGAGCGGTTCGTCCAATTGTTGCAGCGAACGGATGCCGCTGGCGATGCTCGCATCATTTTTGCCATGGTTGATCCAATGTCTGACCATCGCAGTATTTTCACGGCGCCGCGCTTCGACCGATGGTTGATCGAGCCCGAGCTTGTGTTTCAGTTCATGGGACATTTTTTCGGCCACGCTGTTGGCAACGCGGCCGGCATGACCGAGGGCGCGGCCGCTGGCTGCCATGAGAGCCTTGCATCCGTACACCAGTGCCAGCGTGGTGGTGGGCACCACCAAATCCGAGAACACCAGGTTAGCGACAGAGGTAAGAAAATCCGTTTTCACGTCGCCGGTTTGGTGGGAGGGATTTGCGTTGGCGCCATCGGGCGAGCCGCCCGGTCAGGTTGAAGGTTGCGCGTCGCACAGGACCTCCTGGGCTTCGACATATCCTTGCGAGATGGCGACATACACGCCGAACAACCTTTCCATGGCGGGAGACAAAGGATGGTTATGCACGCAATAGTGATGAAAGATGGGCGCAGCCAGGCGCCGGCATTCTTTCAACTTGCCCTGTCGTAGGGCATCTTCGGCTTTTTTGATAACGAGTGGTTCATTTTCCAAGGGTTTGAAGTCGGTGTTCATCCCCTAATGTAGCAGCGAAAAACCTGGGCCTCTAAATTCCTCATTTTTTTGGCGGGATAATGCCTGCGGCGGTGTTATACTGGGAGAGTCCCCAATCCCCATGAAAATGACCTTGCAGTTTGCCTCGTTCCTTATCTTCTGCGGCCTCGCTCTCCCGTACCGGGCGACAGCCTCGGCACCGCCCGCCCCTCCGGTTCTGCCGCAGATAGTCCAGACCGTGGCACCCCTATTTCCACCCGGACTGGCACGGGAAGGGTTCACTTCCGGAGAGGTGAAGTTCGTCATCGAGGTCGATAGCACCGGCAAACTTGAAGACATGCTCGTCACCGAATACACGCAGCGGCCGTTCGCAGATGAAGCGACAAAAGCGGTAAAACAATGGACCTACAGCCCGGCCTGGGCCGGAACGGAACCTGTGGGATGGGTTCGCGAGCTCAAAATCTATTTTAGCACGAATGGCATGATGGTTTCGTTCGATGACGCGGGGTTTGCACCGTCGCACATGAAGATGGCGGAGCATCGCGACGAAATAATCGAGTACCATGTGTGTTCGCTGCGCGACTTGGATCGGATTCCCACGCCCATTCATGTGGTGGCACCCGCTGCACCGCTGCGGCCCGACGCGGGCGAGGTTAAAGTTGAATTCTACATCGACGAACAGGGCAGGGTGCGGATTCCCGTGGCCAGGGAGACGTCCGACGCCGCGTTTGCCAACGCGGCCGTGGATGCCGTGAGCCAATGGCAATTTGAGCCTCCCACCTCCAAGGGGAAACCTGTCCTTGTCCATGCGGTTCAAATCTTCAGGATCAAGCCTGAAAATCCGTCGAAGGAATAACCTTCCATGTCTTCCATGAACCCCGAGGATCCGCTCGACGAGCTGCTCGACCGTTGGAACCCTGAGTATCCCGACACTTTTGGATTGCAGCGGGACGTCTGGCAGCGGATCGCTGCGCCCCGGCCCGGCTTCCTCGACCAGTTGGGAGTTTGGTTTCGGCGCCCCGCGTTTTCGTTGCTCTTTGGCGCCACCTGCGCGCTGGCCGGGCTGGCTTTCTTCGAATGGCACGAGGCGCTGCTGCAGCGCCAAGTAAACGCGGAACTCGCCCGCCAGTATTTGCGGGTCATTGACCCTGCGCTGGGAGCCCCGGGTGGATCCGATTCCCTGGAACGAGAGCTCGTTTGGATGCGAGACGAGTTGCGGCTGTCTCCCGCTCAATATTTGCGGATCAAGGAATTGCACGCGACCTTGAACTCAGAATTGGTTACCTTGGAAAAGGAGCGCCTCCGGGTGCGGCAAGAAACCGCCGCACTGGAAGAAGAGCGGCGCACCGAGGGCCAGATCGATTTCCTTGTCTTTGCCGGGCTAATCAAGATCCGGCAGAACCTAGATCTACAATCTTTCAATTCAATGCAGCGGCTGGTCTCCGCCACCGCGACAATTATGACGCCTGACCAACGGCGGCGCTATTTGGACTACGTTCAGGCGGCTATTTCCACCCCTCCGCAACCCCTTGCAGATTGATTCGCCAGTTCAGTCTCCGCCCGTGCCTGCTGACCCCACCACAGACCGCGCCGACCTCGCCGCGCTGCGACGGGGCGATGAAATCGCGCTCAATCGACTTATCGCACGATGGGAGCGCCCTCTCATCGGCTTTGCCTTTCGGTATCTGGGCAATTCAGCCGATGCCCGCGACCTGGTCGCAGAAACATTTGTGCGGCTATACCGAAATCGCGATCGCCTTGACGCAGAGTCCAACCTTGCAGCCTGGCTTTTTACTGCCTTGGCCAATCAGTGCCGCAACCGCAATCGATGGAACCACCGGCATCCGACCGTGGCGATCGACTCCACTGGGGATGGCGCCTCATCCGTGCCTGCGCAGTTGTGTTCAAAGGAGCCAGACCCCCGCGCGGAACTGCAACGAGTGGAGATGATCGAGGCCTTGGAGAAAGCGGTCGCCGCGCTTCCTCACATCCTCAAAACGACGCTCCTGCTTTGCCACTATGAATGTCTCTCCCACCGGGAAATCGGCGCGGTGCTCGGGTGCTCCGAGCGAGGAATCGAAACCAGGCTTCGTCGCGCACGCCAGCAACTGCGCGCGGATCTTGGCCTCAATCGGGCAACTTAGGGCATCTTCTTTAGAGAGACGCATTGCGGATTCAGTCGGTAGTGCGAGGCGTCCTCGACGAGCCGCGGCGCGCCCGGCGGTTGCGCCTTACCGAAATCTAAAAGCTAAAGGCGATGGGTATTATCCTTCGTCGTCTTCGTCGACCGGCCGTTCGAGTTCGCTTCGACACTCGCTCATCACGCGGAGCCAGATTTCACGCAGGTCGAAAAGGCGGGGCAGGGCGTCTTCGCGGAATGCGGCCATCGCGCGATGGCGGGCGGCGGCGCGTTCGTCGAGGAGCGAGAGTGAAGTGTTAAGATCTCGCAGCGCGCGTTTGAAAAGGCTGATCGCCATGGCGTAGTCGCCGAGGTCGAGCGCCTGGATCGCGAGGCAGGCATGTTGCTCACCACGATGCAGCGGGGTTTGGAAGGCGAGCGCAAGCGGTTGGGCGACCTTGGCTGGATCGGAGGCGACGCGCTGCCACGCCAGCGTGAGGCTGAGGTAGATGGCTTTGGTGGCGATGAAGACGGGATTCTTGTGCAGCGTATAAGGTTCGAGATCGTATTCGCCGAGATCGGCGGGCGCGGCCGCAACGTCCGGGGTCTCGCCGGTGTCATCAGTATTCCAAGTTTCCTGGTCCCAGCCCATGAGGTGCGCAATTTCATCGATGCGCTCGGGGTTGTGTTTCAACCCTTCGTAGTGGGCGAGATAACGGCGAACGACATCATCTTGTTCGCGGAGATAGTTCTCCCAATCGAACTCATTCCACGCCAGTTCACCGCGCTCGTCCCAATCGCTTTCCGGGGAGCTGTCAGAATCGAAATCCTTCATGCTTGTGAATCAGGATAAATCGGATGTTGGCGAACGCAACGAAAAATCCGGAGTGAAGCGGATTCTCCTGCGAAAATTTTGCGGATTGAACCAGTTTATTGGCCCGCGCTATAATGCCGGTTCATCGCATGGCGGAAGTTCATCACCAAACAGCATTTTTTTCCGGGCACGTGCAAGGTGTCGGCTTCCGTTACGCGGTTCTGCAGGTGGCGAGGGAGTTCGAGGTGGCGGGCTTCGTCGCCAACCTGCCTGATGGGCGCGTAAATCTCGAAGCCGAGGGTGAAGCCAGCGAAGTGGCGGCATTTATCACCGCAGTTGAAGAGCGCATGCACGGCTATATCCGCAAAATCGAGCGTAGCGAACGGCGGCGCAACGCATTGTTCGTAGGCTTTGAAATTAGGTAGGAAAGTTGGTTTTCCGCTTGCGCGGAGAGTGGAAATGTTATTCTTCTAAATGTTTATCTGTTTACTCAACTAACGATGCCTGTGCCGGACAATCTCCATCCCACCTTCGACCGCTTGCTCTCGCGGGCCGACAAGGAGGCGCGGCTGCACCAGCGGGCGCGGGTGATCTGGCTTTACGGCCTGAGCGGATCGGGCAAAAGCACACTGGCCAACGCTTTGGAACGCAGTCTGCACGCCGAAAAGTTCACGACGCACCTGCTCGATGGCGACAATGTGCGCACCGGCCTCAACCGCGACCTGGGCTTCAGCGACGCCGATCGAGCCGAAAACATCCGCCGCGTGGCCGAGGTGGCGAAGCTTTTCGTGCAGGCCGGCGTGGTGGTGATCGCAGCTTTCATCACGCCGCAGCGCGCGTTGCGCGAATTGGCGCGCGGCATTGTCGGCGCGGAAGATTTTTTGGAAGTTTATGTGTCCGCCTCGTTCGAGGAATGCGCGCGGCGCGACCCGAAGGGGATTTACGCCAAAGCCGGCGCCGGGCAGGTGCGGCAATTCACGGGTCGCGACTCCGCTTTTGAGCCACCCGCGCCGGGCGAAGCCGCGCTTGTGCTCGACACCGAGGCCGGGACGCCCGAGCAGTCGCTCGAAAAGCTGCACGCACTGGTCGCGGCGAGAATCCGTTTTTTATGAGTTCCTATAATCTCACCCATCTGGCCCAGCTCGAACACGAGGCCGTGTTCATCATGCGCGAAGTGGCGGCTCAATTTGAGCGGCCTGCGCTGCTGTTTTCGGGTGGCAAGGATTCCATCGTGATGGTGCGCCTCGCGCAAAAGGCGTTCTGGCCGGCTAAATTTCCGTTTCCGCTCGTGCACATCGACACCGGCCACAATTTCGACGAGACGATCGCTTTTCGCGACGAACTCGTGCGCGAGACGAACGCGCGGCTGATCGTGCGCTACGTGGCGGACTCGATCAAGCTCGGCCGCGCGGTCGAGGAGAAGGGCCCGAATCCTTCGCGCAACACGCTCCAGACCGTCACGCTGCTCGACACCATTGAGGAACAAAAATTCGATGCGTGCCTCGGCGGCGCGCGCCGCGACGAGGAAAAAGCCCGCGCGAAGGAGCGTTTCTTTTCGCACCGCGACGAGTTCGGCCAGTGGGATCC